>LNFM01003310.1_pt1 | contig 72940 bp, 73 predicted proteins | sample 596031 | NCBI WGS metagenome assembly LNFM01 (sample SAMN04254537, study PRJNA301005) | activated carbon metagenome | isolation source: dual media filters at the Ann Arbor, Michigan drinking water treatment plant | place: USA: Ann Arbor
TCACCGCGTTCTGGTTGTCCTCGGCGGTCGAGAAGACCTGAGACTTCTTGGTCGGGATCGTCGTGTTGCGGTCGATCAGGCGGGTGAAGACGCCACCCAGGGTTTCGATGCCCAGGGACAGCGGGGTCACGTCCAGCAGAACCACGTCCTTGACGTCGCCCTGCAGAACGCCAGCCTGAATCGCCGCGCCCAGCGCCACGACTTCATCGGGGTTCACGCCCTTGTGGGGTTCCTTGCCGAAGTACTTGGTCACTTCCTCGATCACGCGGGGCATGCGGGTCATGCCGCCCACGAGCACGACCTCGTCGATGTCGTCCTTGGAGACACCAGCATCCTTCAGCGCGGCCATGCAGGGCTTGATCGACTTCTTGATCAGGTCCTCGACCAGGCTTTCCAGCTTGGACCGGGTCAGCTTGACCACCAGGTGCAAGGGCTGCCCGGTGTTCTTGTCCATGCTGATGAACGGCTGGTTGATCTCGGTCTGGCTGGCCGACGACAGCTCGATCTTGGCCTTTTCCGAGGCCTCCTTCAGACGCTGCAGTGCCATCTTGTCCAGGGTCAGGTCGACGCCATGCTCTTTCTTGAACTCATCGGCCAGGTACTGGACGATGCGCATGTCGAAGTCTTCGCCGCCCAGGAAGGTGTCGCCGTTGGTGGACTTCACCTCGAACAGACCGTCGTCGATTTCCAGGATGGTGATGTCGAAGGTACCGCCGCCAAGGTCATAGACCGCGATGGTCTTCGATTCCTTCTTGTCCAAGCCATAGGCAAGTGCTGCCGCCGTCGGTTCGTTGATGATGCGCAGCACCTCAAGACCGGCGATCTTGCCTGCGTCCTTGGTCGCCTGACGCTGGGCGTCGTTGAAATAGGCAGGGACGGTGATGACCGCCTGAGTGACGGTTTCACCCAGATACGATTCCGCCGTTTCCTTCATCTTCTGCAGGATGAATGCCGAGACCTGGCTAGGCGAATACTTCTCGCCGCGGACCTGAACCCAGGCGTCGCCGTTCCCGCCATCGACGATGGCATAGGGGACCAGCTTCTTGTCCTTCTCCACCTCGGCGTCGCCCAGACGGCGGCCGATCAGGCGTTTCACCGCAAAGACGGTGTTTGCCGGGTTGGTCACGGCCTGACGCTTGGCGGGCTGGCCGACCAGGCGTTCGCTTTCCGTGAAGCCGACGATCGAAGGCGTCGTGCGCGCGCCTTCCGAGTTCTCGATGACGCGGGGCTGCGAACCATCCATGATGGCAACGCAGGAGTTGGTGGTCCCGAGGTCAATACCGATGACTTTGGCCATGTATGTATCCCTTTACTTCAGGCGATGCTCCGGTCGGGACCCTTGTTCAGCAGGCATCCCAACCATGTGAAAGACGTCGGATCTGGCGGCCCGGCGCCCGTGTGAGGCGTATATAGGCAGGCGCTTTCCGGCCTGCAACTCTTGCCGCAGGGGCTTTGCCGCGAATCTTCCGGAATTGCGGGCGAGTGTGGCACATTTCGCCGACCGGCCGTTCCAAGGTCGGGCGGGTCATGACCTGCAGGGCCTGGTATTCCCGATCCCGTTCTGCTCAAGCGGGCCGGGCGGGCGAACCAGGCGGGTCGCGCAGAACCACGGACCGGACAAGGCACTGATTTCCATGCACAACACGCGCCAGCCTTACGCCGATGTCCCCGCTGCGCGCCGCGCCAGGGGGCGTCGGAACAAATGTATTGCATATAGTAATACTTTTGCTAACGTCGCGGCAGCCACCCTGAGGAGAGTGGCCAAAATTTCCATCGGGAGGAAAATCATGAAGCTTATCAAGACTCTCGCGCTTGGCGCGGGACTAAGCGGGCTGTTGCTTTCGGCCGCATATGCCGAAGGTCTGCAGGGCAAAGTCATCGGCTTTTCGCAGATCGGATCGGAATCCGGCTGGCGCGCTGCCGAGACCTCGGTGACCAAGGCCGTGGCCGCCGAACTGGGCATCGACCTCAAGTTCGCTGACGCCCAGCAAAAGCAGGAAAACCAGATCAAGGCGATCCGCGGCTTCATCGCCCAGGGCGTTGACGCGATCCTGGTTGCCCCTGTCGTCGCCACCGGCTGGGAAGAGGTCCTGACCGAAGCCAAAGAGGCCAACATTCCCGTCGTCCTTCTGGACCGCGGCATCGAAGGCCCGGAAGACCTGTACCTGACCTCGGTCGCCTCTGACCAGGTCAAGGAAGGCCGCGTTGCCGGTGAATGGCTGGTCGGCGCTGTCGGCGACAAGCAGTGCAACGTTGTCGAACTGCAGGGCACCGTGGGCTCGTCGCCTGCGATCAACCGCAAGCAGGGCTTTGAAGAGGCGCTGGCGGGCAAGGCCAACCTCGTGCTGACCCGCAGCCAGACCGGCGACTTCACCCGCTCGAAGGGCAAGGAAGTCATGGAGGGCTTCATCAAGGCCGAAGACGGCGGCAAGAACATCTGCGCGGTCTACGCCCACAACGACGACATGGCCGTCGGCGCGATCCAGGCGATCAAGGACGCCGGCCTGAAGCCGGGCACGGATATCCTCGTCGTCTCGATCGACGCGGTTCCGGATATCTTCGCCGCGATGGTCGCCGGCGAAGCCAACGCCACGGTCGAGCTGACGCCGAACATGGCGGGCCCGGCCTTCGCAGCGCTTGACGCCTATCTGAACGCGGGCACCGTGCCCGAGAAGTTCATCATCACGGAATCCAAGCTGTATACCCCGGCTGACGATCCGCAGGGCGAATACGACCGCCGCAAAGGCCTCGGCTACTAGGTTTCCTCCCCGAGGTCTCCGCCGGGCGAAGCTGAGGGGCTTTGCCCGGCGGAATTGCTTTATCCGCGGGATAAGCGGACAGTTGTCTGAAAGATTGGGGAGGCGGGAATGTCTGAGGCAGCCGCAAAGCCGGTGCTTGAGGCGCGGGGGATCATGAAGATCTTCGGCCAGCATCGTGCGCTGGACAATGTGGATTTCACCGCCAACGCTGGCGAAGTGCATGCGCTTCTGGGGGAAAACGGCGCAGGCAAGTCGACCCTGATCAAGATCCTGACCGGAGCCTACCAGCCCGACGGCGGCGAGCTTCTTCTGGACGGCCAGCCGATTTCCCTGCGCGATCCGCTGCATGGCCAGGGTTACGGCATCGGCACCGTCTATCAGGAGGTGAACCTCCTGCCCAACCGATCGGTCGCTGAAAATCTGTTTCTCGGCCGCCAGCCGACCCGCTTTGGCCTTGTCGATCGCAAGTCGATCGACGCCCAGGCGCGTGAGCTTCTGGCGCGCTACGGCCTCGACATCGACGTCCGGGCCGAGCTGTCGGAGTATTCCGTCGCCGTCCAGCAGATCGTCGCCATTGCCCGCGCGGTGGAACTTTCGGGCAAGGTCCTTGTCCTTGATGAGCCCACCGCCAGCCTTGACCGCAACGAAGTCCAGCGCCTGTTCGACGTGGTGCGGGGGCTGAAGGCCAAGGGCCTCGCGATCATCTTCATCACCCATTTCCTGGATCAGGTCTTCGACCTTGCCGACCGAGTCACCATCCTCCGGAACGGCAAGAAGGTCGCCTCGCAGGCGCTGAGCACACTGAACACCACCGACGTCGTCCGGATGATGCTGGGCAAGGACGTGGCCTTCGAACACCACCCGTCGGCGCTGGCCGGGGGCCGCAAAGGGGCGGTCCGGGTCAGCTTCAAGGGCATCGGCCGCAAGGGCATGGCGCCCTTCGACCTCACCGTCCACGAAGGCGAAGTCGTCGGCGTCGCGGGCCTCCTCGGCTCGGGCCGGACCGAGGTTGCCCGCCTGATGTTCGGCGTCGATGGCTCGGACGGCGGGCAGATCCTGGTCGACGGCCAGCCCGTGACCATCCGCAACCCGGCGCAAGCCGTGGCGGCGGGCTTCGGCTTCTGCCCGGAGGACCGCAAGCTGGACGGCATCTTCGGCGACCTTTCCGTGCGCGAAAACATCATCATCGCGCTGCAGGCCAAGCTGGGCTGGTTCAAGGCCCTGAACCGCGACGATCAGGTCGAACTGGCGGGACGCTATGCCGAGGCCTTGGACATCCGCGCCGCAAACCATGACATGCCGGTGAAGCTCCTGTCCGGAGGCAACCAGCAGAAGGTGATCCTCGCCCGCTGGCTTGCCATCGACCCGACTTTCCTGATCCTGGACGAACCCACCCGCGGCATCGACGTCGGTGCCCATGCCGAGATCGTCCGCACCATCAACCGCCTGCGCGAGGAAGGCCTCGCCCTCTTCGTCATCTCGTCCGAACTGGACGAGGTCGTCGCCTATTCCAACCGCGTCGTCGTGATGCGCGACCGCGAGATGGTGGCCGAGCTTGACGGCGACCAGATCGCCCCCGACGCCATCGTCCAGGCCATTGCCGGAACCCCGCAGGAGACCCGCCCTTGACCCGCCCGACTGTCGATATCCGGCCCACCACCCAGCCGCCGATGCCGCCCTCGCGGCCCCTGACCCATTTCATCACCCGGCCGCAGGTCATCGCGCTGGCCGCCGTCCTTCTGGTCAACTGGATCCTGTTTCCCGGCTTCTTCACCGTCACCTGGCAGGACGGCCGTTTCTTCGGCAGCCTGATCGACGTGCTAAACCGCGGCGCGCCCGTCGCGATCCTGGCCATCGGCATGACCATGGTAATCGCAACCAAGGGCGTCGATCTGTCCGTCGGCGCGGTCATGGCGATCTGCGGCGCGACCGCCGCAGTAATGGTCTCGTCGGGCTATCCCGCCTGGCTGGCCGTGCTGGCCGCCCTGGGTGCTGGCCTCATCTGCGGCCTCTGGAACGGGATCCTGGTCACCGTGCTGGAGATCCAGCCGATCATCGCCACCCTGGTCCTGATGGTCGCCGGTCGCGGCCTCGCCCAACTGATCACCGAAGGCTACATCGTCACCTTCAGCGATCCCGTCCTGATCTTCATCGGCACCGGGTCGTTCCTGGGCTTCCCGATGCCCGTGGTCATCGCTGCCGTCCTGATGATCCTAGCCACCCTTGTTGTCCGCCGCACTGCCCTTGGCCTTCTGATCGAGGCGGTGGGCGTCAACCGCTCGGCCGCGCGCTTCGCGGGGCTGTCGGCGGGGGCGCTTCTTCTCATCGTCTACACTTTCGCGGGCTTCTGCGCCGCGATCTCCGGCCTGATCGTCGCAGGCGACATCCGGGGCGCCGACGCGAACAACGCCGGCCTCTGGCTTGAGCTTGACGCGATTCTGGCCGTAGTCATCGGGGGCACCTCCCTGATGGGCGGGCGGTTCTCGATCCCGATGGCCGTCCTGGGGGCGATGATCATCCAGGCGATGAACACCGGCATCCTGATCTCGGGCTTTTCGCCGCAGTTCAACCTGGTCGTCAAATCCGCAGTGATCATCGTGATCCTTGTCCTGCAATCTCCCCTCTCGGCGCAGATCTTCCGCCGCCGCACCCTTCCGGGAGGCCCGAAATGAACCGCAGCCTGCGCCCCCTGCTCGCCACCGCCCTCATCTTCCTCTTCGCCTACATGCTGGCGGTCCTGCAGCATCCGAACATGCTGTCGACCCGGGTTCTGGGCAACTTCCTGACCGACAACGCCTTCCTTGGCATCGCTGCGGTCGGCATGACCTTCGTGATCCTGTCGGGCGGCATCGACCTGTCCGTGGGGGCCGTCATCGGCTTTACCACCGTGCTTGTCGCAGTCCTCATCATGTGGCTGAACCTGCACCCGATCCTGGCCTTCACCATCGCCTTGATCGTCGCCACCTCCTTCGGGGCCGTCATGGGGGCCGCGATCCATTACCTGAAGGTGCCCAGCTTCATCGTGACGCTGGCCGGCATGTTCCTCGCGCGCGGCGGAGCCTCGGTCCTGTCGCCCGACAGCATCGGGATCGAGCATCCTTTCTTCACCGCCGTCCAGAAAAGCTACATCCTCTTGCCCGGCGGCGGCCGCCTGACCGTGGTAGGCATCATCATGCTGGTGGTCTTTGCCGTGGCGATCCTTCTGGCCCACCGCACCCGCTTCGGGTCCAACGTCTATGCGCTGGGCGGGTCCGAGACCTCGGCCGCCCTGATGGGTGTGCCCGTTGCCCGCACGACGATCTCGATCTACGCCCTCTCCGGTTTCCTCGCGGGCCTCGCCGGGGTGGTCTTCTCGCTTTACACTTCGGCCGGCTATTCCCTGAACGCGCTGGGGGTGGAGCTTGATGCCATCGCTGCCGTCGTCATCGGCGGCACGCTTCTGACCGGGGGTTACGGCTTTGTCGCGGGCACTTTCATCGGGGTCATGCTGCAGGGATTGGTGCAAACCTACATCGTATTCGACGGAACACTGTCCAGTTGGTGGACCAAGATTGTCGTCGGCGTGCTTTTGTTTATGTTCATCGTACTGCAGCGCCTTGTCTTCCGGGCCGGGCCGCGCCGAACGTAATTTTGTGGACCAGGTAACATGAGCGAACCCGGGAGCCTGATCCGAACGCTCTCCGGGCGACAGTCGGCGCGGAACTTCCATTCCTACGTCATCAACGAGGTTGGCCGGGCGATCGTCTCGGGCGACATGCCGGTGGGCTCCAGCCTGCCGGGCGATGCCGAAATGATGGTTCGCTTCGGCGTCTCGCGCACTGTGCTGCGTGAGGCCCTGAAGACGCTGGAGGCGAAGGGCTTGGTCGAGGCGCGCGCCAAGGTTGGCACCCGCGTCTTGCCGCAATCGCGCTGGAACCTGTTCGACCGGCAGATCCTGACCTGGAAACTGGAAAGCGGCCCCTCGCCCGCCTTTCTGGCCGCTTTCCGGCTGGTCCGCGAAAGCCTGGAGATCGAGGCCGCGCGTCAGGCGGCGCTGCACCGCGAAGCCGAGCATGTCCGGCTCCTGTACTACTGGCTGAACCAGCGCAGCGTGATGGCCAACCAGCCCGAGCCCTTTGCCCTGGCCGAGTTCGAGATCCACCGCGTCATCACCGAGGCGTCCGGCAACCCGTTCCTGCGCGCCTCGTCCGCGCTCCTCGAGTTCGGCATCGCCTATTCGGTCCAAAGCCAGCTGACCCCGGACCTGCACGCGCCGCCCGGTGGGCTGGCCGCACGCCTGGCCCCGCTTTACGAGACGCTGGTAGCCGCCGTCGAAAAGGGCGACCAGGACCTTGCGGCCAAGGTGATGGGCCAAGTTCTGGCCGCCTGACCCTGGAAAGCCGCTGACAACCGATCAGCGGGCCGCCCGATCAGTTCCGCTTGTTCCAGCTGACCGAGGCGTACTGCCGCGTGAAGTATTCCGCCATCAGCCCGATCATCACGCAGGTCATCGAGAAGTAGATGGCATAGTCGATATGGGTGTAGCGCGGGGCGTAGTTCAGGAAGATGAAGCCGCGCGACTGGTCGATGGTGTGGAACAGCGGGTTCCAGTCGAACCAGTCCCGCCGGTTCGGCGCCAGGTTGTTCGCAAGCACCATCTTGCCCGAAGCGATGACGTTTGCCCGCTGGTACAGCGTCTTGATGATGCCGACGGTTTCCGGCTGCCAGGGCATCGCCGACAGAAAGACCATGCCGATCCCGACCCCGGTGAACCAGGACAACAGGTACATGCCCATCATCCCCACCGGCTCGTCAATGGTGATCGGCGACCAGATCGCATGGTAGACAAACAGGATCACGCCAGCCGCCAGCGTCTGCTGGTACAACGATCCAAGTGCCGCCCCCATGATCGAGATGATCGGGTTCATCGGCGCGTGCATCATCATTGCTGACGTCGGCCCTTCGGCTGATGCAACAGCACCGATCGCCTTGATATGCGTCATGAACATGAAGACACCCGACATCACATACAGCATGAAGTCGCCCCGGACCGCGACGCGGCGCATGCCGAACAGGCTCATCATGAAATACATGACCAACAGCATCAGCAGCGCCTGGACGATCGCCATCACCAGCCCAAGCACCGCGTTGTGATGCGTCTTGCGCATCGCCCGCACGCCGGCATGGTAGATCAGCTCAAGGGTTTCGAACCCCAGGCTAAGCCAAGATCTTTCATGCTTCTTGTGTCGGAACATGCGGTTCACTTTCCTCGGGTGCGGCATCCTGCAACAGGAAATCTTGCCGTTCCGTTGACGCCGAACGATAAGGGCGCGCGAAGCGTTGATCAATCGCCACGGGACCGGACATGGATTTTGCTGAACTGATGCCGCTTTTCCGCCGATTGGCGCTGCAGGCGGGCGACCAGATCATGGAGATCTACGGCCGCCCCGATTTCGAAGTCCGCGCCAAGGGCGACGCCTCGCCAGTGACCGAGGCCGACGAGGCGGCCGATGCCGTCATCTCCGCCGGTCTGCGCGCGGCTTTCCCCGACGTGACCCTGATCACCGAGGAACAGGCGGCCTCCCACGCCCAGACCGCCCGCACCTTCTTCATCGTCGACCCCCTGGACGGCACCAAGGAATTCGTCCAGCGCCGCGGCGATTTCACCGTGAACATCGCCTATGTCCAGGACGGCGTGCCGACGCATGGCATCGTCTACGCCCCCGCCAAGCACCGCCTGTTCTACACCCTGCCCGATGGCACCGCGGTCGAAGAGACCGGCCCCTTCGGCCCCACCCCCGGCCCGCTGACGCCGATCAAGGTCGCCAGCCCCGACAACTCCGCCCTGATGGTCGTCGCCTCCAAGTCGCACCGCGACCAGGCGACCGACGACTACATCTCCCGCTACGCCGTCCGCGACATGACCAGCGCCGGCTCCAGCCTGAAGTTCTGCCTTGTCGCGACAGGTGAGGCCGACCTCTACCCCCGCCTTGGCCGCACCATGGAATGGGACACTGCCGCCGGAGACGCCGTCCTGCGCGGCGCGGGGGGCCATGTCGTAAGGTTCGATGACCACCAGCCCCTCGGCTACGGCAAACCCGGCTGGGACAACCCGTTCTTCATCGCCTATGCCCCCGGAGTCGTTCTGAAATCCGGGGTGGTCCCGAAATGAAAACCCTGATCGCCATTCCCGCCCGCTATGCCTCGGCCCGCTACCCGGGCAAGCCCTTGGTCACCCTGCGCGGTCCCGATGGCGAGAAGTCCCTGATCCGCCGCAGCTGGGAGGCGGCAACCTCAGTCACAGGCATCGACCGCGTCGTGGTCGCCACCGACGACGACCGTATCGCCGACCATGCCGCCGCCTTCGGGGCCGAGGTCGTCATGACCTCCTCCGACGCCCGCAACGGCACTGAACGCTGCGCCGAGGTGGCCACAAAGCTTCCCGGCTACGACGTGATCGTGAACCTGCAGGGCGACGCCCCTCTGACGCCGGCCTGGTTTGTCGAAGACCTCGTCCGGGGCCTTGCAACCGACCCCGAAGCCGACATCGCCACCCCCGTCCTGCGCTGCGATGGCCGCGCGGTCGAAGGCTTCCTGAACGACCGCCGCAACGGCCGCGTCGGCGGCACCACGGCCGTTTTCGGCGCCGGGGGCCGGGCGCTTTACTTCTCGAAGGAAGTCATCCCCTACATCGGGCGCGACTACGCCCCCGACGAACCCACCCCCGTCTTCCACCACGTCGGCGTCTACGCCTACCGCCCCGCCGCGCTGCAGGCCTATCCGTCCTGGCCCATCGGCCCGCTGGAAACGCTGGAGGGGCTGGAGCAGTTGCGCTTCCTTGAACAAGGCCGCCCGGTGCTTTGTGTCGAGGTCAGCGCCCGGGGTCGCCAGTTCTGGGAGCTGAACAACCCCTCGGACGTGCCCGTGATCGAAGCGATGCTGGCCGGAAATGCAGCCTGAAGTGGCAGTTTCTGGTATGGATTGTCTTCCGGTTGTCGTTTTTTGCTGCGAAAGACGCAGGACTGGTGCAGTTTACGAATATTGCCGCGGCGCTGCCTGTTTAAGGTCAGATTCGGCTGCGAAACGCCTTTTGTCCAAAACATTATCCAAGTCCAGACGGGGTTAGGACGAGTCACATGAAGACCAAGAAGATCACCAAAGCGGTGTTTCCTGTCGCGGGCCTTGGCACGCGGTTCCTGCCTGCGACCAAGTCGATCCCGAAAGAGATCATGACGCTCGTGGATCGCCCGCTGATCCAGTACGCCATCGACGAAGCCCGCGCCGCCGGGATCAAGGAGTTCATCTTCGTCACCTCGCGCGGGAAATCCGCGCTTGAGGATTACTTCGACCACGCCCCGGAACTGGAAGCCGAGCTTCGGCGCAAGAACAAGACCGACCTTCTGGACGTGCTGAAGGACACCAACATGGATTCGGGCGCCATCGCCTATGTCCGGCAGAACCGCCCGATGGGCCTTGGTCACGCCGTCTGGTGCGCCCGCCGCCTGATCGGCAACGAACCCTTCGCCGTCCTTCTGCCCGACGACGTGATCGCGGCCGAAACCCCCTGCCTGCAGCAGATGGTCGAGGCCCATGCCGAAACCGGCGGCTGCATGGTCGCCGCGATGGAAGTCGCGCCGAAGAAGACCTCCAGCTACGGCATCCTCGACATCGCCGAGGACAATGGCCAGATCGTCAAGGTCAAGGGCATGGTCGAAAAGCCCGCACAGGGAGACGCGCCGTCCAATCTTGCAGTGATCGGGCGTTACATCCTGACGCCCAAGGTTCTGACCAACCTCAACAAGATCAAGCAGGGCGCGGGCGGGGAAATCCAGCTGACCGACGCCATCGCGCAAGAGACCAAGAAGAAGGACGGCGTCTTCGGTCTCCGTTTCCGGGGCCAGCGCTATGACTGCGGTTCCAAGATCGGCTTCCTGCAGGCGACGGTCGCCTTCGGCCTGTCGCGGCCCGAGTTCGGGCAGGAATTCGCGGTTTTCCTGAACGAGCTGACCGCGATGCAGAAGGCCGCGCAATAGGCTTGGCGAACCGGGGCAAGACCGCCGAGGGTTTTCCCCGGGACCTGCCTCATGCCTGCCCGATTGGCGATCTGTCCATGCCCCCCACCGGCCTGACCGGCGCGCTTCTGGCGCTGAAACTGCGCAGCCGCCGCCAGCGGCTGTTGCTGCGCGCCTGGCGCAAGCGCGGCCAGCTTGCCACTGCGACCGACCGGACCGACCGGATCGCCACCGGTGACGTGCTGTGTTTCCTCTGCATCCGGAACGAGGCCCAGCGCCTGCCGCATTTCCTGGCGCATCACCGCGCCCTCGGCGTGCGTCATTTTCTGGTGGTCGACAATGCAAGCACCGATGGCTCGGCGTCCCTCATGGCCGATCAACCCGATGTCTCGCTTTGGCAGACTTCTGCCAGCTACAAGGGATCGCGCTTTGGCATGGACTGGCTGACCTGGTTGATGCTGCGGCACGGCTCGGGGCATTGGTGCCTGACGCTGGATGCCGATGAACTCCTCATCTACCCCTACTGGCAGACCCGCCCCCTGCCCGCCCTGACCGGCTGGCTGGAAGCCCAGGGCCGCGACACCTTTGGCGCGCTGACCGTGGACATGTATCCCGAAGGCCCCGTCTCGCAGGGGCAGGTCACGCCGGACGACGACCCGCTGACCCACCTGTCGTGGTTCGACGCGGGCAACTATCAGGTCCAGGTCCAGCCCCGGATGCGCAACCTCTGGATCCAGGGCGGGGCGCGGGCGCGGGCGTTCTTTGAGGGCAACCCCCGCCGGGCGCCGACGCTGAACAAGACCCCGCTGGTCCGCTGGCACTGGCGCTATGCATACGTGAACTCGACCCACGCCCTGCTGCCGCCACGCCTGAACGAGGTCTACGCAACCGACGGGGGAGAGCTGACCTCGGGCGTGCTTCTGCACACCAAGTTCCTGCCCGGGATCACCGACCGTTCGGCCGAGGAAAAGCAAAGGGGCGAACATTTCGCCGATGCCGCCCAGTATGCTGCCTACTACGACCGTCTGACCGCCGACCCGGTCTTGCATACGCTGGCATCCACCCGCTACACCGGCTGGCGACAGATGGAGGCACTGGGCCTGATGTCACGGGGCGGCTGGATATGACGCAGGGGGGCACAGCGGCCAGGGGCCGGTCATGGGCCTGATCTCGCTTCTCCGGCTGCGGACCCGTCGCCGCTATCTCATCGCCCGCGCCTGGCGCCGCCGCCGTCAGCTGACCCCGGTCGCCGACCGCACCGCCAGCCTGCCCGCGCAGCCGATGCTCCTGTTCTCCACGATGCGGAATGAACGCGTCCGGCTGCCGTATTTCCTGGCCTACTACCGCCGCCTTGGCATCGACCACTTCCTGATCGTCGACAACGGCTCTGACGATGGCACCCGCGAGTATCTGGCCGAACAGCCCGATGTCTCGGTCTGGACCACCACGCACAGCTACAAACGCTCGCGCTTCGGGATGGACTGGCTGATGCACCTCTTGCGCCGCCACGGCCACGGGCGCTGGTGCCTGACGGTCGATGTCGACGAATTCCTGATCTACCCCTACTGCGAAACCCGGCCCCTGCGCGCCCTGACCGACTGGCTCGACAGCGCCGAGACCCCCAGCTTTTCCGCGATGATGCTGGACATGTATCCCAAGGGCGCGATGCACGAACAGCCCTACCGCGAGGGCCAGAACCCGTTCGAGATCGCCCAGTATTTCGACAGCGGCAACTACGTGATCAGCCGCAATCCCCTGTACCGCAATCTCTGGATCCAGGGCGGCCCCCGCGCGCGCCTGTTCTTCTCCGACCGTCCGAAAAACGCCCCCGCGATGAACAAGACGCCCCTGGTGAAGTGGCACCGATCCTACGCCTACGTCTCCTCGACCCACATGATGCTTCCTCGCGCGCTGAACCTCACTTACGACGACCAGGGCGGCGAACGCCCGTCCGGCGTCCTCCTCCACGCCAAGTTCCTGGACACCTTCGCTACCAAGGCTGCCGAGGAACTGGCCCGGGGCGAGCACTACGCCCAAAGCCACGAATACCGCGCCTACCGCGAAGGCATCAGCCGCGAACGCGATCTCTGGTGCAATTGGAGCGAGAAATATGTCAACTGGCGGCAGCTAGAGGTGCTGGGTCTGATGTCGAAAGGAAACTGGGCGTGACTTTAGGGGTCGTCATGCTCTGCCACGCCGCCCTCGACCGCGCGGCGCAACTCGCCCGGCACTGGGCCTCGCACGGCTGCCCGGTGGTGATTCACGTCGATGCCCGCACGTCGCAGGACCAGTTCGACAGCCTGACCGCAGCCCTGGCCGACCTCCCCGACATCCGCTTCTCCCGCCGCACCCCCTGCGAGTGGGGCACTTTCGGCATCGTCCAGGCCACCATCGACGCCGCAACCCAGATGCTGGCCGACTTCCCTGCCGTCAGCCACATCCTCCTCGCCTCCGGCTCCTGCCTGCCGATCCGTCCGGTCCGTGCCCTGCAAGCCCACCTCGCCCAGAACCCCCACACCGACTTCATCGAAAGCGTCACCACGGCGGACGTCGGCTGGACCGTCGGCGGGTTGAACCAGGAACGCTTCACCCTCCGCTTCCCCTTCGCCTGGAAACGCCAGCGCCGCCTCTTCGACGGCTATGTCACCCTGCAGCGCGCGCTCCGCTTTCGCCGCCGCCTGCCGACCGGCCTCGTCCCCCACCTTGGCAGCCAATGGTGGTGCCTGACCCGGCCCACCTTGCAGGCGATCCTGCAGCACCCCGACCGCCCCCTCCTCGACCGCTATTTCCGCCGCGTCTGGATCCCCGACGAAAGCTACTTCCAAAGCCTGGTCCGCCAGGTCTCGACCCGCATCGAAAGCCGCTCGCTCACCCTGTCCAAGTTCGACTACCAGGGCCGCCCGCATGTGTTCTACGACGACCACCTGCACCTCCTGCGCCAGACCGATGCCTTCATCGCCCGCAAGATCTGGCCCCAGGCCGACCTGCTCTACCGCACCTTCCTGACTCCCGACGGCGACCGCGCCCTTGCCTCGGAACCCAACCCCGGCAAGATCAACCGGCTCTTCGCCAAGGCCGTGGACCGCCGCGTCAAGGGCCGCCCCGGGCTTTACATGCAAAGCCGCTTTCCGATCCGCGCCCGCGGCGGCACCCAGTCGGCCGCGCCCTACGGCGTTTTCTCGGGCTTTGCCGAGCTGTTCCACGACTTCCAGCCTTGGCTCGCCCGCGCTTTGGATGCCCGCGTCCACGGCCACCTCTTCGCCTTCGACCGGGTCGAATTCGCGGACGGCGAAAGCGTGTTCAAGGGCGGGCTCTCCGACAGCCCCACCTTGCGCGACTACAACCCGAAAAGCTTCCTCACCAACCTGATCTGGACCACCCGGGGCGAAACCCAGTGCTTCCAGTTCGGCCCGGCCGACGAACAGGACATCGCCCCCTTCATCGCCTCCGACCCCAACGCCACGATCTTCGCGATCACCGGCGCCTTCGCCGTCCCCCTCTGGCGCTCTGGCCAGCCCGCCGCCCAGGTCCGCGCCGAGGCAGCCCGCCTGCAAAAGGTCGAATCCGACTTCCTCCTCGAATTGAACGGCCCCGAAACCAAGGCCCGCACCCGGATCTGGTCGCTCACCGATTTCATCGAGAACCCCGCCGAACCGCTGGAGCAGCTGGTCGACCTTCTGAACCCCCGCGCCGCGCACCGGGCGACCGACTTGCCGCAGCTGATCCCGCTGCAGGGCTTCGGCAGCTTCCTGCAGGACCTGCGCAATCAGGGAATGGCCCCGGTCCTGATGGGTGACTTCCCCTCGGACGCCGAACTGGCCCAGCACGACCAACCCTTCGCCCGTCCCCGGATCGTCCGCTAGATGCCGCGCTTTACCTCTTTCGTCGTCTTCGCCGAGATGCGCACCGGGTCGAACCTTCTGGAGGCGAACCTCAACACCCTGCCGGGCGTCCACAGCCATGGCGAGGTCTTCAACCGCTACATCCTTGGCAAGAAGGACCGGACCGAGCTCTTCGGCATCACGATGGAGGAACGCGACCGCGACCCGCGTCCCCTCTTGCACAAGCTGCGCGAGGAAACCGAAGGCCTGCCCGGTTTCCGCTTCTTCCACGACCACGACCTGCGCATCCTGGACGACGTGCTGCCCGACGCCGCTTGCGCCAAGATCATCCTGACCCGCAACCCCCTGGAAAGCTATGTCAGCTGGAAGATCGCCCAGGCGACCGACCAGTGGAAACTCACCCACCCTAAACGGCTGAAGACCGCCAAGGTCCGCTTTGACGTCCCCGAGTTCCTGAAACACCTGCAGGACATCCAGGCCTTCCAGCTCCTCCTTCTGAACGCGCTGCAGACCACCGGCCAGACCGCCTTCTACCTCGACTACGACGACCTGGGCTCGGTCGAGGTGATGAACGGGCTGGCGGCCTTCCTTGGCGTCGAGGCCCGACTGAAGACGTTGGACGATACGCTGAAGAAGCAGAACCCTGGGCCCTTGGAAGACAAGCTGGAAAACCCCGAGGCCCTGGCCGAAGCCATCGCCGCCGTCGATGTCTTCAACCTTGGCCGCACCCCCAGCTTTGAGCCCCGCCGCGCCGCCGGTGTGCCGACCGCGCTGGCCTCCGACACCGGCCTTCTGTTCTTCCCGATCCGCTCCGGCCCCGAAGCCGCGATCCGCGACTGGTTCGAAAACCTTGGCGAGATCACCGAAGGTTTCGAACAGAAGTCGCTCCGCCAGTGGAAACGCAAACACCCCGGCCACCGCAGTTTCACCGTGCTGCGCCACCCGCTCCTGCGCGCCCATGCCGCCTTCCGTCGCAAGATCGTCGAAGGTGAGGCCCAGGACCTGCGCCGCATCCTGATCAACGGCTTCCTCGCCGAGTTGCAACCCCCCGGCGAACCCTTCGCCACGGTCGAAGCCGAACGCGCCGCCTTCCTGATCTTCCTGACCTACTGCCGCCTCGCCGTCGGCGGCCAGACCGGCTCGCGCGTCGACCCAAGCCTCGCCAGCCAGACCGCCCTCGTCCAGGGCTTCGCCAGCTTCCAGCCGCTCGACCACCTCCTGCGCGAAGACCGCCTGGCCCAAGGCCTCGCCGCCCTCGCCGCCGAGGCTGGCGTGCCGCCCCCAGTCCTCGCTCCCGATCCCGCCGAGGAGGCGCTCCTCTCCATCTGGGACGAATCCCTGGAATCCGCTGCAGCCGAGGCCTACGGACGCGACTACATGGGCTTCGGCTTCACCCGCTGGAAGGCCTGACGCGACCGCTCAGCCCGCAAGTCCCCCAAACAGATTTGCCCTTTTCCAAATACTCCCGCCGGAGGCCACATCAGGTCCACCGGGCACACCGCCGCAGAAGACGGATCAACGTCAACACCCGCGTCCCCTCCCCCTCTTCAGGGGGAGGGCCAGGGAGGGGGTCCCCCGTCACGTCAAAAGCGCAACAGTGCCGCCCCGCGTCCCCTCTCCCCTGGGGGAAGAGGGTCAGGGTAAGGGGGAAATCACCCGGCGGTCAGGGATTAATAAACTTCTAACGCCCGCGACCAAGCCTTTGATTTAAAAAGGACCCTAAAGCTTGTCCACCGTGGACAGGGTCAAGCCGCCTGCGGCGCCTTCGCCTCGGTCAGGATCGCGTACAGCTTCGCCGGGTCCGAGTTGGCCCGCAGCTTCGCGACCACACCCGGATCCCGCATCGTCCGGCTGACCAGCGCCAGCGCCTTCAGATGGTCCACCCCGGAATCCTTCGGGGCGAACAAACCGAACACCAGATCCACCGGCTGCCGATCGACGCTGTCATAGTCCAAGGGCTTTTCCAGCCGGACAAAGACCCCGATGATCCCCTTCAGGTCCTCCAGGCGGGCATGGGGCAGGGCAATGCCATGTCCCACGCCGGTCGGCCCCAGGGTTTCCCGTTCCTGCAACCCGTCGATGGCCGCCGCCCCGTTCAGCCCGTAAGCCTGTGCCGCGATCTCGCCCAGTTCCTGGAACAGCCGCTTTTTCGAGGTGAACTGCCCGACGACTCGAACGGCGCCTGGGACAACTAGTTTGGAAAGTTCCATGGGTCGGCGATTTTCCTGCGCCCTTGGGACGCGTTACTTGCTGTTGCGAGGGTCGATCCAGCCGATGTTCCCGTCATCCCGACGGTACACGACGTTCACGCCCCCATGGCCTTCGTTGCGGAACACCAGCATCTTCTGACCCGCCAGCTCCATCTGCATCACGGCCTCGCCGACGGTAATCGAAGGAATCTTCGTCTCCATCTCGGCGATGACCACGGGCGTCAGGGTATCCGGTTCAGTTTCCTCGGCATCCTCGGTTGCGGCGAGGATATACGAGGACGCCCCGCCAAATTCAACAGGCCCCGCACGGTGGTTGTGATGGTTGCGGATCCGCCGCTTGTAGCGGCGCAGCTGCTTGTCCATCTTCTCGCGGCAGGACTCGAACGCCGCATAGACTTCGGACGCATGCCCCTTGGCCTGCGCGGTCAGACCGGTGGACAGGTGGATCACCGCCTCGCAGACGAATTCATGCGCAACCCGCGAGAAAACCACGACACATTCGGTCGGACGTTGAGCATACTTCTCAACCACTTCGCCCAGTTCCGCCTTCACATGGGTCTGAAGAGCCTCACCAACGTCGATCTGTTTTCCGCTGATCTGGTAACGCATGACCTCTCCTTTTCGCATGCTGGCGTACACCCCCGAAAGTCACCCCGGGCGTGTCGGTCTTCTTGAAAACTGGCAGAAAAAACGTCGCGTCACACCGGGACTGCCGGGTGGAGCCACCGCAGAAAGATCACCGGGCACATGGGCATGATACGCGCTCATTGGGATCATTTGGCGCTACGCAACGCCGGGTTGTCAACCGAATCGATTGCTGCAATTCGGGGGGCCGCCTAGACGATGCGAAAGTTCTCGCCCAGATAGACCCGTCGCACGGTTTCGTCCCGCACCACCTCGTCCGTGGTGCCCGACATCAGCACCTTGCCGTCATGCAGGATGTAGGCCCGATCCACGATATCCAGCGTCTCCCGGACGTTGTGGTCGGTGATCAGCACCCCGATCCCCCGCGCCTTCAGGTCGTGGACCAGATGGCGGATTTCCCCCACCGCAATCGGGTCGACCCCCGCAAAGGGTTCGTCCAGCAAGAGATACTTCGGGTCCGCCGCCAGGCAGCGCGCGATTTCGACCCGCCGCCGTTCGCCGCCCGACAGCGCCAGGGCAGGAGTCCGCCGCAGATGAGTGATCGAAAACTCCGACAGCAATTCCTCCAGCCGTTCCCGCCGCTTGTGGCGGTCAGGCTGGACGATCTCCAGCACGGCCAGAATGTTGTCTTCAGCCGACAGGCCCCGGAAGATCGACACTTCCTGCGGCAGATACCCGATTCCCAGCCTCGCCCGGCGGTACATCGGCAGCGCGGTCACGTCCTTGCCGTCGATCAGGACCTGCCCGCCCTCGGGCATCACAAGGCCCGCTATGGAATAGAAGCAGGTCGTCTTGCCCGATCCGTTCGGACCCAAAAGCGCCACCACCTCGCCCCGGTGCAGGTCCAGACTGACATCCCGGATCACTGGCCGCTTCTTGTAGCTTTTGCGCAAGGACCGCACCTGCAGCCCGGCACCGCCATCGGTCACCGTCAGTTCCGGGCGCGCAGCGGCGGCAGCAGCCATCAGTTGCCCCCCGGCACGAAGGTTGTCGTCACCCGACCTTCCATGACGCCGGTCCCGTCCTTGAGGTTGATCGTCAGCTTCTGCCCCGCCATGGCCGACGGCCCTTGGGTCAAAAGCACGTCTCCCGACAGAACGATCACCCCGGATTCAATGGTGTAGACCGCCTCCTGCGCCTCGGCGGCATCGCCGAGGTTCGCCACCGTCACCCCGCCCGAGGCGACAAGCTCCTTGATGTCGTTCTGCTCGGTCTCGTAGGTGACCTTCACCTCGGCCGCCGCCAGCTTCATCTCGCCCTGGGTGACCACGACATTGCCGCTGAACACCGCCGAGCCGTCGGCATTGTTCACCGCCAGCTGGTCGGCGGACACCTCGACCGGCAGCGTGGTGTCCTGGTTCAGCTCGCCAAAGGCGATCTTCTGCTGCGCCTGTGCGCTGCCTACCAAAAGGGCGAACCCAAGAACCAGACCGAAAGACCGAACCGTGAATGTCATGCGAAAAACCTCTGCAGCCTGTCTAGCCGCCGGGCTGGTATACCAGCCGGACGCCGCCATTGAAAACCAGAACATATGCGCCGGGGGTCTGGTCATCCTGACGCAAGACCATCCCGTCCGCCCGAATTTCGCCCGCAGGCCCCGTCGCCGTCACCGGCGCCCGGCTTTCCAGCCCGGTCCGGTCAAGCTTTGCGGCAACTTCTGCCGTTTCCAGCCGATAGCCCGAAGAGGTCATCACCGTGACGCCGCCGGACAGGACAACCTCGCGGGCCTCCGGGTCCATCCGCGCCGTCGCCGCGGCAAGGTCGGTGCGCGATCCGTCGGGCGACGCCAGTTCCAGGCGCAGACCTGCGGCCGCTGCAGGCGCACCTTCGGCGGCAGGACGCGCCTCGTCAGCCGACAGGGTCAGGGCCGATCCGTCCGAGGTCGTCCCCGCATAGGTCGGCGCTGTCATCCGGGGTTCGCGCGCCAGGTCCTCTACATCCACCTCGGCATAAGGAAGTGCCGCTTCGGGGTCGATCCGGCGTGCGACCAGAAACAGCGTCGACAGGATCGCCAGCGCCGCCAGCGGCAGCGCGACCTTCAGCCAGCCCACCAGCCGGGTATGGGTGTCCGCCCGCGCCATGCTCAGGCGACACCGGCACGCAGGCAATCGTGCACATGCAGGATGCCAATGGCGCGGCGGGTGTCCGGGGCTGTGACCAGCAGACAGGTGATCTTGCGGTCGTTCATCACGGCCAGCGCCTCGCCGGCCAGCGCATCGGGGCCGATGGTGCGCGGATTGGCGGTCATCACCTCGCCCGCCTTGTGCAGCATCAGCCCTTCGAGATGCCGCCGCAGGTCGCCGTCGGTAATGATCCCGGTCAGATCGCCGGTGGCATCGGTCACCCCCACGACGCCAAAGCCGCGCCGGGTGATCTCGACCAGAACCTCACCCATCGCCAGACCTTCGGCCACCAGCGGCGGGTCGTCATGCATCAGGTCGCGCACTTTCAGCAGCCGCGCCCCCAGCTTGCCGCCGGGGTGGAACATGCGGAAATGCTCGGGCGTGAAGGCGCGGTGTTCCATCAGCGCCACGGCCAGCGCATCGCCCAAAGCCAGCGTCATCGTGGTCGAGGTGGTGGGGACGATCCCTTTTTCACAGGCCTCCGGCACATCGGGCAACAGAAGCCCCACGGTCGCCTGCCGCATCACGGTGGACCCGTCACGGCTGCTGATCGCAATCAACGGAATGGCAAAGCGCTTGGCATGGGCCAGCATGTCGGCAAGTTCCGGCGTCTCGCCCGAGTTCGACAGGACCAGAAGCACATCGCCCTCGGCCACCATGCCCAGATCGCCATGACTGGCCTCGGCAGGGTGGACGAAATGCGCAGGCGTGCCCGTGCTGGCAAAGGTCGCCGCGATCTTTCGCGCGACATGGCCCGATTTGCCCATGCCCGAGACGATCACCCGCCCCTTGGCCGCCATCAACAGGCTGACCGCCCGGGCAAAGCTGTCGTCCAGCGCCCCGGCCAGCACGTCCAGCGCGCCCGCCTCACGGCGGATCACCCGGCGTCCGGTGGCGAGAAGGTCAGTGGAGGAAGATGTCATTGGTGTCTTCCCAGCCCAGAAGGTCCAGCTCGGCCCGGGTCGGCAGGAAGGCGAACAGCCGCTCTGCCAGCTCCAGCCGGTCTTCGCGGATCAGGCGGGCCTCCAGTTCGGCTTTCAGCTGGTGCAGGTAAAGGACGTCCGAGGCGGCATATTCCTTCTGCGCGTCGGTCAGCTGCACCGAGCCCCAGTCGCTGGTCTGCTGCTGCTTGGACACATCGACCCCGACCAGATCGGCGAGCAGGTACTTCAGCCCATGCCGGTCAGTGAAGGTGCGGATCAGCTTGGACGCGATCTTGGTGCACCAGACCGGAGCGGTGGTGACGCCGAAGGCCTGCTTCAGCGCGGCAATGTCGAAGCGCCCGAAATGGAACAGTTTCAGCGTGGCGGGATCGGTCAGCAGCCGCTCCAGATTGGGCGCGCTTGTCTGCCCCTTGGCGATCTGCACCAGATGCGCGTCGCCGTTGCCGTCCGACAGCTGCACCACGCACAGCCGGTCGCGGCGCGGGTCAAGGCCCATCGTCTCGGTGTCGATGGCGACGACGGGGCCAAGGGTGAGGCCGTCGGGAAGGTCGTTCTGGTGCAGATGAATGGTCAAGGGGATGCTCTTTCCTGGGTCATCCCCGGATTACGCCCCCGGCCCGGAACGGTCAACTGCGGCCCTCCTGTCCCTGCACTGGGCCGCTCGTCGGTGCGCGTCGAGCCGCCTCGCTGCCAGGCCGCCTTTGGGCCGGCGGCGAGGGGAGCGTCGAGGCTTCACCTCTCCATGCTGGAAGCCGGGTCTACCCGTCGCGTGCGGGGATGCGCCTGTCGGGTCGGCTCCTTCTACCATTTGCCTCAGCCTCCGCCTAAGTCTCTATCTCAGGCTCTACCTCAGTCTAAGTCTCAGCCCAGCCTCACAGCATCGGCCTCCGCCTCAGCCTCTACCTGACCGGTGCACATGGTCTTCCCGTCGTGCAACTCCGGCCCAAAGTCCGGGAGCCGCCTCCGCCACCCCACTTCCCCTCTCCCCCTGGGGGAGAGGGCCAGGGTGAGGGGCCTGCCGCGCCAGGGTTAACGAACCCCGAACGTCCACAAGCAAGCCATTGATTTCCCGCGGCGTCAGACACTGTCCACGCAGGACAACCGGTCAGTTCACCACGAACTCCGCATGCAGCGCCCCAGCCGCGTTGATGCTTTTCAGGATGTCGATCATGTCATGCGGGGCCACCCCCAGAGCGTTCAGACCCGCCACCACCTCGGCCAGATCGGTACCGCCCCGGATCTCGGCCAGCCCGGTCCCGTCCTTGGCGATCTCGGCATTTGACCGGGGGACGACCACCGTCTCACCTTCCGAGAACGGGTTGGGCTGGACGACCAGCGGGCTTTCCTCGACCCGCAGCGTGAGGTTGCCCTGCGCCACCGCCACCCGGCTGATCCGCACATCGGCCCCCATCACGATGGTCCCCGACCGCTGATCCACCACCACCCGAGCCCGCGTTTCCGGCTGGACCAGGATCCCTTCCAGCCGCGCCAGCACATGCGCCGGAGACCGCATCCCCGTCGCCCCGATGTCCACCGCGACCGTCCCGGCATCGGTCATCTCGGCGACGCGCCCCCCGAATTCCGCGTTCACGGCCCGCTCGATCCGCTCTGCCGTGGTAAAATCTGCCGACTTCAGCGCCAGCCGCAGCACGGGGAGACCCGCGAAGTCGAACTCCACCTCCCGCTCCACCCGCGCGCCCGAGGGGATCACCCCGGCTGTCGGCACGCCTTGCGTCACCCGCGCGCCCTCGCCCTCGGCCGTCACACCGCCGGCAATGATCGTGCCCTGCGCCACCGCGTAGATCTGCCCGTCCGCCCCATTCAAGGGCGTCATCACCAGCGTCCCCCCGAGCAGACTTTTCGCATCGCCGATCGCCGAGACCGTCACGTCGATCCGCCCGCCCGAGCGGGCAAAGGGTGGCAGCTGCGCGGTCACGAAGACGGCGGCGACGTTCTTTGGGCGGAACTCTTCGCCCGTGACATTAGCCCCCAGCCGTTCCAGAAGATTGGCCATGATCTCTTCGGTGAAGGGCGCGTTGCGCAAGCCATCGCCGGTGCCGTTCAGGCCGACCACCAGGCCGTAGCCCACCAGGTCGTTGCCGCGAACGCCGTCGAACTCGACCAGATCCTTGATCCGGATCTGCTCGGCCATGGCGGCATTGGCAAGAAAGCACAGCGCCAGAACAAGGCGGATCATCGGATATACTCCGTAAGGCTGAGCCGCGAGACGCGGGCGGTGACGAGATAAAGCGATTCAAGCTGGGCCCGGACCGTTTCCAGCCGGGTCGCGGCCTCATAGGGGTCGACCGAGCCGATGTCCGACCGCACGATCCCCAGCGCGGTTTCCTCGGCCGAGTTGCGGGTGCGGGCGGCCTCGATCTGCGCCTCGACCGTGCCGATCCGGGCCGACAGGGTGATGCGGTCCTCTTCGCTGCGGGTCAGCGACTGCCCTGCAGTGGCGGCCAGAAATGCCCGCTCGTCCGTGTTGCCGGCCAGGATGCCGCGGTCCAGAAGAGCCGCCATCGCAAAACCCGCCAGCGTGTCACGGATCGCCGGGTCCATCGCTGTCGTTGACAGGTCCGCCTCCTCACCCGGTGCGACGGGGGCCCCAGTCAGGGACGCGCCACCCTGGTAGAAGGCGCCATAGCCCAGCGGATCGTTGAACCATGTCGAGACGGCCGTCGCCACCTGCCCCGCCGTCGTCGCACCCAACGCCGCCGTCTCCAGCGCGGTCAGCATGTCGTCGGCTGTGCCCAGCGGCACCGTATCCGTCGCTTGCCCGGCAAACACCGCCCGCCCCGAGGCCTGGGTGTTCAGAAGCCCGATGGCCGAGCCCAGCCGCCCGCGCGCGTCCGCCGCCAGCGTGTTGATCTGTGCCGGGGTCGCGACATCCCGTACGCCCAACAGCTGAGTCGAGATCCCGGAGGCCAGCTGCGAAAGCCCGCTGATCGCGGACTGCTGCGCGGCAGAGTGAAAGGAGGCGTCGGTCGCGGTCGACTTGAAAGCCGCAAGGCGCGACAGGCTGGCGTCGATGGCGAGAAGCGGCGAGAAATCCCCGCGCAGAGCCTGCCCGATATCGGCATGCTTGCCCGTCGCCACTTCCTGCGACGCGCGCTGGACCTGACCGCGCAGGTCAGCGCCCTGGCGGGCCAGGATGTTCGTCAGGCTGGCGTCTCCGACCGATATCCGCATCATCCATCCAGCCTGATAAGGGTGTCGATCATGTCGGCCACCGCCTGGATGACCTTTGCATTCGCGGCGTAGTTCTTTTCGATCACCAGAAGCTCCTGCATCTCGCGGTCGGTATCGATGCCGTCCTGCGCCTCAAGGTCGGTCAGTGCGGTGAGCTTGGCGGCGGCGAAACTCTGCTCCGACTGCGCCGACAGCCGCCGGGCCGAGGCGTCCGACATCAGATCGCCAGCCAGCGCGGCAAAGCTGCGATTCCCGGCGGTGAAGGCGGTCGAGGACAAGGGTCGCGCGCCAGTCAGCGCGCCATGCAGGGCCTGCAGGATGGCCCCGTTGCCGGGTGGGCCTTCGGTCGCAGCTCCCAGCCCGTCGCGCAGCCGGAACAGCGCCCCGCCCTGGGCCGGATCGGCCAGAGCGTTCAGGCGCAGGCGGGAAGAAAGGCCGACCTCATCCAGCGGGTTGAAGGCCAGACCGGCATCAGTGAAGAGCCCCGGCGCGCCCGGCGCGAGGGTCGGATCGACCCCGGCCGCCGAAAACCGTTCCACCAGATCGCGCGCCATGGCGTCCAGCTGGCCCTGCGCCGAGACGGCCATCTCGTCGCGCACGGCAAAGAGTGCCCCCAGCGTTCCGCCCAGGATCGGGCTGGCCGAACCGGCGGTGTCATAGGGTCGGCCGTTGATCGTGATCCCGGACAACCCGCCCAAGGCCTGGGTCATATCAGGGGTGATCGTATGGGTCGCGGAAAAGCCGATCACCGAAGCGGACCCTTCGAGCAGTGGCGCGCCGCCGACGGTGAAGAGCGCGATCTGGTTCAAATCACGCGGGATTTCCCGCACCGGCACGATGGCCGACACCTGGTCGATCAGCCGCTGCCGTTCGTCCAGAAGCGCCGAGACATCGCGCCCCGCGCCGGTGAAAGAGCGCAGCTCGACGTTCAACTCGTGCAGCTGGCCCAGCGTCGCGTTCAGCTTGCCGACCTCTTCGCCGATGCGGCGGTCTGCGGTGGCGCGGGCCGACTGGATCTCGCCCGAGGCCGAGGCCAGGCCGTCGATCAGCGACCGCGCCGTGGCGGCAATCGAACCAAGCCGCGCTTGCGATTCGGGGCGTCCCGCCGCCTCGACCAAGGACTGGTCAAAGGCCGCCAGCCGCGCGGCAAGCGAGCCTGCACTGTCCGGCGTGCCAACTGCCTGTTCCAGCCGGCTGAGAAACCCGGCCCGGACATCGCGGTCGCCACCGCCCGCCTGTGCGATCCGGCGTTCGCCCAAGAGATGCCGGTCGATGTCGCGGGTGACGCCCAGAATCTGCACCCCCTGCCCGGCACCCGCCAGCACGGCAGAGCCAAGCCCAACCTGACGGCGGGCATAGCCCGGGGTCGTGGCGTTGGCCACGTTCGACGACAGGATTTCCGCCTGCCGCGAGGTGGCCGACAGACCCGACAAGGCTCCGGCCAGGGCAGAGGTGATGCTCATCGCCTGTTACCGTTTGATATTCGTGGTTTCCTGCAGCATCTCGTCCACCGTCTGGATCACCTTGGCGTTCGAGGAATAGGCGCGCTGGGTCTGGATCAGGCTGGTCAGTTCGGCCGCAACGTCGGTCTTCGACCCCTCACGCGAGTAGCCCTGGATCGAGCCGGTCGGGCCGGAACCCGCATCCCACAGGAAGAACGACCCCGAGTCGGGCGAGACCTGGTAAGTCTGGTTCGACAACGACACAAGTCCGTTCGGGTTCGGGATGTCGACCAGCGGAATCTGATAAAGCCGCCGGGTGAAGCCCGTGTCATAGGTCGCGTTCACATAGCCCTTCTCGTCTACCTCGACCGTGGTCAGGTTACCGACCGGCGAGCCGTTCTTGGTGATCGACACCGGGGCGAAATTGTCCGAAAGCTGGGTCAGGCCGTTCGGGTCACCCAGGCGACCGATCCCCACCGTCATCGGCCCGCCCGCCACGGTAAGGGCCAGGGTGCCATCCGCCGGATTGTAGGCTCCGCCCGACACCAGCGTGACCGAGGCCAGCGTACCGCCCGCACCACGGCTGTCGTCAAAGGTCAGGTTGTATTCACCGATAAGGTTGCCGCCCCCGGCGCTGTCGCGGATCTGCATCGTCCACTGGTTCGAGGACCCCGAGCCGGGCACCACCGGGACAAAGCTGACCTCCAGCGACTCGGAAGTGCCAAGGTTGCCGAAGTATTCGACCGACAGCGGCGGCGGCACGGCAGTGGCACCGGCCACGGTATAGGTCGCGGGCAGGTTGACCCCAAGGTTCATCGTCGTCGTCGGGTCGCCCGCTGTCTGGTTGGTATTGATCACGATCGGCACCAGCCCCGAAATCGTGTCGCGCGGGTTCGACGGGATGGTCCCGTCTGCATCCGCAGGCCAGCCCAACAGGACCAGACCGGAATCGGTCTTCATCACCCCGTCCGCATCGGTGCGGAAACTGCCGGTCCGCGTCATCAACAGCGGCGTGTCCGACAGCGCGTTGCCCAGCGACACTTCGTTGATGACCGGCAGCATGCCCCGCCCTGCAATGGCCAGGTCCAGGGGGTTGCCGGTGCCCACGAGGTCGCCGCGTTCGTCGATCAGCCGGACGGTCGATGCCCGCACGCCCCCCGCCGAATAGGTCCCCGCCCCGCGAGAGGAGGTGATGACCATGCTGGTGAAATCGGTCGAGGCGCGCTTGTAGCCGAAGGTGCTAGAGTTCGCGATGTTGTCGGAGATCGAGGCCAGGCGGGTGGCGTTCGCGTTCAGCCCGGCCACACCCGCGCTAAGCGAGGAGGAAATTGTCATGGAAAGCGCCTTTCTGCTGCTTCGACCACTATTCGGTCAAAGCTGCATCGAGTTCGCTTAACATGGCCCTAACGGATAAAAGTCGAACGATTATCGGTCGCGTCGCAGAAGGATGATCTCCATTCGGTTGTTGCGTTCGGCGGCAGGATCGGCGACCGCGGGCTTGCGGTCGGCATAACCCGACACGCGCTGCATCCGGCCCGTGTCGATGCCGGCCTCCTCCAGGATCACGCGCGTCTTCTGCGCCCGCAAGGATGACAGGTCCCAGACCGGATTGTCGATCAACGTCACCGGATGGGCGCGCAGATGCCCGCTGACCGCAATCTCGTTGGTGGTCAGGTTCAGGACGTCGGACAGAAGGTCGGCAAGCGCCAGCGCCACCGGCGACGGCTCATCCGTATCGTCAAGGAACAAGGGCGCGCCGGGCAAATCGAACAGCTCGATCACCAAACCCTCGTCGGTGACCTTGGTCACGACATGGCGCAGAAGCTGCTCCATCGTGTTGCTTTCGCCGCCCCGGGCCAGCAGCGCCTTTTCGACATCCTGAAGCTCGGACTGGGCGCGGCCTTCGCCGGACACGCCCTTCCCCGCATCCTCGCCCGCCTGATCGACCGAGGCAGTGTCGGTCTTGCGATCCATCGCCCCGGTCCCGGTATGGGCCATCGTCTCTTCGGAAAAGACGCTGTTGCCACCAAAGGCACCATCGCCGCCGCCCGAAATGCGGTTCACCGGGATCGTCGGATTGAAGTAATCCGAGATCCCCTTCCGTTGCTTTTCCGTCGTCGCGTTCAACAGCCACATCAAGAGGAAGAATGCCATCATGGCGGTCACGAAGTCGGCGTAGGCCACTTTCCATGCCCCGCCATGGTGGCCCCCGCCAACGATGACTTTCTTCCGTTTGATGATGACCGGCGCCGCATTGCTTTGCGCAGCCATCCCACATCACCCAAGTATTACACCCAGGTTCAGTCATAGCAGAGACAGGCCTTACACCCTGTTAACCGATTGGGTTTTAGAGAATATCCGCAGAATCGCCACAGTCCGGCTTCAGGCCGGGTCGCCGCGCCAGGCGGTCAGCGCCACCTCTGTGGCATCGCCTTCGATGACGCCAAGCAGCAGCGAATCCTGCAGGCGGGCACAGACGAGGCTGTGGCCCTCGATCACGGTGCCGCCCAGGATCATGCAGACCGGCTCTCCGGGCATGTCGGACAAAAGGTCCAGCTGACGCAGGACCGAGTCGGTTTCGTCTTCGAGAAACCCCTGCAGATGCGAGACCATTTCTTCGGGGCCGGTGCTTTGCCCGCCCTCGGCCCCGCCGTGGATCAGCCAGGCGATCAGCGAAGGTCCGACGCGTCCGGCAAACTCCGCCAGGCTGATGCCCGTCATCTCCACCGCCGCGCTCACCTCGGCCGGGGCAGCCTCGGGCTCCTCCACGAACTCTTCCGTGTCGGGCTCGATCTCGTTCAGCTCGATCAGCAAAAGGTCCGCCAAAAGCGCGACCGGCAGGCCGACGCTGACCTGATCGACGCCACGGCCGATCGGGCCCGAGATCACCCGCAGCTCCTGCCGCGGGACGGCCACGGCCTGCATCAGCTTGATCAGGTCGTCCTTGTGCTCATCCTCAAGCACCTCGGCACCCAGACAGGCCTCGGCCCCGGGCAGACCATGGCTGGCCGTCAGGCGCAGCACCCGGCGTCCGGCGACATCCAGCGTCAGCGACGCGCCCGTCGAAGACCGGAACTCCAGTGACCGACCCAGCAAGGTTTCGTTTGTCGTCCGCAAGAGCTGCGCCACCGGATTGCGATCCGTCGACTGGGCAACCACGCGGGACCCGCCGGAAAGCGCCAGGACATCCGCCTGCAGGCTGCGCAGACGAGCAAGAATTGGAACGGTGCCCTTGTTCAACGGCTTCTTCGGCCCCCGTCACCCACGTGCGTCACCCGCCATGGGTGATGCCATCCAGCGTGTCGCGGATTTTGGTCACAAACGCCGGAAGGTCAATGCCGGGATCACAGATGCAGCACAGGGCATCGGCAGGCTCGGTGTCCGAGCGCAGGAAGACCCGCACATTTGCCGGGCCCATGACCACGGCGGCGTGTGGTTCACCGAAGGCTTCGACCGACAGCGAAAAGAGCGGATCGTCAAAACAGGTGCGAGCCTGATTGCACAACCGGTTCAGGTATTCCTGGGTGGTGTTCATCGGCCCGGCGCTGCTTAGGATCATGCGCGAGGAGAGATCGGCAAACGCGACCAGTCGGGCCTGCGGAAAGGCCTTCACCACCGCCCCAAGGCTTTCCGCGATACTCAACCCCAGTTCCCTTCCGCGTTACGACGTCTTCAGACGGCCAAGCGGCATCGCGTCGTTTGTGCCGACGATGTGATCGGCAAAGGTCACCATCGTCGGGCCGGATTCGGCCGTAGGCCGTTCAGTGCGCAGCAGACGCTCGGTCTTGGCCTCGACCCGGCGCGGCTGGATCTTGAAGACCGGAGTGTTGCGGATCGCCATCATCCGTTCGAAGGTCCGCGCGATAAGGCTTTGACCAACCTCGGTTTCCTCGGCCGCGTCCGGCGTGATCGCAGGCTTGCCCGCGTCGCCCGGCTCGGGGTGGCCCTCGTCGACGATCCGGTGGATGATGTCGAACAGCGCGGTAGAGAAGGCTTCGGCGCCGCTTTCGATCCACTTGGCTTCGTCATGTCCCGCCCGCATCGCCTGAAGCAGCGACACCGGGAACACCTCGGCGAACAGCTCTTCGGTTTCCTGCTCGACCCGCTTGATCACCTTGGCGCGGTCCTTTTCGCCGACGATCTTGTCGAACCGGGTCACCAGAAGCAGGCTGTTGCGGCGCATCTCTGCCGGGAAGGTCGACCAGACCCCCGATTCCGACTGCCGCCAGGCCTGCGTCGCGTGGGTGCACCACAAGACGCCATCGGCCAGGTGCGTCATCCGCTCCCAGACTTCCGAGGACATCGACGGGTCCGAGATCCCCGGCATGTCGATCAGGTCGCAATACCGCAGGATGTCGCTCTTCATGAAGATGCGGACATGCTCGGTCGTCTCAAGGCTGACGTGTTCCAGTTCGGCCAGGTCCAGATCATAGGCGTGACCGTCGAGACCCATCGTATAGGCATCGTCCGGACCGTAGGACAGCCAGACCGGCGGCAGCTGGGTTGCCGTCACCTTCTCCAACAGCGGCCTTGCCCCCATCAGGACGTTGCAGAGCGTGCTCTTGCCCGAGCTGAATTCGCCCATGATGGCGATGCGGGGTTTACGGGTCAGCGACATAACTCAGGTCCTTTCGTACCCTTTACGCACTTAGTCGGCATAGATCGCAAGTTCGTCCATGATCGACGCCAGGCACTCCTGCCGGTCCTCCCAGGCGTTCACGCCGAACAGTTCCTTCATCTCTTCCATCGAAATCTCGGAACTTGCCAGCGCGCTCATCAGAAGCTCGCGCTGTTCCTGCAGGAAGTCCCGCAGGGTCGACTGGGTCCGTTCGCGGAAGAGACCGATCTGGATCGTCTTCAGGTCGTTGATGATCGGGTCGGTTTCGGCCCGGATCAGCTTGTTGAAGTCCTGCGCAAAGGCCTTGTAGCCGCGGCGACGCTGCCACCAGCCCTTCCACCAGCCGACCTGCAGGTCCAGCGCGATGGTCTGGCCCAGGTTGATCGGCGGCGGGATGTAGCTGACGACCGGCGTCTCGATCTTGAAGCCCTCGACGGTGATCGAGAAGGTCTTGCCGTACATCTCGGCGATATGGACCGCCGTCTCGTTGTTCACCTCGGCCGCGATGCCATGCATCTTCTTCAGGACGACCTGATAGCTGGACGACAGCAGCATCCGCAGGCCCAGCGGGCTGTAGTGCCAGGTCGCGTCCTCGCCGTTGGTCTGCAGATGCTCGATCAGGCTGTTGGTCGCGCGGTCCAGGAACCGCTCATAGCTCTGATCGATCCGGTTGGTGAAGTCCTTGCAGACATTGTTCGTCAGATGCGTCAGCTTCTCGACCGCGCCAAGCTCGATCCGGCGCAGTTCGGCGTCCAGCTGCTGCGGCGTCATCGTGCGGTTCAGCTGGCCGTCCGATTCCAGGATGCGGACCTGATCGACCACGTCCAGCGACTGCGCCAGGTTCAGCGCCTGGCGCGATGACTTCTGCAGCGCCTCGCGGACCGGGCCTTCGTACATCCGCTGGCCCAGCGCATCCAGCAGCGCCGGCACACCCGAGGCATGCCAGACCAGCTGCTCGGCGGTCCATTCCGACATCTTGTCGGCAAAGGCAGCCCGGGTCCAGTTGATCGCCGACTCGGTCGAGTCGTCGGTCATCTCGTCGATCTTGCCTTCCAGGACCGAGTTCGCCCAATGCGCCGAGCCGTAGATGATGTCGATATCCGGCGGCGCGTTGTTCTTTTCCAGCGTCTCCAGGATCGAGCGGTGGATTTCGGGCACCTGGTTCGCCGGGTCGGGAAGTTCGTCGATCCGGTTGACGAAGATGATGATCTCGCGCGACTGGCGGTGCGCGATCAGGCGGATCAGCGCCATGTCCATCGTCGTCAGCGCCTGGTGGGCAGACAGGACGACGATACAGGACCGGCTGTCGCGGACCGCGTTGATGGTGATCTGTTCACGCATCATGAACGTGTCGTTCACGCCGGGCGTGTCGCGGATACACATCATGATCGGAAAGTCTTCGCGGTCGATGTAAAGGTCGGCCGCCTTGGTGATGTCGGTGAACCGACCGGCTTCCGCCCCACCCGATTCCTCGTCGCCCACGCAGACATAGCGGCGCAGAAGCTGGTCATCGACCGTGCCATAGCGGTGCTCGGTGCCCAGCAGCATCTCGAACTTGCGGCCCAGTCGGGCCTGCGCCTTCTCGCGCATCTGCACGACCTGCAGACGCAGCTTCTCAAGCTCTTCGTCCGCGCCTGCCCGCGCCGCCAGCTGGCCGATCCGGCCACCATTCGACACCAGCTTTTCCCATTCCGCGTTGTCGAAGAACTTGAACTTCGCCCGCACGTTCACTTCGGGCGACGGCGTGTTGATGTGCAGCGAGGTGACAACCGACGTCCACGGGTTCACGTCCGTCGGCAACAGCCCGGGCGCCCCGATCATCGAGTTCAAAAGCGAGGTCTTCCCCGCCTTGATCTGACCGATCACCGTGACCGAGGGTTCAACCTCGCGCACCTGGCTCATGATCCGGGTGACCTTCTTGGCCGTGTCCGGATCGGCCATCGTCACGAAATCGCGCAGGACGTCCTCGAACTGCTTGATCGAATCGGCGATGCGACCCAGCCCGGGAAAGTTGCGTTTCAGCGCAACTTCCGGTTCCTGGGCGGCCATGCCGTCCAGCGCGTCCTCGTTCTCTGCAACTGCACCGAGTCCCATGTTCACCTCACACTTGCAGGGCTGAATCGCCTAGTTCGAGCACCAATGGACACAAGTCCCCGCAATCATGTCATAAGTTTGGAAAGTGGTCCCAATTGGGCACATTCTTGACGATTCTACGCTCACAATGGCGTCACACCGCGCGTAATGTTTCCAATCATCCGCAGGGGCGTGACCTTTCTCCAATTGCATCAACATGATGAGGTCCAGCACCTCGCCCAGGTCGCTGTTGATTCGGCGCATCCCCTCGGATCGGCCGCGCGACACCACTGCCATCACCTGTTCACCCGTCTCTCGAGTGTGATCCAGTACCAGGTCGACCGGCACCTTCGCCTCGACATCAATCTCGCTCTCCAGAGCGGCCGCGCGCGCCTTGATCAGGGCGATCGCTTCGTCGGCCAGGCCGCCATCCATGCCGATATCCGGCGTCGGCGCGGCGGGTTCCGCACTGGCGGGCACCGCACGCGCGGCGATTCGCGGGCGTTCGCGACGTTGTGCGGGCTGATCGGTGTCGGCCCGCCGCTCGCGCATCATGATCGCGCGGGGTGAGAACTGGGCCTCGTCCAGTGCCGCGGCAACCGGGGCAGCCGGTGGCGGGGCAGGAGCCCGTGCCGAAGCCGGCAGACGCTGGACCGGAACGTCGCGCGGCCGTGATTCCTCACGTGCGGGGGCAACCGGTTCCGCCGGGCGCGGGCGTGGCTCGCGATTGAACAGCCGTGGCCGTTCGGCCGGGGCGGCGGGTTTCGGGGCGACGTCGACCGGCGGCTCCGGTTCGGGCTCCGGTTCGGGTTCAGGCTCAGGCTCCGGTTCAGGCTCGGGTTCCTCGAAAGCTTCGGGCTCGACCTCTTCGACTGACGCCTCGGCGCCTGCCTCCATATCGTCTGCAAACTCTTGCGCCTCGACCGGCTCGGCCTCGTCGGGGTCCAGCGCGGGATCCTCGGTCTCCTCCGCCTCGGCCATTTCCTCGGGGCGTGCCCGCAACGAGGACAGGTCGGGCAGGGGCGTGCCACGGGTCAGGCCCGCCGGTGGCACCCGCGCCGCGCCGAACAGCTTGCGCGGTGCTGCCGCCAGTGCGTCGGGTTCGGCCTCCTGCGGCTCCGGGCGCGTCGGCGCCGGACCCTCTGCAGCGGGAACCTCCGTAGTCCGCACGGGACGCGCGGTCACCGCGCGCGGCGGCCGTTCCCGCGGCGGCGCGGGCTCGTCCAGCACCGGATCGGGCGTTGCCGAGGCGTTGGACAGCATCCGGGTCAGGTCGTTGTCTTCTGTCGTCGGCTGCGACGTCGGGCGCGGGCGTCGCGTCGGTTCGGGCGGCTTTGCCACCGCCGGCTCGGGACCGGCTTCCAGTTCGGCCTTCGACTTCCACGTCGACCGCAGCGGCACCAGCGGGGTCGAGGGTTCCGGATCCCCGGCCACCCGCTTGATCCGGTCGGCAAACCGCCTGCGGGCTTCCGGTTGGACAGGTTCAGGTTCGACCGCAGCCGGCGGCTCGATGATCACCGGCTCGGGCGCGGCGGCGAGTTCAGGCTCCGGTTCGGGCTCATCTTCCGGTTCCACCTCGGCTTCGGGCTCGGCAGCCTCCGCAGTCTCAAGCGCCTGGTCCTCTGCCTCTTCAGGCTCCGGCTCCGCGGGCTCGGTCCAATCGTCGTCGTCGACCGCTTCTGCCGTTTCGGCCACGTCCTCAACGGCCGCTTCGACCTCGGCCACGGGGACGTCCGCGGGTTCATCGGCCATGGGCGGCGGCGTCCAGGGTCCGGGCTCTTCCGGCGCCTCGCCCGGTTCGGCAAAGCGCCGCGCCACCAGTTCGGACGCCTCTACATGCCGCGCCAGCAACAGTTCGGCCGTGTCCATGTCCGCCCGGCGGCCCGACTGAACCCGGGTCTTGATCGCCGAGATCACCGCCGTCGCCCCGCTGTCGCGGAACAGGTCGCGGTTCACCGGCCCACCCGGAGGCATTGCCGCCCGGGCTTCCTTGGCCGAGATCGACAGGATCTGCCGGAACTCCTCGCCCGCGCGCAGTTCGACCCGGTCATGCATCGCCGAGGCAGACTGCCGGCTGCCCAAAAGGTCAACCTTGGTCAGGAACATGAAGCTGTTGTCCTTGACCGCATCCGGCAGGCTTTCCCAGACGACCTGTTCCTTCGGCAGATAAGAGGTCGTGCACCAGATCACGATATCCGCGCGCTTGCTGGCCCAGCTGGCCGCGCGCTTCTGTTCCGCCTCCATCGGCCCGGCGGAAACCTCAAGCAGGCCGATCACCTTCAGCGCCGCAAGGTCCATCTCCAGCGTGACCAGCGCCGGGGCCAGGGGCAGGACCTCCGCCAGATTGCTGCCGGGCAGGATCTTCGTGCTGCCGTCAGTCAGCGTGCAGATCATCCGGGCGGTTTCGCCATGCTGCACGACAATGGTCGGCAGGCGCAGCGTTTCCGGAACCACGGTGGCGCCGACCAGAAGATTGAGAATGGAGGATTTGCCGGAACCGGGGAGACCCAGAAGCGCGATGCGGGCCGGGCGCTCCAGCCGTTCGATCAGACGTTCCGCAGCCTCTGCCGGACCGCCCGCAGGCAAGAGCCCTCGGTCAAGTGCGCGGCCAAGCCGCTGGGCGACTGTCAGTTCCTCGTCCGCGTTTGCCATATCTTACTTTATGACGGTGACTCGCCGTGGCCGCAACCTGACAGCAGACAAATCCTCCACCGACGGGTCAGGGTTGCTTTCTTGCACCTCCTGGACAACCGGACGGGGAGCAGGTGCCACCTTCGGCTCGGGCAGCGGCTTGGGCGTGAAGGTCGGCGCAGGGGGCAACGGCGTAACCCCGGCAACCGGGGCAGGGGCCGGCTGCTTGCTCTTCTGCACGGACAGATGTTCCGGCGCGACGGTCGTCAGGCGGCGCGGGCGCGCAACGACGGCAGAGGGCCCGCTCGGCCGCTCCGGCTTGGCACGGACCGAGGCGTCGTTCACCTTGATAACGGTAAAGCTGATGTTGTCCTGATCAGGGTCATCCAGCCTGGCCAGTTCTTCCAGCAGGCGTTCGGCAATCTCGGTCGACCGCGACTTGCGGTAGCGGTTCAGCACCTTCTCGATCTGGGCGTTGGTCAGGAACTGGACGCCATCGGACGCGCACAGCACGATATCCCCGGCCTGAAGATCATAGGGGCGGGTCGGGCAGTCGATCTTGGGAATCCGCGTGCCCATCAGCACCGAGATCAGGCAGTTGCGGTCCGGATGGTTGGCCGCGACCTCCGGGTCCATCAGACCTGACTTCACCATGAAGTCGATCTGCGGCGCCATCGAGTGGTCTTCGTTCAGCTGGGTCAGCTTGCCGCCCCGGAACAGGAACAGGGGCGAGTCACCGACGGAAATCCACCACAGCCGGTTCTCGACCAAAGCGGGCACGACCAGCGTCGCGCCCATGCCCTCGGTCTCGGGGTGGCTGCGGGTGTGCTGGCGCAGGGTCTCGTTCGCGAAATCGGCGACGCTGCGCAGGATGTCCGACGCCCGCGCCTCGAACGACTGGACGTCGGCGAAGTGGAACTTCAGCTCGCTGAAAACCTCGGTCAGGACGATCTTCGACGCGACATCCCCGGCTGCGTGACCGCCCATGCCGTCGGCAAGCACCACAAACCCGGCCTCGGCCCCGACCGGGAAATCGGCCGTGATCGCATCTTCCTGATAATCCCGCGCGCCCTGGCTGATCCCCGAGGCTACATCGTAGCGTGGCTCACGCGATCGCCATATCATCGGCGTCTCCCTCGGAGTCGACTGCCGACCAATTGAAGTCGGCTGTACACAACACTTTCAGCACCAAAGTCGTCTCGCCAATCTGGATCTCGTCGCCGTCGCCAACCACGGCCGTCGACAAGAGGGGTTTGCCGTTCAACCGCACCAGGTTCGACTTGCCGCCATGGCCAACGTGGAACTGATGCGACATCGGATCATAAGCGACGGCGGCGTGATGCTGCCGCGAGATCGCCATGTCGCCGAAATCCAGCGCAATGGTCTGGTCCGACCCGCGCCCGATCTGCGACACACCGCGCAGCACCGGGAAGGCAGCGCCACGCCCAGGGCCGGATTTGATCACCAGCCAGCCGGTCGGATACATCACCACGCCCGACTTGTCGCCCGGCTCGATCGTGTCGTCCATGCGGCCTTCGTCGAACAGCGGCACAACCGACGCCGGCTGCGGCTCGAACCCAAGGACGCGCGTCTTCGTCCGGGTCGCGCGACGGCGTGCGCCCGCATCGGCGGAAATCTCGCGCGCCGGGGTCGGCATCGGCGGCGGCGCAGGAGCGGCAGCCTCTTCCTCCATCTCCCAGATGTTGACGGAGGGCTTCGGGCCTTCCTTGGCCACGACAGAGCTGTTCGCGGTCTGGGTCAGAACTTCGGGGGCGCCATCCGACAGCTTCGGGAACCGGCCAGCCGCCGGCCCGCTGCCGCGCGCGACCGAGTCGATGGCGGCCTTCGTCGCCTCGATCTGCTCCGCCTCGCTGCCGTTGAAACGGGCGGCGCGAGATGCCTTGGCGTTCCGACGAAACAGCCAATCGAAAAACTTCATCTTCCGCACTCCACCCCGAGAGACACCCCGGGTTCATCCATCTTCTCTCGGCAACGTTACCAAGGTCTCAACGGGTCTGCCGTGGCCAGTTCCATGGCCTGCCGCATCACCCAACCCTGCTCACCGCTAACACCGAGTCCGTCGCCCACATGTCATTTTTGTTAAAGAGAAACTTTGTCCAAAAAATGATCCGATTCCGGTCATTTCACGGATCAAAGTCTACATTCGGTTCAGAATAGGCGACGAACCACGAAATCTGCAAGCTCAGACAGAATGCCCCGCAGCGGATGCTCGGGCAGGTTGTCCAGCGCCGCCTTGGCGCGCTCTGCCCAGGCCACGGCTTCGGCACGGCTGGCTGAAATCGAATCGTGGCGGCGCAGAATCGCCATCGCCTGCTCCAGGTCCCCGTCGCGTTGGTCGCCCTTTTCGATCACCCGAACCCAGAAGGCCCGCTCGTCCGCGTCGGCCTTGGCCACGGCCTTGATCACCGGCAGCGTCAGTTTCCGTTCCCGGAAATCGTCGCCGGTGTTCTTCCCGATCACCGCGTCCGAGCCGCCGTAGTCCAGAATGTCGTCGACGATCTGGAACGCGATCCCCAGCGCATCGCCATAGTCGAACAGCGCACGGACCTGCGCTTCGGGCGCCCCCGCGATGACCCCGCCGACTTCGGTCGCAGCCGAGAACAGCGCCGCCGTCTTGCCGCGGATCACCTGCAGATAGATCCGCTCATCCGTCTTCAGGTCCTGCGCGGCGGTAAGCTGCAGCACCTCGCCCTCGGCAATCGTGGCCGAGGCGTTGGCCAGGATATCCAGCACCCGCAGGTTGCCGGTCTCGACCATCAGCTGGAAGCTGCGTGAAAACAGATAATCGCCAACCAGCACGCTGGATTTGTTGTCCCACAAGAGATTGGCCGTCGGTCGCCCGCGCCGCCGCTGGCTTTCGTCGACCACATCGTCATGCAAAAGCGTCGCGGTGTGGATGAACTCCACCGTCGCGGCCAGCTTGACGTGATCGCCGCCCGCGTAGCCCAGCATCCGCGCCGCCGCCAACGTCAGCAAGGGCCGCAACCGCTTGCCCCCGGCCTCGACCAGATGCGCCGTCACCTCGGGAATGCGCGGCGCATGTTCGCTGGCCATCCGCTCGCGGATCAGCACATTCACTGCGGCCATGTCCTCGGCCAGAAGGACGCTCAGCCTGTCCTGCGGGGTCACCGTCTTCTGCACCGCGCTATCGCCCGCCCCGTCCATATCCTTGCCGCCCTTGCCCCGCCCGACCCGCGGTTGTAACCCGATGTGATGAAGGAACTTCTGCGCACAAACGACCCGACCGTGATCGCCTTTGCCACCGTCCTTCTTGAGGGCGAGGGTATAGCGGCCTTTCCGCTGGACGTCCACATGAGCGTCCTGGACGGCAGCCTTGGCATCTTGCCGCAGCGCCTGATGGTGGCGGACCAGGATCACTTCCAGGCTTGTGCCATCCTGCGCGACAACGACATTCCGACCAGCCCGTGATGTCTGCCCCATGACGTTCGCCGAAGATGCCCTCTCCGACGACAAGTTCCTCTGCGGCCGCCTGCGTCTGCTGCAACCCGTCAAGGGCTATCGGGCCGCGACCGACCCGGTGCTTCTGGCCGCCGCCTGCCCCGCCGAACCGGGGCAAAGCCTACTGGACCTTGGCTGCGGCGCGGGGGCGGCGGCCCTGTGCCTGGGTCTGCGGGTGCCGGGGCTTGCCCTGTCTGGCCTCGAACTGCAGCCCGCCTATGCCGACCTCGCCCGCCGCAATGCTGAAAGAAACGGCATCCCGCTCGAAGTGCAGGAGGGCGATCTGAACCGGATGCCTTCGGCCCTGCGCCGCGACTTTGACCATGTCATCGCCAACCCGCCCTATTACGCCGCAGGGGGCAGCCCCTCGCCCAATGCCGCGCGCGCTCGCGCCATGCAGGTCGATACCCCCCTGTCAGGCTGGGTGGCCGCCGCGACCCGTCGCCTGCGCCCGGGTGGCTGGCTCACCCTGATCTGCGGCGCCGACGGTTTGCCCGAAGTGCTGGCCGCCCTTGCGCCCAAGCTCGGCTCAGCCGCCGTCCTGCCCCTTGCCCCGCGGGAAGGTCGCGCCGCGCTGCGCGTCATCATCCGCGCCAGAAAGGGCGGCCGCGCGCCGTTCCGCCTGCTCGCGCCCTTCGTCATCCATCAGGGCGCGGCCCATGACGGCGACCGGGAAAGCTATACGCCTGCCGCCAATGCAGTCCTGCGGGATGGCGCCGATCTTCTGGGCACGTTCGGCTGAATTCTCCGCATCAAGTTGTCACAGACCTGTAACAGGAGATGACACGACTCGGGTTTCGTGGTGCACTTCCTCTTGTGGGTAGCTTTTACAGGAGGACGACCATGACGATCGCATCGCATCTGGTGGAACTGCGCAGGAAGCACGAAACACTCTCCGAGATGGTCGAGCAAGCCCAGCGCAGCCCCGCAACGGATGCCCTGAAGATCGCGGAACTGAAAAAGCAGAAGCTGCGCCTGAAAGAGGAAATTGAGCGGCTGAGCCACTAATCCTTCCCGGCGCTGGCCCGGGCGGCCAGCGCCGCACCCGCCGTGATCAGCACCGCCGCAACGGCGATGGTCCATGACGGCTTGGCGATGCCTGCCACCACCAGCGCCAAAGTAGACAACAGCGGCGCCGCATAACTGCCGACGCCCAACAGCTGGATGTCGCCGCGCTTCATCCCGATGTCCCAGGTGAAGAAGGCAGCGCCAACCGGGCCGATGCCCAGCGCCAGCACCGCCGCCCAGCCCATCGGACCGTCGGGCCAGACCGTCTCTTCCAGCGCCAGATGGGTGACCACCGACAAGACCGCCGTCGCCAGACAGAACACCGTCACGCTTTCCGTCGGCACTTCCCCCAGCCGCCGCGACAGGACCGAATACCCCGCCCAGGTCAGCGCACAGGCAAAGGCCAGGACCAGCCCCAGCGTGGAGCCTTCCCCGTCACCCCCCCGCCCCAGCACGATCACCGCCGCCCCGGCAAAGGCGATCAGCGCGCCGATGACATGCGGGGCCCGCAGTTTCTCCCCCGGCAAGAGGCCGGAGAGCAGCACGATGAACAGCGGCCAGAGATAGGCGATCAGCCCGGTCTCGGCGGTCGGCGAAAGGCGGAATGCGGTGAAGTACAGGAAGTGGTAGCCGAAAAGACCCACGGTCCCAAAGGCATAGACCTTCCAGCTGACCCCGCGCAGCACGCCAAACCCTTGCCGCGCCGTCCAGACCAGCCCGATCAGCCCGCCGATCCCAAAGCAGATCGCGTTCAGCAGAAGGGGCGGCACCGGAGCACTGCCGATGGTGAACAGCGCCAGCAGGGACCACATCAGCACGGCGGTGAAGCCGATCGCCGTCGCGCGCGCTTTGGTCATACCCCTGCCTTGCCGCCTTTGCACCGCTTCAGCATCAGCCGCCGGGCCTGGTCCAGCCGTGCGCGATGGTCAGCATGCACAAACCCGCTCCGATAGGCCCGCTGATAGGACATGTGCAGCGGGTTCGAGTTCACTTCGCTGATCACCGGCCCACGCCCGGTGACCGCAATATCCCAGCCGATCAGCGCATGCCCCGGGAACAGCCGGTGCGCCGAACAGCAGATCTCGACGATCTCGGGCCAGTGCGGCAGTTGGTAGCCGATCAGCGGCCGTTCCGGATTGACCAGGCTGTGCGTGATCGCGTGCCCGGTGAACAGATCGCCCAGCTGCGCGGTTGTCACCGTGCCCTCGGCGTCCAGCGCGCAACCGACGTTCGGCTTGCCGAAGATCGCCGCATCAACCCAGGTCCCCGGCGCCGGATGCCGCCAGACGCTGTACATGACCTGCGGCCCCTCTGCCTCCCACAAGGTCACGACCCGCACCGTCCCGATCCCCGGTCCGATCAGCGCCTCGATCTCGGCCGGCTGGCGCAACTGCTCCTGGATCAGCCAGCCGCGCGGGTAAAGCCGTGCCACCTCGCGCGCCAGCGCCGCAGCCTCAACCACCTTCGCACCAATATCCACCTGCCCCGGTCCCGCCGCCCCCAACGGCACCGAGCCCAGCGCCATCGTCCCGTCCACCGGTTTGGCAAAGGCCGGGAGCTGCCCCGGCTCCTCCAGCCACCCCGCCAGCTCCGAAGCCGAGCCAAGGGTGCGCGTCGGGCCGAACATCTTCGCCGCCGCATAGACCGCTTTCAGCTCTGGCACCGGAAACCCATTGGCCTGCAACACCAGCCCCGACAGATACTTGTCGGCCATCAGCTGTGTCTGGTCATCCGCCCCTACGGCGATCAGTGACCGGTTCAGCCGGTGGTTCGCCATCGACCCGACATAGGCCGCCCGCGCTGCCTTGTCGCCCGTCCACGCCCCCTGGATAAAGTATTCATCCGCCTTCAATCGCTGCTTGCCCAGCATGCGCCCGATCAAGTCCATGCCGGTCTTGATCGGCGACCAGCCGGTTTCCCGGGCAGCGCGGGTCAGCGCCTGCGCGATATCAAAGCGGGACTTCGGCCGCTGATCGACCAGAATGGCGCGGGTCTCGGACAATGACTGATCCTTCACGCCGGGGACGAGAGGCGTAGAGCTAGCCGCCACCCCCCGTCCCTGGCAAGGGGTCAGACGAAGAACTGCCCGCCGTTTGCGCTGATCGTCGAGCCGGTGATGAAACCGGCATCATCCGAGGCAAGGAACACACAGATCCGCGCGATCTCTTCCGGCTCACCCAGACGGCCGACCGGGATCAGCGGGATGATGCGCTCGGCCAGGACCTTCTCGTCGATGGCCTTGACCATTTCCGTGGCGATATAGCCCGGGCAGATCGCGTTCACCGTGATCCCGGCCCGCGCGCCTTCCTGCGCCAGCGCCTTGGTGAACCCCAGGTCCCCGGCTTTGGCCGCCGAATAGTTCGCCTGCCCCGCCTGACCCTTCTGCCCGTTGATCGAGCTGATCGAGATCACCCGCCCGAACTTCCGGTCCCGCATGCCCGACCAGAGGGGATGCGTCATGTTGAACAGGCCCGACAGGTTGGTGTCGATCACCTCTTTCCACTGCTGTGGCGTCATCTTGTGAAACATCGCGTCGCGGGTGATGCCCGCGTTGTTCACCAGGACATCGACCGGCCCAAGATCGGCCTCGACCTTGGCCACGCCCGCCGCGCAGGCGTCATAGTCGGCAACGGACCACTTGTAGGTCGGAATGCCGGTCTCCTTGGTGAAGGCCGCCGCCGCCTCGTCATTGCCAGCGTAGTTCGCCGCGACCTTGTAGCCCGCCGCTTTCAACGCGACCGAAATCGCCGCGCCAATGCCGCGCGATCCGCCCGTGACCAATGCAACCCGTGCCATCGTGATTCTCCTCCCTTGGGTATGCTACCGTATGCCATTGAAATCCTGTTACCGAAACCATCGCGACTGCGCAATATTATTGCGCTGCGCTTTACGGAGATTTCGGCAGCGGCACGATCCCCTGGTCAATGCCCAGACGCCGACAATAGTCGATCCAGTCCAGATTCGACTTGATCGACATGAACCGGTCGATCCGGTTCTCCCAGCGCGGCGTCAGATAGGTCATGATCGAGGCGACATCTGCCTTTGGGTCGGCCTGCCCGGCCTCGCCCGCGACGACAACCGCCCGGGCAAGGTAGGCCGCGGCGGCCTCGGTCACCAGCGCCACATCATCCCCGGTTGCGCCGACATAACCGTCCGCCTGCGCCGCCGCCGCGAAGACGGCGCTGCACTCGGCAAGGTAGGCCCAAAGCGGCGGGTCTTCGGCCCAGGCGGGTGCGGCGATCAGCGCGCCGCACACCGCAAGCGTCCGCATTCAGGCGCGTTCCAGACACATGGCGACACCCATGCCCCCGCCGATGCACAGCGTGGCCAGGCCCTTCTTCGCGCCCGTCCGACCCATCTCGAACAGAAGGGTGTTCAGGATGCGCGCGCCCGAGGCGCCGATCGGGTGGCCGATGGCAATCGCGCCACCGTTCACGTTCACGATGGACGGGTCCCAGCCCATGTCCTTGTTCACCGCGCAAGCCTGCGCTGCAAAGGCCTCGTTCGCCTCGACGAGGTCAAGGTCGCCGACCTTCCAGCCCGCCTTGGTCAAGGCCTTGCGCGACGCATGGATCGGGCCGACGCCCATGATCGACGGGTCAAGACCCGCCGTCGCATAGGACGCGATCCGCGCCAGCGGGGTCAGGCCGCGCTTGGCCGCCTCTTCCGCCGTCATCAGCACCACCGCCGCCGCGCCATCGTTCAGACCCGAAGCGTTCGCCGCCGTGACCGAGCCGTCCTTGGTGAAAGCCGGCCGCAGTTTCTGCATGCTTTCCAGCGTCGCTCCGTGGCGGATGTATTCGTCGCTGTCGACGACCACATCGCCCTTCCGGGTCTTCACGGTGAAGGCGATGATCTCGTCCTTGAACTTGCCGGCCTTCTGCGCCGCTTCGGCCTTGGTCTGGCTGGCCAGCGCGAATTCGTCCTGCATGTCACGGGAAATCTGCCACTGGTTGGCGACGTTTTCCGCCGTCTGGCCCATGTGATAGCCGTTGAAAGCGTCCCAGAGGCCGTCCTTGATCATCGAGTCGATGAAGTTCAGATCGCCCATCTTCTGCCCGGCGCGCAGATGCGCGACGTGGGGCGAAAGCGACATCGATTCCTGCCCGCCCGCGACGATGATCTTGGCATCGCCCAGCTGCACATGCTGCGCGCCCAGCGCCACGGCCCGCAGGCCCGAGCCGCAGACCTGGTTCAGCGACCAGGCGCTTGCCTCTTTCGCAAGACCCGCCTTGATATGTGCCTGCCGCGCCGGGTTCTGGCCCTGACCGGCGGTCAGCACCTGACCCAGGATCGTCTCCTCGACCTCGGCCTTGTCGATGCCGGCCCGCGCCACGACGGCTTCGATGACAGCCGCGCCCAGGTCATGCGCCGGCGTGTTGGCGAATGCGCCGTTGAAGCTGCCCACGGCGGTGCGGCCCGCCGACACGATTACGACATTGGTCATTTCCGGATCCTCTCCCTAAGCGCCAAGCTGTGCCACCGCGCGCCCCGAGGGCCCGCGTCGCTGTCTTCATGGCCTAAGGTCAACTTGCTGCAAGTGCAAGACGGATGGTGGCATGGGGCAAGTTACCGCAGGCGTGGGCCCGTTGGCTGGCTGCTGGATTGGCGCCAGGCCGCGGACTGAACCGTCGACCCCTGCCGTATTCCGACAAGGCCACCAGCCCTCCACGGATCAGACGTCTGCACAATCGGATTTCGCAAGACCCCAGCGCAGCAAACTCTTGCCATCAGCGGGCCCACCGACCTGCGGCACGGCGTTCTGGGATCAGCGGCCTGTCGCTTCCAAAGGTGACGGCATGTCACTTCCTGAACTCAACGGGACGACTATTCCAGGGAAAAATGCCAACTCCGGAGTGCACAGGACCCCCGCGCGGCAAACTCTTGCCATCAGCGGGCCCACCGACCTGCGGCACGGCGCGTCCTGGGATCAGCGGCCTGTCATTTCCAAAGGTGACGGCATGTCACTTCCTGAACTCAACGGGACGTCTATTCCAGGGCAAAACGCCAACTCCGGAGTGCACAAGACCCCAGCGCAGCAACGTCTTGCCATCAGCGGGTTCACCGACCTGCGGCACGGCGTTCTGGGATCAGCGGCCTGTCATTTCCAAAGGTGACGGCCTGTCACTTCCAGATCTTGACGGGACGCCAATTCCTGGACCCAACGCCAGCTCTTGCATCAGAAAAAAAGCGCCGCCCGTCGCATCAGGCACAGTTGCCTTCCACCCGGACAACCGCCCCATGCTTACCCCGAGAAATTCGGCCGCCCGTGCCGGAAGGCGCGGAAGTCCGGGGTCACTGTGGGCGGGCCGAAGAGATAGCCCTGCAGGCAGCCCACCCCCGCGTCGCGCAGCCAGTTCGCCTCGCCCTCGGTCTCGACCGCTTCGGCCACGACATACATGCCCAGTTCCTGCGCCATAGCAATCGCCGCCCGCGCCGCCGACTTGGTCGGGGGCGAGCGGTCGACATTCTTGACCAACGTGCCGTCGATCTTCGCGATCTCGAAATCCAGCTCCTCCAGAAGCCGCAGCGAGGTCGTGCCCGCCCCGAAATCGTCCAGCGCGAAGACGATGCCCTTTTCGCGCATCTCGGCCATGAAGGGTTTCAGCACATCCGGGACCTGAAGCGCCGATTCCTCGTTGATCTCCAGGATCAGGCTGGCCCCCAGGCGCGGGTTGTCCTGCAAGGCGCGGTGCAGGATGTCCATCCACGGCCGATAGCCGACCGACCGCGCCGACATGTTGATCGACACCCGGATCTGCGGGTTGCGCTGCATCGCCATCAGCCCCAGCTGCAACGCCGCGCAGTCGATGTCCCGGCCCAGTTGCCGCTGTTCGACTGCCCCCATGAAATCGCGCGCCGGAATGACCTGATCGCGCAGGTTCAGAAGGCGGATGAAGCCTTCGAAAAAGCCGATCAGCGTCGGATCGGCGGCATAGACCACCGGCTGGAACGCCAGCCGCATCCGCCGGTCCTTCAGCGCCGAGGCGACCATCGCCAGCGTTTCCCGATCCTGCACCGAGACCGCCGCGGTCAGCGGGCTTGCCAGCGCCGGGTCGCGGTCGAACTTCGACGACTTCGGTTCTTTCATAAAGCTCATGCACTACCCCCGGCCGGTCATATCCTTGTCGACACCCTAGAACCGGTCAGGTAAACGGACTGTCAATATTCGCATTTTGTTCTAATTCGCCCCGCCCGAAATCCGAAGGCCAGCCCATGGAAAATACCGAAAATTCGACGCGATGCCCCTGGTGCGGCACCGACCCGCTGTATCAGGCCTACCACGATGACGAATGGGGCCGCCCGGAACGCGACCCGAAGCGGCTGTTCGAACTTCTGATCCTGGAAAGCTTTCAGGCCGGGCTGTCCTGGATCACCATCCTGCGCAAACGCGACCACTTCCGCGCCGCCTTCCAGGGCTTCGACCCCGCCACAATCGCCACCTGGGGCGAACCCGAGGTCACCCGCCTTCTGCAGGACCCCGGCATCGTCCGCCACCGCGGCAAGATCGAGGGCACGATCCGCGGCGCCCAGGCCTTCCTGCGGATCGAGGCGGCGCAGGGCTTCTCGCCGTTCCTGTGGTCCTTCACCGGCGGCCAACCCCGCGTGAACCACCCCAGGACGCTGGCCGAAGTCACCAGCCAGACCCCGCAATCCCAGGCGATGTCCAAGGCGCTCAAGGCCGAAGGCTTCAACTTCGTCGGCCCCACGATCACCTACGCCTTCATGCAGGCCTCCGGCATGGTCAACGACCACCTCGCCACCTGCGCCTGGCGCAATCCTCCCGCCTGAACGGGCCTTGGCCTTTGCGGCCCAAGCCTCCATATATGGGCAAACAGTCTACAGGAGTCCGCCATGCTGGGTCTGGGCGAAAAGCCGCAAGTTGAAGCCGATCTGATCAAGGACGCAACCGAAGCCAGTTTCATGGCCGACGTGATCGAGGCCAGCCAGACGGTGCCGATCATTGTCGACTTCTGGGCCACCTGGTGCGGCCCCTGCAAGACGCTTGGCCCGATGCTGGAGACAGCGGTCAGGGCGGCCGGCGGCAAGGTGAAGATGGTCAAGGTCGACGTCGACCAGAACCAGCGCATCGCCGGACAGCTGCGCATCCAGTCGATCCCCACCGTCTACGCCTTCTGGCAGGGCCAGCCGGTCGATGGCTTCCAGGGCGCGGTGCCTGCCTCGGAACTCAAGGCCTTCATCGACCGCGTCTCGGCCCTGGCCGGGGACGGCGGCCTCGCCGAGGCGATCCAGGCGGCCGAGGACATGCTGACCGAAGGCGCCGCCGTCGATGCCGCCGAAACCTTCGCCGCGATCCTTGGCGAAGAACCAGAGAATGCCGTCGCCTATGGCGGCCTGATCCGCGCCCATCTTGCCCTGAACAACCTCGACCAGGCCGAGGGCCTTATCGCCGCCGCGCCCCCCGCCATCGCCAAATCCAAAGAGCTTGACGCCGCCCGCGCGCAGCTGGAACTGGCCAAACAGGCCGCCAATGCCGGTCCCGAGGCCGAACTTCGCGCCGCTGTCGAAGCGAACCCCGATGACCATCAGGCCCGCTTTGACCTCGCAGCGGCACTCCTCGCCGCCGGGAACCCCAAGGAAGCCGTGGACCAGCTTCTGGAACTCTTCCGCCGCGACCGGGAATGGAACGACGGCGCCGCCAAGACCCAGCTCTTCACCATCTTCGAGGCGCTGAAACCGCAGGATCCGATCGTGCTGGCAGGCCGGCGCAAACTCTCGTCTATGATATTTGCCTGATCCCGTTCGCGGGCTAGCTTGGTGACCATGTTCACAGCAGCCGACCTGCCGGACACTGTTCCGGTCTTTCCCCTCCCTGGGGCGCTCATGCTCCCCCGGGCCCGTCTTCCCCTGCACATTTTCGAGCCGCGTTACCTGGCGATGATCGAGGATTGCCTGAAGACCAGCCACCGGCTGATCGGCATGATCCAGCCCCGCGAAACTCCGGCCAGTGAAAAGCGCGTCGGGGAAAAGCGGCTGCAGGCCATCGGCTGCGCGGGGCGGTTGACCGGGTTTTCCGAAACCGAAGACGGCCGCTACATGATCACCTTGTCCGGCATCTCCCGCTTTCGGGTGAAAGAAGAAGTGCAGGGCTTCACCCCCTATCGCCGCTGTCTGGTGGATTGGGGGCCGTTTGGCCGCGATCTGGGCGCGACCGAAGACGACCCCGGCTTTCGCCGCGACGCCTTCATCGCTCTTCTGGGCCGCTATTTCAGCAGGCTGGACCTGTCGACTGACTGGAACAGCCTGAAAGAGGCCGAGCCCGAGCTTCTGATCAACTCGCTCTCGATGCTTTGCCCCTTCTCGCCCGAGGACAAGCAGGCCCTCTTGGAGGCGCCGACCCTCGTGACCCGCCGCGAAACCATGGTCACGCTGATCGAATTCGCCCTGCGCGGCGGCGCGGATGAGGAAATCCTGCAATGAGCGAACCCGCCGACCGCCGTATGCTTGAGGCGCTGGTCTGCCCGGTGACCCATGCCGTCCTGACCTATGATGCCGAACGGCAGGAGCTGATCTCCAAGGCCGCGCATCTGGCCTTCCCGATCCGCGACGGCATCCCGGTGATGCTCCTCAGCGAAGCGCGCGAACTGGAGTAGTCCGGCCACCGGCCCGTAGGTCGGGCTTCAGACAGACTCTCCAGTATCCGTGCCCGATCCCTTCCGCGCCCCCCCTCGCAGGGGAAGGGCCGGGGAGAAGGGCCGGGAAGGGTGCAATCCACCCGGCCAGCAGCACCAGACCCTTGCCCTGCCTCGGGTTTCCGGCTTTCACTAGCAGACCCAAACCGGATCGGAGCCAGCCATGACCGAGGAAGTCGTCAAAGGCCGCGACGTCACCATTCGCTTCGACGCCCGCCGCTGCATCCATTCCCGCACCTGCGTCCTCGGCCATCCCGAGGTCTATGTCCCGAACGTCAAGGGCGAATGGATCCACGCCGACGCCGCCAGGGCCGAGGTGGTGATGCACACCGCCCTCGCCTGCCCCTCGGGCGCGATCCGGGTTGCGCACAATGACGGGTCGGCGACCTCGGACACGCCGCCCGTGGTGAATACGGTGCGGGTACGCGAAAACGGCCCGCTGGCCATCGAGGCCGAGTTGCAGATTGCAGGCCAACCGCAGGCCACGCCCCGCGCGACCCTGTGCCGCTGCGGCCAGTCGCAGAACAAACCATTCTGTGATGGGGCGCACAGCGCTGCTGGCTTTGCGGCAACCGGAGAACCGGCGGCCAAGGAATTCACCGCGCTCGACATCCGCAACGGTCCCCTGAACGTGCAGCCGCAGCCGAATGGCTCGCTGATGGTGACCGGCAATCTGGAGATCGTCTCGGGCACCGGGCGGACGGTGAACAAGGTCACGAAGACCTGGCTCTGCCGCTGCGGTCATTCGGCGAACAAGCCCTACTGTGACGGCAGCCACAAGGCCGCCGGGTTCATCGCGGACTGACCGACAGCCCGGCAAGAACGGACGAAATCACCGACGTTCGGCCCTTTGGGAAAACCTTTCCAAATCCCTAACCTCCGCGACCAAGTCATTGATAATAATGGGATTAAAGGAAATGTCCACCGTGGACAGATCACGCCGCCAGATCGTCGGACCCCACCTCATACAGCCCGGCCGCCCCTTCCCTGACCTGCGCCAGAAGGCCGCCATGCTCCGGCAAGAGCCGCCGGATCATCACCCGGGCCAGCGCCTCACGGCCGCCATCGGCCATCACCGCCTTCAGATGCGCCTGCCCGCCCAGAACCCGGGCGAAGGCCCGCAGATAGGCGACCGCCCCGGCAAAGCGGTCGTTCAGACCCATCGCGACCAGAGCCTCGGTCGCCTCCCGCAGCGCCTCGGCCGCCGCCCAGACATCTCCCGCGAGATCCGGTAGCCGCCCCCGCGCCGCCTCGGCCCCGCGCTGGACCTCGTCGATCAGCCGAAACGCAGCCTCCCCGCCGTCGGCCATCTTGCGCCCCACCAGGTCCATCGCCTGGATTCCGTTGGTCCCCTCATAGATCGGCAGGATCCGGGCATCGCGCAGATACTGCGCCGCCCCGGTCTCTTCGATGAAACCCATCCCGCCATGCACCTGCACCCCCTGATGCGCGACCTCGCAGGCTATGTCGGTGCAGTAGGCCTTGGCGATCGGGGTCAGGAACGCCGCCCGTGCCTTCCAGTCCGCCGCACCCGTGGCCGTCGCCATGTCGATCGCCACCGCGCAGGACAGCCCGATGGACCGCGCCGCAAAGACCTCGGCCCGCATCGCCGCCAGCATCCGCCGGACATCGGCGTGCTCGATGATGCCACCGTCCTTCGACAGCGGCGTCGCCCCCTGCCGCCGACCCTCGGCATAGGCCAGCGCGTGCTGCAGCGCCGCCTCGGCCACGCCGACGCCTTGCGCTGCCACCGACAGCCGGGCGTTGTTCATCATCGTGAACATCGCCGCCATCCCGTTGTGCGGGGCACCGACCAGCCAGCCCGTCGCCTCGTCGAACTGCATCACGCAGGTCGGGCTGCCGTGGATGCCCAGCTTGTGCTCCAGGCTGACGACCCGCAGCGTGTTGCGCCGCCCCGGATTGCCCGCCGCATCCGGGATGAACTTCGGCACCATGAACAGGCTGATCCCCTTCGTCCCCGGCACCCCGTCCGGCAACCGCGCCAGCACCAGATGGCAGACGTTCGACACCAGGTCACTGTCGCCCCAGGTGATGAAGATCTTCTGCCCGGAAACCGCATAGGTCCCGTCCCCGTTCGGCACCGCCTTCGATCGCAAAGACCCCACATCGGTCCCCGCATGTGGCTCGGTCAGGTTCATCGTCCCCGACCATTCGCCCGACGTCAGCTTCGGCAGATACAGCGCCTGCAACTCGGCCGAGCCATGATGCTCCAGCGCCTCGATCTGTCCCTTGGACAATAGCGGCTTCAGCTGCAGCCCCAGACAGGCCCCCGACATCATCTCGTCGACCGACAGGGCCAGGGCAATCGGCAGGCCCATGCCGCCATGATCCGGACTGGCCGCCATGCCGACCCAGCCACCCTCGGCAATCGCCCGGTAGCCGTCGGCAAAGCCGGGGGAAGACACCACCGCCCCGTTCTCCAGCCGCGCCGGAGACAGGTCACTCGCCCGGTTCAGCGGCGCCAGCACGTCCGTGGCAATCCGCCCCGCCTCTGACAGGATCGCTTCGGCAAGGTCCGGCGTGGCACTGGAAAATCGCGGCGTTGCCATCACATCCGCAAAGCCAACGACATTCTCCAGGATAAAGCGGATATCCTTGACCGGAGCGCGATAGAGCATGGACCCCTCCCTTGGAAAGCCTTGGCAAAACGGGGTCCCTGCCATAAGGGAGGCCCGGATCAACGCTATTCGTTTCGCATAACCCTTCAAGCTGGACGCTGCGTCAGAAGCTCATGACCCTCTCGCTTTCCCCCGATGACGCAGGCATCGCGCAGGCCGCTGACCTTCTGCGCCAGGGAGAGCTGGTCGCCTTTCCAACCGAAACGGTCTACGGCCTGGGCGGCGATGCGCGGTCGGACCGGGCCGTCGCGGGCATCTTTGCCGCAAAGGGTCGCCCCAGCTTCAACCCGCTGATCGTGCACCTGCCCGACCTTGCCGCCGCCGAGGCGATTGCGGAATTCGGCCCCAGGGCGCGCGACCTTGCCGCGGCCTTCTGGTCCGGACCGCTGACCCTCGTCTTGCCGCTCCGCGCCGATGCCGGGATTTCTCCACTGGTGACGGCGGGCCTCTCGACCGTCGCGATCCGGGTCCCGGCCCATCCCCTGGCTCAACGCCTGCTGCGTGCCTTTGGCGGCCCGGTCGCCGCGCCCTCGGCCAACCCGTCGGGCCGGGTGTCGCCAACCCGGGCCGAGCATGTTCTGGACGGCCTCTCAGGCCGCATCGCTGCCGTTCTGGACGGCGGTCCCTGCGCAGTCGGCCTGGAATCCACCATCCTCCTGGCCGATCCAGACCCGATCCTGTTGCGCCCCGGAGGCCTTCCGGTCGAGGCGCTGGAGGCAGCACTGGGCACCCGGCTTGCCAGCGCCGCGCCCGCCGCAAAGCCCACGGCGCCCGGTCAGCTGGCCTCGCATTACGCCCCTGATGCCGCAGTGCGCCTGGATGCGACAAGCGCGAGGGACGGTGAGGTCCTTGTCGGCTTTGGCGCGGTCAAGGGGTCCCTGACCCTTTCGGACACCGGCGATCTGGTCGAGGCCGCGGCCCGGCTGTTCCAGACCCTGCGCGAGGCCGATCGGCTGGCAGGACCCGGCGGTCACATCGCCTTTGCCCCGGTGCCCGACACCGGCCTCGGCCGGGCGATCAACGACCGCCTGCGCCGCGCCGCCGCGCCACGCAACTGATCCTTGGCGCGCATCGCGCCACCTGCGGATCGTCCAAGAGGCAACAGTCTCTCACGAAGGAATTTTCCCCGTTAAGATTGTGGCAAAGTTGTGCCATAGTCCGCCCGGGCCTGAGAGCCTGAGCAATCAGACAGCCTGCCAACCAAGGCAGGACCAAAAAGGGAACCGTGAAATGCTTAACGAATTCAAAACCTTCATATCGAAGGGAAATGTCCTTGACCTCGCCGTGGGTATCATCATCGGCGCGGCCTTCACCGCTATCGTGACATCGCTTGTCGATGACCTGATCCAGCCGCTGATCGGCATGATCATCGGCGGGATCGACTTCTCGTCGTGGGGCTTCTCGATCGGCGAAGCCAAGTTCGCCGTGGGCAACTTCATCACCGCGATCATCAAGTTCGTGATCGTGGCCTGGGTGGTCTTCCTGATCGTGAAGGCCGTCAACCGGATGATGCCGAAGAAGGAAGAGGCTCCGGCCGCTCCGGCTGGTCCGTCGGACAACGACCTGCTGAAGGAAATCGTGGCCGAACTGAAGGCGCGCCCGCGCGTCTGAGGCTAACGTCTGCACGACAGAGCGACCCGCGAGAGCGATCTCGCGGGTCGCTCTCATTCACGCAGCAGCAATCGGCGCGCGGGGTCGCAGATACCAGTACCACAGGCGATAGGCCCAGAGGCCGATCAACGGGCCAAAGTGGACGGCGGCTGGCGGCCAACTGCCCCAATTGTGCAGCGCCGCCCAGTGGATCAGGACGAGGATGGCGGCCGGATAGGCCCAGCGTTGCAGGGTCTTCCAGCCCGCGTGCATCCAGCGCTGGGCCGCGTCGTTCGAGGTGACGGCCAAGGGCACGAAGAGAGCCATGGCCAGCCAGCCGGTCCAGATCTCTGTGTGCGGCACGGCTTCGAGGATGCGGTCGAGCGTGCCGCGGTCCACGACGTAGACCAGGGTATGAAGTGCTGCATAGACAAAGGCGGCAACTTCGATGTCCCGGCGGTGATGCACCAGCCAGCGCGGCCAGGCGCGGCCCTTGAACAAAAGCATCAGGCCCGAGGCCATCATCCCGATGATCATGAAACGGGCCGCCCATTCCCCCGTCGGGTGAAGCAACCGGTGAAAAGCCTGCGCGTCATCGCCGAATAGCGGGCCGATCATGGTCAGCGCGGGCAGGAAAAGCACGATCCAGAGGATCAGCGTCGATGGCTTGTAGCCAAGAAATGTCATGGGGCACCTGTTGTCTGGTGCCCCATATACGCGGCAGGGCCGCGGTTCCGTCGCGTCAGAGCTTCAGGGCCTCGGCGCCAGAGATCGTCGGCAGCCCCAGCGCCACGCCTACCGCCTCATAGGTCAGCTTGCCGGCATGGACGTTCAACCCGTTCAGCAGGTGCTTGTCGTCGGCGCAGGCCTTCTTCCAGCCCTTGTTGGCCAGCGCCAGCATGAAGGGCATCGTCGCGTTGCCAAGCGCCTGGGTCGAGGTGCGGGCCACCGCACCCGGCATGTTGGCGACGCAGTAGTGCATGATGCCGTCGACCTCGTAGATCGGGTCCTGGTGGGTGGTCGCGCGGCTGGTCTCGAAGCAGCCCCCCTGGTCGATGGCCACGTCCACCAGCGCCGCGCCGGGCTTAAGCTCCTTCAGCTGCGCCTTCGAGATCAGCTTGGGCGCAGCAGCACCTGGGATCAGCACGGCACCGATGATCAGGTCGGCTTCGCGGGCGAGCGTGATGGTGTTCCCGGCCGAGGCATAGGCGTTCTTGAACTGGCCACCAAAGACATCGTCCAGGTAACGCAGGCGGTTGATCGACCGGTCCAGCACGGTGACATCCGCGCCCATCCCGGCAGCAACCTTGGCCGCGTGCGTCCCGACGACACCGCCACCAATGACCAGCACCTTGGCCGGAGACACGCCAGGGACGCCGCCCAGCAGCACGCCGCGCCCGCCATTGGCCTTCTGCAGCGTCCAGGCCCCGACCTGAGGTGCCAGACGACCCGCAACCTCGGACATTGGCGCCAGCAGGGGCAGGCCGCCCCGGTCGTCGGTGACCGTTTCATAGGCAATGCAGGTCGCGCCGCTGGCGAGGAGGTCCTTGGTCTGCTCCGGATCGGGGGCGAGGTGCAGGTAGGTGAACAGGACCTGGCCTTCGCGCAGGCGCTTGCGTTCCACGGCCTGCGGCTCCTTGACCTTCACGATCATGTCGGCTTTGGCGAAAACCTCCGCCGCCGTGTCGACGATCCTGGCCCCCGCCGCAACATAGTCGGCGTCGGAGAAACCTGCGCCCATCCCGGCCTTGGTCTCGACCATTACCTCATGGCCATTGTTCACCGCCTCGCGCGCGGCATCCGGGGTCATGCCGACGCGGAATTCCTGCGGCTTGATCTCTTTCGGGCATCCGATTTTCATGTGCTCTCTCCCTCTTGGGACCTGGTCCCTGTGAGAGCAATCCTGATCCGATTTCCTGACGATGCTTTGAATTCTGGTTGGCGTCTTGCTGCATCCCACGTAGATTCTTCGGCGAAACCAGGAAATGAGCGCAGAATCTTCCATGGCCCTAGACCTTGACGCGACCGACCGCCGCATCCTGACCGTCCTGCAGAAGAATGGCCGGATCACCAACGCCGAACTGTCCGAGGCGGTGAACCTCTCACCCTCGGCCTGTCACCGCCGCGTGCAGCGGCTGGAGGAGGAGAAGTTCATCGCAGGCTACGTCGCCCTTCTGGACGCGCGGCGCATGGGGCGGATGACCACCGTTTTCGTCGAGATCACCCTGCAAAGCCAGGCCGAAGACCTGCTTGACGCCTTCGAACGCGAGGTCGCCAAGGTGCCGGATCTTCTGGAATGTCACCTGATGGCGGGGACGGCGGATTACCTGCTGAAGCTGATGGCCGAAGACACCGAGGACTTCGCCCGCATCCACCGGCAGTTTCTCAGCCGACTGCCGGGCGTGCGGCAGATGCAGTCCAGCTTTGCCCTGCGGACCGTGGTCAAGACAACCGCGCTGGCGGTCTAGGCCGCAACCTGCAGATAGCCCATCACCGCGCGGCGGGTGCGGTCGGCCAATGCCGTGCGGTCGCCTTCATGCGCTTCGCTGGCGGCGTCGATCATGCCGTACAGGATCGCCAGGATGTCCTGCGCCGTCGTCTCGGGCAGCGGGATCGCCAGTTCGTCCAGCCGCGCGGCAATCAGGACGGTGATCCGCGCCGAAAACTCCGCCGCTGCCGGGTCGGGCGGCAGCTGCGTCCGCGCCAGGTTCAGGGTGCGCGACAGGGCAGGGCGCGCCAGATAATGCGCGACCGTAGCCTCGATCAGCTCGTCCACCAGGTTCGAGACGGTGTGCGCAGAATCGGAACAGACAATCCGCTCCACCGCCTCAAGCAGGTTTGCCCTCTCGTCCCGGATAAGCGCGGCCAGAAGTGCTGCCTTGCCGGGGAAGTACTGGTACAACGACCCGATCGAGATCCCCGCCTTTGCGGCAACCGCGTTGGTGGTCACCGCCTCAAGCCCGCGACCCGAGACGATGTCGGCTGCTGCGGCAAGGATGCCCTCGACCTTGGCACGAGAGCGGTTCTGGCGGGGGTGTTTGCGAAGCTGGATCATGACCCAGACCTACGGCGGGTCTGACCCCCGGCAAACAACTAAATGTGGCACAATTTGGAAATAATCTGTTGATACCCGCCCAAGTTGCACCACCCCGCCGCCATGATTTCGCCATACAATCCGCAGTTGCGGGCGGCCTCTCCAACCCGGACCGCCGTCGGTGACCGGGCAATGAAAAACCCCCGGGCCAGGGGCGCGGGGGTTGATCGGATGGGAATCACTTCCCCAGTGTCGCTATGACGTCTTAGAGACCGCCTTCGCGCTGAAGCTTCTTCCGGGCAAGTTTCCTTGCACGGCGGACCGCTTCGGCCTGTTCCCGTGCCTTCTTGACGGAGGGCTTCTCGAAATGTTGCTTGAGCTTCATTTCGCGAAACACGCCTTCACGCTGAAGTTTCTTCTTCAGAGCACGGAGAGCCTGTTCGACGTTATTGTCGCGGACGCTGACCTGCATGTGGTTGTCACCACCTTCCTAAGCTAGAGTTGCACTATGATGTGCAGGCCGGGGGCCTATATCAAACACCGGGTGGCTTGTCCACCGACAGGACAGGGAGAGTGCGATGGCCGAAGATCCGGTGAAGGCGCAGCTATTGGATGCAGCCCTGGGCCATGTGCCTTTTGACGGCTGGTCGGACAAGACCCTGACCGCAGCGGCCACCGATGCAGGTATCGCACCCGGTCTTGCCCGGTCGGTGTTTCCGCGTGGCGGCGTTGATCTGGCGCTGGCCTATCACCAGCGCGGCGACGCCCGGATGGTGGCCCAGCTTGGGCAAATCGACCTTTCCGCCCTGCGCTACCGCGACCGGATCGCCCGGGCGGTGCAAGTTCGGCTGGACCTTGCCGACCGCGAACTGGTGCGGCGGGGCACCACCCTGTTCTCTTTGCCGCACCATGCGGCTGACGGGGCGCGGGCAATCTGGGGCACGGCGGACGCGATCTGGACCGCACTTGGCGACAGCTCGGACGATCTGAACTGGTACACCAAGCGCGCGACCCTGTCGGCGGTCTATGGCGCGACGGTGCTGTTCTGGCTGGGCGATGATTCGTCGGGGCATCAGGCAACCTGGGATTTCCTTGACCGGCGCATCGATCAGGTGATGCAGGTCGAGAAGCTGAAGGCCTCGTTTCGGGAAAATCCGCTGGGAAAGGCGATCCTGGCCGGCCCCGGAAAGCTTTTCGCAAGCATTCGTGCCCCAAGAAGGCCGGATGACCTGCCTGGCCACCATCAAGGTTGAGTTGCACCGATGACCCTGTCCGACAGCATGCTTGCGATTGAAATCTCGACCCCAGGTGGTCCCGATGTGCTGATGCCGGTCTCGGTGCCGGTGCCGGTTCCGGGTCACGGCCAGATCATCATTCGGGTGGCCTATGCCGGGGTGAACCGCCCCGATGCCCTGCAGCGCGCCGGGGCCTATGCGCCGCCACCCTCGGCCTCGCCCCTGCCGGGGCTGGAATGTTCCGGAACTGTGGTCGAGGTTGGCCCGGGCGTCACGCGCTGGCAGATCGGCGACCAGGTCTGCGCGCTGCTGCCGGGGGGCGGTTATGCCGAATACGTCGTCACGCAAGAGGCGCACGCCCTGCCGATCCCGAAAGGCCTGTCGCTGAGGGAAGCCGCCTGCCTGCCGGAGACCTGCTTTACCGTCTGGTCCAACATGGTGACTCGCGGCGGATTGCGGGCGGGTGAGCGGTTCCTGGTGCACGGCGGCACCAGCGGCATCGGCACAACGGCAATCCAGATCGCCCATGCCCTGGGGGCGCGGGTCTTTGCGACCGCCGGGTCAGATGAAAAATGTGAGGTCTGCCGTTCGCTGGGCGCCGAAGTCGCGGTGAATTACCGCACCGACGATTTCGTCGCGGTGATGAAGGACGCTGGCGGGGCGAACCTGATCCTCGACATGGTTGGCGGGCCCTATATCGAACGCAACATGAAGGCGCTGGCCGATGGTGGCCGCCTGGTGCAGATCGCCTTCCTGCAGGGCGCAAAGGTCACGCTGAACCTGGCTGAGATGATGACCCGCCGTCTGGTGATGACCGGATCGACCCTGCGCCCGCAATCCGACCTCGCCAAGGCTCGAATCGCCCGCGCGGTCGAGGCCGAGGTCTGGCCGATGATCGAACGCGGGGCGGTGCGGGTGGTGATGGACAGCGAACACGGGCTGGCAGAGGCGGCAGCGGCGCATTGGCGGCTGGAATCCGGGGGGCACGTCGGCAAGATCGTCCTTCGGGTGTCGCCGTAAGCCGGGCCCTGTAGGGATTTCCATACCTTCAACCGCCTGATGGGGCTTTGACGCTTTCTTCACGCGCGGCACAGGGTGACGTTTGGTAAACCAGTCTCAGGCGGGATCGGATGTTTCGATCCACAACTCAAGCCTGATGGCGGATCCCCAGACGCCAAAGGCACCGATGATTTGACAAAGCAGTTTTCCCCAAACTTCCCCTCAACAGTTGCTTTTCAGATTGCCGATCCCGCCCCCAACCACCCTCACCGCACCGGCTCAAGCACTGCATCCTGCAGCCGACAGTCACGAATGACGTCGCTGCCGCAGCGGCGGAACTTTAGATCGGATGTCAGGCAGACGCGTGCCTCCTGAATCAGGCCGTCCTTGCAGGTTATGGTGATCTGGTCCCGCGCAAGACCCGGATTTGCCTCAAGGAATGCCGCCTCGATGACGCTGGCGGGCAGGGTCAGCGGGCGCGAGACATCCTTGAACAGGTCGGGAATTGCGACACGGCCATAGCCCTCGCGCGCGGTGCGAAAGAACTCGGCAGCGGACAGTCCCGAACAGCGTCCGTGCTTCTTCCACTGATAGAACGCGGTGCCTGACCCGCCCATGATATCCGCCATCGCCGCCGTCTCGGCCCGGGTCGGATCGCGTTCCGTCGTGCGGCAGTAGGACGGCCACCCGTCCTCATACTGCGGCCACAGCCCGTGCAGGACGAAAGTCAGCTTGCGCCCCGCGTCGCACTGCGGATCGTCGCGACCGTCCCCCTCCAGCGCGCACCAGGCGGCCGACCAGGACAGGGACAGGACGTAATAGTCGAAATCGCCCGCCCGCTCCCCCTCGGCGCGGGCAGCCCCGGCCCAGCACAAAGCCGCAATGGCCATCAGCAACAGGCGCATTTCCGCTTTCCCTTCTTGCGTTTCGGCCCTATATGGACGCGTGAATTCCCTGAAAACGTGGAACTCGCGGGCCAGGCCCGCCGCCGTTTTCCCGGCCCGGGGAAGGTTTGTAAAGGAGAGATCCGATGTCGAAACCGCTTATGGCCAAGGCCACAGCCGTCTGGCTGGTGGACAACACGACGCTCAGCTTCGCGCAGATCGCGGATTTCTGCGGCATGCACGAACTTGAGGTGCAGGGCATTGCCGACGGCGACGTGGCCACCGGGGTCAAGGGCTTTGACCCGGTCGCCAACAACCAGCTTGACCCGATCGAGATCACCCGCGCGCAAGCCGACCCGATCTACCGCATGAAGCTGAAGTTCAACGCCGCCGCCGTGGGCGAGGAAAAACGCCGTGGCCCGCGCTACACGCCGCTGTCCAAGCGTCAGGACCGCCCTGCCGCGATCCTGTGGCTGGTGAAGTTCCACCCCGAACTGTCGGACGGCTCGATCGGCAAGCTGGTCGGGACGACCAAGCCCACGATCCAGTCGATCCGCGAACGCACCCACTGGAACATCGGCCAGATCCAGCCCATCGACCCGGTCGCCCTTGGCCTTTGCAAGCAGTCCGAACTTGACGCCGCCGTCCAGGCTGCAGCGCGCAAGAAGGCCTCCGAAGGCTCGGTGATGTCGGACGACGAACGCCGCAAGCTGGTGTCGACCGAACAGTCGCTTGGCATGGCCCCCGATGCGCGGATGCCGTCCTCGCTTTCCGGCCTTGAAGTCTTCGGTGACGAGGAGAAGGACGACAGCCCGGCTGGCGACTTCTCGGACGCCGACAGCTTCTTCAACCTGCCCGGCGGCAGCCACGACGACGAGGAAGAAGAAGACGACACCCGTCGCCGCTGATCGCACTGACGTTTGCGCATTTCAGAACCCGGTCGCCCAGCGGCCGGGTTTTCTGTTGCCCGCAGCCCGCCTGGCCACGGAAAAACAAAAAGCCCGCAACCGGTTAAGGTTGCGGGCTTTTTTGGTAGGTGGTGCCCAGAAGAGGACTCGAACCTCCACGCCTTGCAGCGCTGGTACCTGAAACCAGTGCGTCTACCAATTCCGCCATCTGGGCACTGATGGCGCCACGAAATTTCGCACGACCGCTTTGGCCTTGCCCGGATCGGACGGCGCGGCTATTGATCCGCCAGGATTCCGGTGCCCCAAGGCGCCATATGGAGATTGCGCGGATGAGCAAGCTGGTCACCATCTTTGGCGGTTCGGGCTTTGTCGGACGCTACATCGCCCGCCGCATGGCCAAGGAAGGCTGGCGCGTCCGTGTTGCCTGCCGCCGCCCGAACGAGGCCCTGTTCGTCAAGCCCTACGGCACCCCCGGCCAGGTCGAGCCGCTGGCCTGCAACATCCGCGACGATGCATCCGTGCGCGCGATGATCCGGGGCGCAGATGCGGTGGTGAACTGCGTCGGCATCCTGAACGGTGTGGGCCGCAACACCTTCGACGCGGTCCAGGCGCATGGCGCAGGGCGGATCGCCCGGATTGCCGCCGAAGAGGGCGCGGCCACCCTGGTGCATGTCTCGGCAATCGGCGCAGACTCCGGATCCAACAGCGATTACGCGCGGACAAAGGCTGAAGGTGAGGCCGCCGTTCTTGCGGCCTTCCCGACTGCCGTGATCCTGCGCCCCTCGATCATTTTCGGCACCGAGGACGGCTTCTTCAACCGCTTTGCCGGCATGACCCGCTTTGGCCCGATCCTGCCCGTCGTCGGGGGCGACACGAAGTTCCAGCCGGTCCATGTCGATGATGTCGCGCAGGCCGCCGTCAAGGGCGTGCTGGGTCAGGCCGCCCCCGGCGTCTACGAGCTTGGCGGGCCCGAGGTCGACACTTTCCGTGGCCTGATGGGCCGCATGCTCAAGGTGATCCAGCGCCGCCGTGCCGTGATCGGTGTCCCGTTCTTCGTCGCCCGTATCATGGGCTTCGGCTTCGACATGGTGCAGGCGGTGACGCTGGGCCTGATCGAAAACAAGATGCTGACCCGTGACCAGGTCCGCAACCTTGCGCAGGACAACGTTGTCGCCCCGGGTGCGAAGGGTCTGGCCGACCTCGGCATCACCCCCACCGCGATGGAGGGGGTCCTGCCCGAATACCTGTGGCGCTATCGCCCCGCTGGCCAGTACGCGGCGATCAAGGATTCTGCGAAGAACCTGAAGAAGGCCTGACATCGTGGACACCACACTGACGGCGGCCGTTCTGGGTCTCCTGGAAGGGCTGACCGAATTTTTGCCTGTGTCCTCGACTGGCCACCTTCTGCTGGCAGGACATTTCCTCGGCTTCGAATCCAAGGGCCGCACCTTCGAGGTGGTGATCCAGCTGGGCGCGATCCTGGCGCTGTTCTCGGTCTACGCCGCGCTGATTACCCGCCTCCTCCTGCGCGCACGGTACGAAGATGCCGCGCGGCGGGCCATCGTCTCGGTGCTGCTGGCCTTTCTTCCGGCGGTCTTTGTCGGGGTCCTGGCGCATGACTTCGTCAAGACCGTCCTCTTCGAAACCCCGGCGCTGATCGCGGTGATGCTGATCCTGGGCGGCATCGTGCTGCTGGTCATCGACCGGATCGCGCCGCCGCCGGTGCACACGGATGCGCTGGCCCTGCCCTTCGGGAAATCGCTGATCATCGGCTTTTGCCAGTGCCTTGCCATGGTGCCCGGCGTATCGCGGTCGGGCGCGACCATCGTTGGCGCGCTCATGCTCGGCGTCGAAAAGCGCGCGGCGGCGGAGTTCTCGTTCCTTTTGTCGCTTCCGACCATGGGCGCAGCCGTCGTCTACGATCTGTACAAGAACCGTGACGTGCTGGATTTCGGCGCTGTCTGGGAGATCGCCGTGGGCTTCGGCGTGGCCTTCCTGACCGCCGTCATCGTGGTGCGCTGGGTGCTGAGCTTCATCAGCCGCAACGGCTATGCCCTGTTCGGCTGGTGGCGGATCATTGTCGGTTCCGCCGCCCTTCTGGCGCTGCAGCTGGGCTACTGATCACCCGCTGTCCGTGTTGGCAGGGGCGGCCGCCTTGCGCCCGCCCCGCACCGCTTTGACTTCAGGCCTGGCTCTGGCCCATCTTCGCGAACCGCGCCGGATCAGCCGACTTCAGGCGCATTGCCAGAAGATAGCCGATCACGCCGCCCGCCGGGATCAGTGCGGGCAGCATCCAGCTGAGCGATCCGCCCGTCGTCCCCGTCAGGTCGCCGTAGTTGAGGAAGATGTAGACGAACAGCGCCGCCATGATCAGCCCGGCAATCGCCGGCAGAATCTTGGTCGACAGCGGCGAGCCGGCACCCTGCTTGGCAAAGAAGGCGATCACCGACAGCGAGGTGATAGCCATCATCCCGATCACGCCCAAGGTGCCGATCTGGCTGATCCAGGTGAACATGTTCAGGATCGGATCGAGACCCATCCCGGCAAAGATCGCCAGCACGATCAGCGCTCCGATGGTCTGGGTGACCGAACCGATATGCGGGCTTTGGTGCGCGTCATGGGTCTTGCCAAAGGCTTCGGGCAGAAGGCCGTCACGGCCCGCGACGTAGGAATAGCGGGCGATGTAGTTGTGGAAGGCCGACAGTGCCGCGAACAGGCTGGAGACCAGCAGAAGCCCGGCGATCATCGAGACGGTCGGGTTGGTATAGGTCTCGGCCAGGATGAAGAAGTGGGCGGTCGGGTCTTCCAGCCCGCCAAGGGTCTCCAGCAGCTTGTCGGCCCCCGTGCCTGCGATCATCAGCCAGGTGGTGAAGACGAAGAACACGCCGATCATCAGGATCGACAGGTAGGTTGCGCGCGGGATGGTTTTTTCCGGGTCGCGGGCTTCCTCGCCGTAGATCGTGGTCGCCTCGATGCCGATGAACGACCCCAGGCAGAACAGAAGCGCCGCGGTCAGCGACCCCGAGGTCAGCGCCGAGAAGTCGAAGATATTGACCGCAAGGCCGGTTCCCTCGGCCCCACCCGCGCCAAGGATGGCGAAGTCGACGATCAGGACGATCAGGTATTCAAGGCCCACCAGCACGACCATCACCTTGGCAGACAGGTCCACCTGCCGGTAGCCCAGGATGCCGACCAGCGCGATGGCGATCAGGCTGTAGACCCACCAGTCAAGGTTGATGCCGAACTGGCTGAACACCCCGGCCGACACGCCGCCCAGCAGGCCGATCAGGCCGAACTGCATGGTGTTGTAAGCGACCACAGCCATGACGGCCACCGCCCCGCCCCAGCCTCCGCCCAAGCCCCGCGCCGCATAGGCGTAGAAGGCGCCCGCGTTGATGACATGGCGGCTCATCGCGACGTAACCGGCCGCGAAGGCCAGCATGATCAGCGTGAGCAGGATGAAGGTCAGCGGGATCCCGGTCCCGTTGCCCAACAGAAAGGCCAAAGGCATGGCCCCCGCCACCCCGGTCAGGGGTGCGGCAGCCGAGATGACCATGAAGGTCACGGCGACAAGGCCAAGCGAGTTCCGGCGCAGCCGGTTCGGGCCGATTTCGGTAAAGTCTGACATGTTCCCTCCTTGTTGCGAGGTGACCGGTCTTCTTGCCGGTTCACCCTTGACCCGCGGTCGTTACGCACCGCGAAATACTTAACAGATTAACTATCTCCGCCGAGATGTATAGCCTTTCTATAGGCCCGCTGCCCGTAAAGCAGCGCCGAACCTGCGTCTGAGACCCGCACTGCCGCGACCCTGCCGACGATGATGTGGTGCGTCTCCCACAAGAGCGCGGTGGCCAGACGACATTCGAAAACCGCCGTTGCCCCCGACAGGATCGGCTGGCCCAGGGCCCCGGCTTCCCAGACGGCGCGGTCAAAGCGTTCCTTCCGATCAGTCCCGCTGCGCCCGGCAAAGAGGTTCGCCAGGTCCTGCTGGCTTTCCGCCAGAAGGTTGGCGCAGAACGCCCGGTTCTGCAGGATCGCCGTCGCCGCGGGAGATTGCCGGTTGATGCAGACCAACAGCGAAGGCTGCTCGCCATCCGCCGAGACCGAGGTCAGAGACGACACCGTCACCCCGTCCCGCCCGCCTTCGCCATCAGTGGTCGCCACGGCTACAAAGGTCGCGGCGCGGCTCATCCCCTCGACAAAGGCGGCACGGAGGTCTGCGGTATCGGTCATCGGTCTATCCAAGGTCAAAGAATCGTTCCAGTTCGACATCCGGAACCTTGCGGCGAAACTCGTCGTACTGCGACTCTCGCGTTGCGGTGAAGCCATCGACAAACCGCGCGCCCAGCCAGTCGCGGGCAAACTCCGATGCCCGCAGCCGCGCAATCGCCTCGGGCATCGAGCGGGCAAAGTCGCGGGTCGGCTCTTGCGCATAGCCCGAGCCGATGACTTCCGGGTCCGGCTCGATCTTGCTCAGGATGCCCGCGACACCAGCGGCCAGCGTCGCCGCCGTTGTCAGGTACGGGTTGGTATCCGCCCCGGGCAGCCGGTTTTCCACCCGCAAGGACCCCGGATCATGGCCCACAAGCCGGAAACAGGTCGTCCGGTTCTCATAGCCCCAGGTCAGCCCGGGCGGAGCAAACGTGCCTGGCGCAAACCGACGATAGCTGTTCACCGTGGGCTGGAAGATCAGGGTCATGTCGCCGATATAGGCCTGCAACCCGCCCAGAAAATGGCGGAAGGTCTGGCTGACTCCGTTGCGCTGCGCGGCGTCCCAGAACACTGGCGTACCCGCCTTGTCCTTCAGGCTGACATGCAGGTGGATCGACTGGCTGTCCGCCGCCTCGTTCCAGCGCGGCATGAAGGTGACGGACTTGCCCTGCCGCAGCGCAAGTGCGCGCAGGAAGTTCTTCAAGAGCACAAGCTGGTCCGCAGGCTCCAACCCGCCCCCGGCGGCAATGCAGCACTCCATGAACCCCGCACCGATTTCCTCGTGCATCTTGGCAAGGTCGATCCGAAGCGGCTCACAGATCGCGGCAAGCGCCTCGTACCATTCGGTCTGCATCGCCTGGTAGATGATCAAGTCGTGGCTCGCGTGCTGGGTCGCGGGCTTCAGGTTGCGATAGCCCTTGGCCTTGGCGCTCTCCGGGGTCTCGTCGAACAGGGTATATTCCAGCTCCATCCCGTATTTCGGGAACAGGCCCGCGTCAGCCGCCCGACCCAGAACCTTTGTCAGGATCGACCTCGGGCACAACTCGGCCGAGGCCCCGGTAAAGTTCGACAGCACCAGCAGGTCATGCCCCGGCTTCGCCCAGGGCAGGCGACGGACGCTGCTTGGGTCCAGATGCAGCGGATCGTCATGGAAATCGCCCGCATCATCATTCACCCCCGGCAGGTTCAGGTGCACGTCGGTCGGGTCCAGCGCCAGTTGCGCCGGGGCCATTCCCATGCCGGCCTTGGCAATCCCCTTCAGGCTGCTGGCGGACACCATCTGCCCGCGCAGAAGTCCGTTGGTGTCGGTCATCGCCACCGTGGCAAAGCGGCTGCCGGGGTCGGCGAGGAAGTCGTCAAGTGTCATGGGTCACCTGTTGCGAGGGGGCGCCTTCAAGCGCTTCAAGTTGTTCAAGGTCGGGTCCGGGGGACGTGGAGTAAGCCTTCAGAAACACCCGCAACCCGTTCAGGATATACCGCTGCAGCGTCGCGCGGTCCGGCTGGGCATCGGGCATGTACAGGGCCTGGGTCCGCGGGGCAGACAGGATCAGGCCCCACAGGTCCTGCGCGGCAAGTTCGGTATCGGCAAAGTCCAGCCGCCCGGCGCGGCGCTGCCCATCCAGATAGCGCATGATCCCGCGCAGAAGGTGATCGGGACCCGAGGCCTGATAGGCCCGCCCGATTTCCGGAAACCTTTGCACCTCGCCGATGATCAGCCGCGCCAGCGACAGCATCTCGGGCCGCATCACCGTGTCGGCATAGGCCCAGGCAAAGATCAGCAGGTCGGCAACCATCCCGGCTTGCGACGGGTGCTCGAACACGTCCAGCATCACGTCACGCTTGCCCAGCATCATCGCCTGGAACAACGACTCCTTCGACGGGAAGTAGGAATAAAGCGTGGGCTTCGTCACCCCCGCCTCGGCCGCGACAGCATCCATCGAGGCCCCCGAATAGCCTTGCGCGGCAAAGACCTTCAGCGCGGCATCCAGGATCGCGCGCTCCCGGTTCAGCCGGTTCTGCTGGCGGCGGGGCAGTTCAGTCATGACAGGCGGCCCAGAAGGTCAAGCAAGGGCCGGTTGTAATCCTCGGGCGCCTCGACGTTGCAGACATGGCCGGCCCTCGCGATTACTTCGAACCGCACATCGGGGCGCGGCGCCATGTCCCAGATCCGCCCCGCAACGCCGCGGATTTCAGCTGGAGGGGCCAGGCGGTCATGTTCCCCCGTCATCATCAGGACTGGCATCGTCAGGCGCGAGAAATCAAAGCGCTCCAAGGGGTTGGTAAAGCACAGCAGCGCATCACGGTAGGTGGCCGTGGGGATCGCGGCCATGCTGTCGAACAGCCGCTGCCGGATGACGTCGCTGGCATTCGGGCTGGCCAGGACCTTGACCACCGCAGGCGCAAAGTCGGCAGGCGTCTGGCCCGCGTTCAACGGCACCTCGCGGCTGACCCGGAACGCCTCGCGCTCGTCCGGCCCCGCCTCGGACATGCCGGTGCAACCGCCCGACAGGACCAGCGCGTCAAGCATCTCGGGGTGACGCATCGCGAAGGACGTCGCGATCCAGGACCCATAGGACAGGCCGACAAGCACAAGCCGCTTCGCCCCCAACTTTTCCGCCACCCGCAGAATATCGGCGCAATAGTCGTCCACGGTGGATTGTCGCGGACCGAGAGTGCTGTCGCCATACCCCCGCAGATCCAGCGCCGCCGCGCGCATGACACCGCCCACGGACTTCAGTTGCTCCAGCCAGTTCGACCGCGCCCCGCCGATCCCGTGCAGGAACAGGCACAGCCTGTCGCTGGCCGGGTGCCCGCCACCCCCATCCCCTCCCCACGCGGGGGAGGAGGGGGTCTGCATGGATGCAGCAGAGCCAAGACCGAAAGCAGGGGCGCCTCCCTCCCCCCCTGTGGGGGAGGGCTGGGGTGGGGGGGCCACGCTAACTGTCAACGCAAGCCGAGGCAGGTCGTCAAAGATCAGCGTATCGACCACGCAACGGGACGGCAGGCCGGGGGACTTAGTGCTTGTCGCCGACTGCACCTGCCCCAAAGCCTCGATCCCGGCGTTGAAAACCGCTTTCGTCCCCTCGCAGATTGCGTTCAACCGCCCCGCCGGGGCGCGGACCGTCGCGGTCCAGCCGACATGGCTGCCACCGTCTTCCGCCGCAGTCACCGTGACCCGGGCATCATAGGCCTCGCAGTCCTTGATCCCCTCCAAATGCGTATAGCCCAGCACCCGGTCGCTGTCCGAAAGGTAGGTCTGCTGTTCGCGGTAAAGCGTGTCCTCGCCCTTGACCGTGAAGACGCGCACCCGCGCCCCCTTTGGCCCCGTCTCCTCGCGCATCGTGGCGATCCAGGGATGCCACTTGCCGGAGAAATCGCGGACTACGGACCAGACGTCGTCCGGCGCCCGGGCCACATGGCCCTGTACCTGAACGACGTCACGCCCCATCAGCGCAGGCCTTTCAATGAGCCCGCATCCCCGCGCCACAGCGAGTTCCTCGCGCCGCCCTCATCCCCCGGCGCGGTGTCGAGTTCGGACATCTCGTACAGCGCCAGGACCCCGATATAGTCCTCCATGATCTCCGAGGTATAGGGCAGCATCAGCGCCCCGCAGCGACTGTCGCGGTACATCCGCTCCAACGGCAAGGATTTCAGCATCGATTGCCCGCCACAAGTCCGGATGGCCAGCGCCGCCATTTCCTGCGCGCCCTCCATCACGTTGTACTGCGCGGCGTACATCCGCAGGACCTCAGCCTTGGAGGGCATGCCCTTGGCTTCCGAAAACGCCTGCCACCACAGCGCCCGGATATTCGCCAGACGGGCATACATCTTGCTGACAGCTACCCGCTTTGTCGCATACATCCGCCGGTCGATCGGCGGCTGGCCGGGGACCTGGCCCTTGAGATAGGCGATGGTGAAATCGTAAGCCCCCTGCGCCACGCCCATGTAGGTGGGCGACAGTGTCGCCATCATGTGCGGCCAGTTCGGCAGGGTCTTCCCGAAGATCCCGCGCGGCATCAGAAGGTCGTCCTTGGTGACGAAAACGTCCTTCAGGATCAGGTCGCGGCTGTTCGTCCCCCGCATCCCCAAGGGGTCCCACTCACCCTTCACCGTCAGGCCGACAGCATCCTTGTGGACCACGAACAGCATCGTGTCCTCGTGCCGCGGCTCGATCCCTTCGAAGACCTCGGTGCAGACGATAGTGTAATAGTCGCAATACCCCGCCAGCGAGGCGAACTTCTTGAACCCGTTGATCTTCCACCCGCCTTCTACCGCCCGGCACTGGGTCTGGTTCGGCTTCGAGGTCCAGTTCTGCCCGCCCTCGGAAATCGGCTGCGAATAGATCGCCCGCTCTTTCATCGCCCGGGTGAACTGCCGCGCGCGCAAGGGGGCAAACTCGGCCCGTTCTGCTTCCGTCAGGTTCGGCATGTCATACATGAACCGCGACCAGGCCATCGACGAGTTGTGCATGTTGAAGGTCAGCGCTGTCGCCCCGCAGTACTTGGCGATCTCGGCCCCGACCATGGCGTATTCGCCCATCGAAAAGCCCCAGCCGCCGAACTCCTCCGGGATCGACAGGCCCAGGAACCCGGCATCCGCCAAGTCCTTGTAGTTCGCCGTCGGGAACGACGCCTCGTCATCCACCGCCTTGGCGCGGGCGGCAAAGACCGGCCCCAGCTCGTTGATCTTCGCCATTGCAGCGGCGACCTCGGGCCGCACGCGGGACATGTCGTAGTAATCGGCCGGGCTGCTCATCGGCATCACGGCGACAGGGGTTTGAACGTTCATCAGGCGAGGTCTCCTTGCAGAACGCCGTCACGCACGACGACGCGCCCGTCGAGGGCGATGGTGCAGTTGCGCATCGGCAAATCGAAATGGCCCAGCGTATAGCGCCCGGCGTACTGGTTCGCGCCCGTGGACCACAGGAACGAGCCCGCCAGCGCCCGGAACTCCACCGCCTGCATGTCGCGCTTGTCGTACATCGCCGCCGACACCCAGCGCGCGCCCGGGTGCATGCCCCAGCCAACATGGCTCATCCCGTAGGCGTTCCGGTCGTCCCAGGCCTCCATGTATTCGCGGAAGTGCAGCGCATCGATCCCGTCGCCCTTGATCGCGGTGACAAAGTCGTTCTCGATGGTGAAGTCGATCTGGCTGGTCAGGTAGGTCTTGAACGTCAGGTTCATGTCCCCGACCCCCATCACGATCCGCCCATTCACCGCGTTCTGACCCGGAAACGCCAGGCACAGCCCACCCGGCCAATGCGCGACAGCACCCGGAGTCGTCCCGAACCCCGCCGTCCCGCCACACGGCGCGCCGCGCAGGTCCACCGTCAGGTCAGTCCCGATGGCCGAGGTCACCCGCATCTCCGACGCCGCGCGCAGCATCTGGATGCCAAGCTCCACCTTCGGCCCATGTTCCGCCTTCGGCTCGGTCCGCTCCAGAATCTCGGGGTGTTCGTTGGTGATGACCAGCAGGCGCGTGCGCCCCGCCGCCTCGATCTCGGGCCATTCCGGCGCGTGGATCAACCCTTCCACCGTGCAGTCGACGATCACCTCAACCAGCTTCAGCGCCTCGATCACTGCTCGGTTGCCCTGGATCGCCCAGCTGGTGCCCGTGGACTTGACCGGAACCGGAGCCGTCTGCGGCGGGGTCGGCATCTGGATCATGCAGAACTCGGCGCCCAGGTCATAGGCCACCAGCTCGCACAGATGCACCAGCACGGGGCGCGACTGGGTTTCCGACAGGATCGCGATTGGCGTGCCCTTGCCGATCCCGTTCAGCGCCAGCACACGACGAAATGCCGCGAGCCATTTTCCCTCGACCCGTTCCTGAAGCATCGCGATTTCCCCGTTGACGATTCGCGGTTTTGCGAATTTCTTAACTTGTGAGTAAAGTTTCACGAGCCTGCGACAATCTGTCAACATGATTTTCGAAAATCCTGCGACTTTCGATAGACTCTTGACGGATCAGACCTTTCCCGAAGCCTGCAGCCTGGCCCAGGTCGGACGCGGCAACTCAAACCTGTCGTGGCTGCGGATGTATTCCGACCCAAAACTGCGGGCGACAAGGTCAAGCGCGTCGGTGTCGATATGCGCGCGCTCGGGGTTCTTGAGGTAGCGGTCCTCGATATGCACGGCCAGAACGCGGCCGATCACCACGGTCTGACACGGCCCGGTGACCACCGAAGACAGCGCGCGGCACTCGAACGCCACCGGGCTGTCGGCGATTCTTGGCGGCGCGACATGCTCACTCGGCAGCGTCGCCAGACCCGCAAATGCAAGCTCATCCACCCCGCGCGGAGCGTCCGCCGATGTCAGGTTCATCGCCTGCACCAGCCGTTCCGGCACCAGGTTCACCACGAACACGCCGGTCTCAAGAATGTTCAACGCCGTATCCTTGAAGCCGCGATCAGGTGCCGCCATCAGGCCGAGCGCAATCGTCGGCGGGGCCGAGCCCATAACGTTGAAAAACGAATACGGGGCGGCGTTGAGGCCGTCCTTCCCCTTCGTCACCACCCAGGCGATGGGCCGGGGAATGACCGTCGCCGCCAGCAGTTTGTAGGCGATGGGCTCGGGAACCAGGTCCAGATCGTAGCGCATCAGACCTCTCGAACCGCCGGTTTGGCGCGGGTATCGACCACCAACTCGAACACATCGGGGCGAGCGTAGTGGCCAGTCACGTCAAAATCGAACTTGGCGCGCATGACCTCGGCAGGGTCGATCTGCGCATAGAGGATGGTCTCGCCGCTGAAATCCGGCCCGGCCAGCACCTTGCCCATGGGGGAAATGATGGCCGACCCGCCCCGCATCATCACGCGGTCAGGTTCATCGCCCAGCGCGCTTTCATGGTCCGCACCGTAGGCCGCGCGGGTGATGTGCTGGCATGCGGTCAGAACAAAGTTCCGCCCTTCCATTGCGATGTGCTGCATCGTCGGAAGCCAGGTGTCGCGGTCATCGGCGGTTGGCGCGCAGTACAGCGTAACCCCCTGATGATACATATGCATCCGCAACGCGGGCATGTAGTTTTCCCAGCAGATCACCGCGCCGATTGTGCCGAGATCGGTCTTGAAGACCGGCATGGTCGACCCGTCACCAAAGCCCCAGATCAATCGTTCCCCCGCCGTGGGCATCAGTTTGCGGTGTTTGCCGACCAGACCCTTGGCACCATCCAGATAGACGACCGTGCAATACAGCGTGGCCCCATCGCGTTCGATCACGCCCACCACGGCAAAGACCCCCGTCTCGGCGCAAGCCTCGGCCAGACAGGCGACTTCCGGCCCGTCCAGATCAATCGCTGCGGCGTGGTAGCGGGCAAAGGCCTCCCGCCCCTCGGGCTTTCGCATCCCGATCGGCGCACCAAAGCTGGCCCCCTTCGGATAGCCGCCGATCAGCGCCTCAGGGAACACGACCAGACGCGCGCCCTTGCCCGCCGCCTCACGCAGCCGCGCCGCAGCCTTTTCCGCCGTAGCCATCGCATCCGCAGGGACCGAGGCCATCTGCACCACAGCCACCGTAAAGCTTTGCATCTTCGGTCCTTTCGGTCAGTCCTCGGGCGTCGAGTTTACCACCGGATTGCGCAACGTTCCGATCCCCTGCACATGACCCACCACCACGTCCCCGGGCTTCAGCCACTCCTGAGGCGTCCGGCCCGCGCCCACCCCTTCCGGCGTGCCGCTGGCGATGATGTCCCCCGGTTCCAGCGTGATCCCGGTCGAGATATCGGCGATCAGCTCATCCACCTTGAACAGCATGTGCCGCGTGTTCGACCGCTGCTTTTCCACACCGTTGACCGTCAGCCACAGGTCCAGCGTCTGCGGGTCCGGGATTTCATCCGCCGTCACGATGACCGGGCCGAAGGGGGCATAGCTGTCCATCCCCTTGGAAAAGATCCACTGCCCCGCCCGACGGTTGTCGCGAGCCGACACGTCGATCATCACCGAATAGCCGAACACATGGGCCAGCGCCTCCTCGCGCCGGATGCGCCGCGCCGTGGTGCCGATGATGACCGCCAGCTCGACCTCCCAGTCCAGTTGCCTGGTCATCTTCGCATTGTGCTCGATCGCATCCCCCGGCCCGATCACCGTGGTCGGCGGCTTGGAAAACACCACCGGCTGCTTCGGCAGGTCCTTCGACGTGTCCAATGAGGCCGCACTTTCCGCGACATGCTCGACATAGTTCAGCCCGATGCCGAAGATGTTCTTCCGCGGCCGCGGGATCGGCGCCAACAGGCGCACATTGGCCAGCGCCGTCGCCGTCCCCGGCTTGTGCCGCCCCTTCGCCGCCTCCAGACAGGTTTGCAACGCCTGCAGCCCCGGCCGTCCCAGATCGATCAGCTCCAACATCGACGCCGGCAGGCACTCCCCCTGCGCCACCCCCAGCCGCTCCACATCGACGACCAGGTCGCCCTCGATCACCCCAAGCCGCGCCGCGCCCTCGACGGACGCGCGATACGTCACCAGTTTCATGGTCTTTCCCTACAAAAGCGGCTGCTGGCCGCCGTTTTCCCCAAAGGCCTCTTCCCGGTACAACCCCAGCGCCCGCATCACCGGCAGATCGTTCAGACAGAACAGGCACGCATCCTCGCGATCCGAGCCGTTGACATGCTCATGCCAGGCCCAGGACGGCACGCAGAAGATGTCCCGCTCCGCCCAGTCGAACCGCTTGCCGTTGATGACCGAATGACCGCGCCCCTTGGCCACATGATAAAGATAGCTGCCCGTATGCCGGTGCGCGCGCGTATGCTCCCCCGGCCGCAGCATCTGCATGCTCGCCCCCAAGGTTTGCATCACCGGGCCGTTCGTCACCGGGTTCACATACTCCATCATCACCCCATCGAACGGACTGCCATCCGTGCAGCCCGCGTACTTCGACAGCGCCTCATAGGTCGGCGCCCACTCATACTTGAACATCGGGCTATAGCCCTTGCGCCAGCTCTCCCCATACGGCGTCAGCCCCGGATTGCCCCAGGTCTTCGTCATGTCATCCACCGCATGCCCCACCACCTGGTTCAGCTCCGGATGCACCTCGTAGAAATTCGCCTCCATCGCGTTGACGAAGGGGATGTCCAGCCCGTCCTGCCACAGACACAGCGACCCGTCCGCAGAAACCCCATGCTCATGCCATGTGCCGTTCGGGGTCAGCACAAAGTCATTCGCCCCCAGCGTCATCTTGTGGCCATCGACCACCGTGTACGCCCCCCGCCCCTCCATGATGAACCGGATCGCGCTCGCCGAGTGTCGATGCGCCGAGGCCACCTCCCCCGGGTTCATCACCTGCAGCCCCGCGTAGATCCAGCCCACCGCCGCCGCCACGTCCTGCCGCCCCGGGTTGTTCAGATAGATCACCCGCCGCCCCGCCTTTTCCGGCGTCACCAGGTCCACCGACCGGATCACATGCTCCCGCAGATCGCGATACCGCCAGACCACCGGCACCGACTGGCTCTTCGGCGCCCAGGGCTCGATCTTGTTCGCCACCGTCCACAAGGCGCCCGCATGGAACCCCTCCAGCTCCTCGTAATAGGCCAGGAGTTCCGGAGTATCCTCGACATTGGCCCGCCCGATCACATCCTCCCGGTGGTTCTCGCGTCCCTTGGCCATGACAGCCCTCCCTGTTCCGATGCCCAAAGATGCCAGCACATATTTTCGATGGCAACCATGATTTTCGAAAATTATCGAATTGCACGGTCAACCCGCTCTGGCTACACTCCCCGCCAGACAAGGATGACCCCATGACCCTGGCCGAAAAAGCCTATGTTTCCCTGCGCAAGGACATCGTCGAGGGCTGCTTCGCCCCCGAAAGCCCCCTGCGCCTCGCCGACCTGTCCGAGCG
>LNFM01000834.1_pt1 | contig 72918 bp, 65 predicted proteins | sample 596031 | NCBI WGS metagenome assembly LNFM01 (sample SAMN04254537, study PRJNA301005) | activated carbon metagenome | isolation source: dual media filters at the Ann Arbor, Michigan drinking water treatment plant | place: USA: Ann Arbor
GGGACCATCCAGAACGACATCCTCAAGGAGTTCATGGTCCGCAACACCTACATCTACCCGCCCGAGCCGAGCATGCGCATCGTCGGCGACATCATCGAGTACACGGCGAAGAAGATGCCGAAGTTCAACTCGATCAGCATCTCCGGGTATCACATGCAGGAGGCGGGGGCCAACCAGGCGCTGGAATTGGCCTTCACGCTGGCCGACGGGAAAGAGTACGTGAAGACCGCGCTCGCCAAGGGCCTCGATGTCGATGAGTTCGCCGGGCGCCTGAGCTTCTTCTGGGCGATCGGGATGAACTTCTACCTCGAGATCGCGAAGATGCGCGCCGCGCGTCTGCTGTGGTGGAAGATCATGTCGGCGTTCAACCCGAAGAACCCGAAGAGCCTGATGCTGCGCACCCACTGCCAGACCTCGGGCTGGAGCCTGGCCGAGCAGGACCCGTACAACAACGTGGTGCGCACCACCATCGAAGCGATGGCCGCGGTGTTCGGCGGCACGCAGAGCCTGCACACCAATGGATTGGACGAAGCCATTGCGCTGCCGACCGAATTTAGCGCCCGCATTGCCCGCAACACGCAGCTGATCATCCAGGAGGAAACACACATCACCAGCGTCGTTGACCCCTGGGCCGGCAGCTACATGATGGAAAAGCTGACGCAGGACATGGCCGACGCGGCCTGGAAAATCATCGAAGAAGTCGATGCCATGGGCGGCATGGTGAAGGCAGTGGACAGCGGCTGGGCCAAGCTGAAGATCGAAGCCAGCGCCACCGAAAAGCAGGCGCGCATCGATTCGCGGCAGGACGTGATCGTTGGCGTCAACAAGTACAAGCTGGACACCGAAGACGCGATCGACACCCTGAGCATCGACAACGTCGCGGTGCGCGAGAACCAGGTCGCGCGCTTGAAGGCCATTCGCGCCAAGCGCGACAGCGCTGCGGTGCAGGCCGCCCTCGATGCGCTGACGGCCTGCGCCGAGGCTGGCGACCGCGGCGACAGCGCGCCAGGCAACTTGCTCGACCTGGCGATCCGCGCAATGCGCGTGCGCGCCACGGTTGGCGAGGTCAGCGATGCGCTGGAAAAGGCCTGGGGCCGCCACCGTGCCGACACGCAGAAGGTCACGGGCGTTTACGCCGCAGCCTACGACAGCGCCGAAGGCTGGGCGCAACTGCAAAAGGAAATTGCCGAGTTCGCCCGCGACGAAGGCCGCCGCCCGCGCGTGATGATCGCCAAGCTCGGACAGGACGGGCACGACCGCGGTGCCAAGGTGGTGGCCACCGCCTACGCCGACCTCGGCTTCGATGTGGACATGGGCCCGCTGTTCCAGACGGCCGAAGAGTGCGCGCGGCAGGCGATCGAGAACGACGTGCACGCCGTGGGCGTCAGCACGCTGGCGGCCGGCCACAAGACGCTGGTGCCGGAGATCATCGCCGAGCTGAAGAAGCAGGGCGCTGACGACATCATCGTGTTCGTCGGTGGCGTGATCCCGCGCGCCGATTACGACTTCCTCTACGAAGCCGGCGTCAAGGGCATCTATGGCCCCGGCACGCCAATCCCGGCGAGCGCGAAGGACGTGCTGGAACAGATTCGCATCAGCCTGGCCAGCGGTTCCAAAGCCAGCCCCACGCTGCGCAGCTGACCGCGCCTGCTTGCCATCCCCCGAGTCACATCCGCACACGACACCGTGAGCCTGCACCCTGACGACGAGGCCTTGCTGGGCGGCGTGTGCCGCAGCGAGCGGCGCAGCATCGCGAAGACGATCACGCTGCTTGAGTCGACGCGTGCCGATCACCGCGCCCGTGCTGACGCCTTGCTCAATGCGCTGCTGCCGCGCACCGGGCAGGCGATGCGCCTGGGCATTTCCGGCGTGCCGGGCGTCGGCAAGTCGACCTTCATCGAGGCGTTGGGGCTGGCCCTGATCGAACGTGGCCACCGTGTCGCGGTGCTGGCGGTGGATCCGTCATCGAGCATCAACGGCGGATCGATCCTGGGCGACAAGACGCGGATGGAGCGGCTGTCGGTGCACCCGCAGGCCTACATCCGGCCGAGCCCGGCCTCCGGCACGCTGGGCGGTGTCGCTGAAAAAACGCGCGAAGCGATGCTGGTGTGCGAAGCCGCCGGCTACGACGTGGTGATGGTCGAAACCGTCGGCGTTGGCCAGAGCGAGGTGGCAGTAGCAGGTATGACCGACATGTTCATCCTGCTGCAGTTGCCCAACGCGGGCGATGACTTGCAGGCGATCAAGAAGGGCGTGATGGAGCTCGCCGACCTGGTCGTCATCAACAAGGCCGACATCGATCCGCTTGCTGCCGCGCGCGCCGAATCGCAGATCGCAGGCGTGTTGCGCGTCTACAGCCCACCCGGCTCGCCGCAGGACCCTCACCACGCCGAAGCGGCGGCACACTGGTCGCCCGCCGTGATGCAGCTCAGTGCGCTTCGCGGGCAAGGCATCGACACCTTCATCGCGCAGGTCGATCGCTTCCATGCGTTGCGCCGCGCCACTGGCGAATTTGCAGTACGACGTCAACAGCAGGCCATGGCCTGGATGTGGGAACTCATCCAGGCGCGCCTGCAAGCCGATTTTCGACAACATCCCTCGGTGCGCGAACGTTTGCCGAGTCTGCTTTCCGAGGTGCGCGAATCGCGGGTGGCGCCATCGGCCGCGGCGCGCGCACTGCTGGCTGAATTCGCGAAACCGGTTGTTGTCGTTCCCATTCCCTGATCCCCTGACGCAGGCCTGGCCTGCAACGCCCACGGAGCCTTCCCCATGCAAGACATCATCGAACAGCTCGACGCGAAGCGCGCCCTGGCGCGGCTCGGCGGCGGCGAAAAGCGCATCGCCGCGCAACACAAGAAGGGCAAGCTGACCGCCCGAGAGCGCATCGAACTGCTGCTCGACGCTGGCACCTTCGAAGAATGGGACATGTTCGTCGAGCACCGCTGTGCCGACTTCGGTATGCCCGACAACAAGATCCCGGGCGACGGCGTGATCACCGGCTACGGCATGATCAATGGCCGCCTGGTCTTCGTGTTCAGCCAGGACTTCACCGTCTTCGGCGGCGCCTTGAGCGAAGCGCATGCCGAGAAGATCTGCAAGGTGATGGACCAGGCGATGAAGGTCGGCGCACCGGTCATCGGCTTGAACGATTCGGGTGGCGCGCGCATCCAGGAAGGGGTCGCCTCGCTCGGAGGCTACGCCGAGGTGTTCCAACGCAACGTGATGGCCTCGGGCGTGGTGCCGCAGATCAGCATGATCATGGGCCCGTGCGCAGGTGGTGCGGTGTATTCGCCCGCGATGACCGACTTCATCTTCATGGTGAAGGACAGCAGCTACATGTTCGTCACCGGCCCCGAGGTCGTGAAGACGGTGACACACGAAGAGGTGAGTGCCGAAGACCTGGGCGGCGCGACGACGCACACCACCAAGAGCGGCGTGGCTGATCTGTCGTTCGACAACGATGTGGAGGCGCTGCTGATGCTGCGCCGCTTCTTCAACTACATCCCGACCAACAACCGCGAGAAGGCGCCGGCGCGGCCGAGCAACGACCCGGCAGACCGCATGGACGGGTCGCTCGACACCTTGGTGCCCGAGAACCCGAACAAGCCCTACGACATGAAGGAGCTGATCACGAAGACCGCCGACGACGGCGAGTTCTTCGAACTGCAGCCTGACTATGCCAAGAACATCATCATCGGTTTCGTCCGCATGGAAGGCCAGACCGTGGGCGTGGTGGCCAACCAGCCGCTGGTGCTGGCCGGCTGTCTGGACATCAAGAGCAGCATCAAGGCTGCGCGCTTCGTGCGGTTCTGCGACGCGTTCAACATCCCGGTGCTGACCTTTGTCGACGTGCCCGGCTTCATGCCGGGCACCAGCCAGGAGTACGGCGGCATCATCAAGCACGGCGCGAAGCTGCTGTATGCCTACGCCGAATGCACCGTGCCCAAGATCACCGTGATCACGCGCAAGGCCTACGGCGGCGCCTACGACGTGATGAGCTCCAAGCACCTGCGCGGCGACGTCAACTTCGCGTGGCCGAATGCCGAGATCGCGGTGATGGGTGCCAAGGGCGCGGTCGAGATCATCTTCCGCGAGGACAAGGGCGATCCCGAGAAACTGGCCGCGAAAGAGGCCGAATACAAGGCCCGCTTTGCCAACCCCTTCGTGGCCGGCGCGCGCGGCTTCATCGACGACGTGATCCAGCCCCACGAGACGCGCAAGCGCATCTGCCGTTCGCTGGTGATGTTGCGCGACAAAAAACTCGAGAACCCGTGGCGCAAGCACGGGAACATCCCTTTGTGATCGCCGTTGGTCTGCGCAGGATCAGGCCGATGAGGCGCTCTGCTCCGCGAATGTCCCCCGGCCGGTGGCCTCCTCCTTTATTTCGCTGCGCAGAACGCCACACCGGCCTGATCTGTACCAGTGGATGTTCGGCAACACAGGCACGCCTCAGTTCTGTAGATGCTGGTGGGTGGGTGACGGAGCGAAGTAAAGGGGGAGGCCCAGGCGCAGCCTGGGCCGGAGGACATGAGCGCAGTTGCCCGCCCGCCAGCATCTACAAGCGACACGCACCGCACTCTGTCACTGCATTTGCAGCGTCCACTTTCAGAGACACAAACAAACCAAGCATGAGGTCATCGTGTTCACAAAAATACTGATTGCCAACCGTGGAGAGATCGCCTGCCGGGTGATCAAGACTGCGAAGAAGATGGGCATCCGGACGGTTGCCGTTTATTCCGATGCCGACAAGGACGCTCGCCATGTGGCGCTGGCCGACGAGGCGGTGCACATCGGGCCAGCGCCGTCGCGTGAGTCGTATCTGGTGATGGACAAGATCATCGCTGCCTGCAAGCAGACCGGCGCGCAGGCGGTGCACCCGGGCTATGGCTTCCTGAGCGAGAACACCGAGTTCGCGCGTCGCGTCGAAGAAGAAGGCATCGTCTTCATCGGCCCCAAGCATGCGTCGATCGCGGCGATGGGGGACAAGATCGCATCCAAGCAACTGGCGCTCGCGGCCCGTGTCAACACCATCCCAGGCTACAACGCTGCGATCGACACCGCCGAGCAGGCCGTTGAGATCGCCAAGGGCATCGGCTACCCGGTGATGATCAAGGCCTCGGCCGGCGGTGGGGGCAAGGGTCTGCGGGTGGCCTATGACGACAAGCAGGCCTTCGAGGGCTTCACCTCCTGCCGCAACGAAGCGCGTAACAGCTTCGGCGATGACCGCGTGTTCATCGAGAAGTTTGTCGAAGAGCCGCGCCACATCGAGATCCAGGTGCTGGGCGATGCGAACGGCAACATCGTCTACCTGTGGGAGCGCGAGTGCTCGATCCAGCGCCGCCACCAGAAGGTGATCGAAGAGGCGCCGTCGCCCTTCATCAGCGAGGCCACTCGCAAGGCGATGGGCGAGCAGGCCGTCGCGCTGGCACGAGCGGTCAAGTACCAAAGCGCGGGCACGGTCGAGTTTGTCGTCGGCAAGGACCAGAGCTTCTATTTCCTCGAAATGAACACTCGGTTGCAGGTCGAGCACCCGGTGACCGAGGGCATCACCGGGCTCGATCTGGTCGAGATGATGATCCGCGTGGCCGCTGGCGAGCGGCTCTACCTCACCCAGGAGGACATCAAGCGCGACGGTTGGGCGATGGAATGCCGCATCAATGCCGAAGACCCGTTCCGCGGCTTTCTGCCGTCGACCGGTCGGCTGGTGAAGTTCTCGCCACCAGCACAGACCTGGATCGCCAGCGGCGAGGTGCCGGAAGAAGGCGGCGTGCGCGTGGACACCGGCGTGATCGATGGCGGCGAGATCCCGATGTATTACGACTCGATGATCGCCAAGCTGGTGGTCAAGGGCCGGGACCGTGCCGATGCGATCGCGAAGATGCGCGAGGCGCTGAACGCCTTCGCCATCCGTGGCATCAGCTCCAACATCCCGTTCCAGGCGGCGCTGCTCGCACACCCGAAGTTCGTCGCCGGTGACTTCAACACCGGCTTCATCGCCGAGCAATTCCCGAACGGTTTCTCGGCTGCTGCATTGCCGCAGACCGACCCGATGCTCCTGCGTGCCTTGGCGGCGGTGGCCCACCGCATCCACCTCGATCGTTCTGCCCGCATCACCGGGCAGTTGCCTGGGCACGAGTTCAGCATCAAGCCGGACTCGGTGGTCATCACGGGCGACGGGCAGGGGAATTTCGAACGCATCCCGGTCACCGTGGTGCCTGACAACGGCGGCTTCGACGTTCAACTTGGGGGTGCTCGGTATCACATCGAGTTCGACACGCCGCTGCGCGAGGTGGTGATCCATGGCCGCATCGATGGTCAGCCCTTCTGTGCACAGATCGAGCGCCTCGGTCTGGCCTACCGCGTGATCCACAACGGTACGCAGATCGATGCCCAGGTCATGTCGCCGCTGGCCGCTGAGATGCACGCCCTGATGCCGTTCAAGGCACCGCCCGACCTGTCGCGTTTCCTGTTGTCACCCATGCCGGGTTTGCTGGTCGACGTGACCGTCAAGCCAGGCCAGAAGGTGCTGGCCGGCGAGAAGCTGGCCGTGATTGAAGCCATGAAGATGGAAAACATCCTGCTGGCGACACAGGACGCGGTGGTGGCAGAAGTCAAAGCTTCTAAGGGTGAAAGCCTGGCCGTCGATCAGATCATCATCCGTTTTGAATAGGGCCCCCCAGTCGCTGCGCTCCTGCCCCCGAGGGGCGCCGCCTGGCGGCCCGGCCAAGCCGGTTCCGCGGGCGTGGCTTGATGGGGCGCATCGCTTCGCTTGCGCATCAAGGAGTTATTCATGACCACACGACCTTTTCGGGTGCTTGGCATCCAGCAGGTGGCCATCGGCGGGCCGAGCAAGGACCGGCTGCGCACGCTGTGGGTCGACAAGCTCGGCCTTGAAGTCACTGGCAACTTCGTCAGCGAGCGCGAGAACGTCGATGAGGACATCTGCGCCATGGGCACCGGTGCGAACCGGGTCGAGGTCGATCTGATGCAGCCGATCGATCCCGACAAGAAGCCCGCCGTGCACACCACCCCGCTGAACCACATCGGGCTGTGGATCGACGACTTGCCGGCCGCCGTGAACTGGCTCGGCGCGAATGGCGTTCGCTTCGCGCCAGGCGGCATCCGCAAGGGCGCGGCGGGGCACGACATCACCTTCATCCACCCGAAGCACAACGATGAGTTTCCGGTGGCTGGCGAAGGTGTGCTGATCGAACTGGTTCAGGCACCGCCCGAGATCATCGCGGCCCTGGGAGGCGCTGCGCCGCCCGTGCGCTGACGCCAGCGGCGGCCCGCTATCCTTGCCGCCATGTACGCGGATTACTTCGGCCTGAAGCAGGCCCCGTTCTCGATCGCCCCCGATCCGCGCTACCTCTTCATGAGCGAGCGCCACCGCGAGGCGCTGGCGCACCTGTTGTATGGGCTGGGTGGTGGCGGAGGTTTCGTGTTGCTGACCGGCGAGATCGGCGCCGGCAAAACCACCGTGTGCCGCTGCTTCCTCGAGCAGATTCCGAAGCTCTGCAACGTCGCCTACATCTTCAACCCCAAGCTCACGGTCATCGAGCTGATGCGCTCGGTGTGCGATGAATTCCACATCCCGTACCCGCAGCGCGAGCCGGGCACTGCCACAGTCACCGACTATCTCGATCCGCTGAATGCGTTCCTGCTCAGCACGCACGCGGTCGGGCAGAACAATGTGCTGATCATCGACGAGGCGCAGAACCTGTCGTCCGATGTGCTGGAGCAGTTGCGGCTGATGACCAACCTCGAAACCAGCGAACGCAAGCTGCTGCAGATCGTGCTGATCGGCCAGCCGGAGCTGCGCGAGATGCTGGCGCGGCCTGAGCTGAAGCAACTGGCGCAGCGCGTCATCGCGCGGTTTCATCTGGACGCATTAAGCGAGGCCGAGACAGCGCAGTACATCCGACATCGGCTCGTGGTGGCCGGCCTGACCGGGCCGATCCCGTTTTCCGCGGACACCTTGCGGCGCATCCACCGCCTTTGCGATGGCGTGCCGCGTCGCATCAATCTGCTGTGCGATCGGGCGCTGCTGGGTGCTTATGCCAGCCACCAGGAGATCGTGGATCGCGGGGTGGTCGACAAGGCCGCCGGCGAAGTGTTTGACGACGCGGGTGGGGCGAGCGTGTCTGCCTTGTCAGCGCGGCGAGGCACCTGGTGGCTGGCGTTGGCGGTAGGCATGGTCGCGGTGGGGGTGGCCGGATGGTGGGCGGGTCGGTTGTTCGAGCGACCTTCGGCCCCGGCTTCGTCAACCAGCGTGGCTGAGATGACGTCGCGTGCTGCCTCTCCGGCCAGCGCTGCCGCGGCCATGGTGTCAACGCCCGCTGGGGCCTCTGCCTCGGAGCCAGCTGCCAGCACGGTGGCTGCCGTCAGCCCCGTCGCGCCGTTCGACGCCAAGCTCGCCTTCGAGCGATGGCCTCGCCAGGAAAATGAGGCCTGGGTAGCGCTCGCGGAGTCCTGGAAGGTGCAGCTCGATGCCAGCGACCGCGATCCATGCCGGAGCCTGCAGGCACAGCAGGTCGGCTGCGCGCGGATGACGACGACGCTTGCCGTGATGCGCCAGTTGGACCGCCCTGGCATCGTCACGCTGCGCGACGGCAACGGCCCGCCCGCCTATGCACTGCTGACGTCGCTGACTGCCGACAGTGCCACGGTTCAGGTCGGGACACAGCCGATGCGGATGTCATTGGGTATGTTGGCTGTGATGTGGGGAGGCGAGTTCGCGACGCTCTGGCGCACGCCGACGGACTACCGCGCGCCGCTCAGCGACGGTGGAACCGGCCCAGTGGTGGATGCGCTGGCCACCCAACTGGCAGCCTGGGCGGGCGAGCCGGTACCCGCCCGCGGACGTGCCGTTGACGCGGAACTCAAGGTTCGCGTGGCGGCCTTTCAGCGCGCGCAGGGGCTCAAGCCCGATGGCATTGCAGGCCCCACGACTTTCATGCAATTGAACCGGATCTCTGGCGTGGACGAGCCCCGCTTGTCGAGCGCCACCACGGCCCCCTGAGAATGCCATGTCGTACATCCTCGATGCGCTGAAGCGCGCGGAAGCCGAGCGCAGCCGGGGCGCAGTGCCCAACATCCATGCGCAATCCGTTCCCGTCGGCGCCACGGTGGACGACGGGGCGGCGTCGGGTATGCCGACGTGGCTGATGGCGGCCGTGGTGTTGGTGATGCTGGCTGCCGCTGTCTGGTGGTGGTCGGCAGACGAGCCGCAGGCGCCGGGGAGCGTGGCGGCGAACGTTCCCGCGCCACGGTCAGTATCGCCGGTACCGTCGCCGGAGCTGCCCAAGCCGCAACAGCCGCAACAACCGGTTCCCGTGGTCAGCCCAGCGCCTTCATCGCCTTTGGTCTTCAAGCCGCTGCCATCCGATCCTGTGGTCACCCCGCCATCCCGTTCGGTGTTGACCCGGCCGGTGCCTGCAGAACGCGTCTACGCAGTGAAGGAATTGCCCAACGACATTCGCGCCGCGCTGCCCACCGTGTCGGTGGGCGGTGCGAGCTACTCAGAAAACCCTGCCAGCCGCATGCTGATCATCAACGGTCAGATTTATCGCGAGGGCGACAAGCTGACGCCCGAACTCACCTTGCAGCAGATCCAGCTGCGTAGCGCCGTGTTGAGCTTTCGCGGTTACCGCTACGCCATCAGCTACTGACGCCCGCCAGCCTCATCGAAACACGCTGACAGCCTCGACCAGCCGTTCGGCCTGTTGTTTCAGGCTGTCCGATGCCGCGGCGCTTTGCTCCACCAGCGCAGCGTTCTGTTGCGTGATGGAGTCCAGGCTGCCGATGGCTTGCCCGATCTGAGAGATGCCGCTTTGCTGTTCGTGGGTCGCTGAACTGATCTCTGCGATCAGGTCGGACACCCGTTTCACCTGGGTGACGATGTCGTCCATGGTGCGCCCGGCATCGTCGACCAGCTTGGTGCCGGCCTCGACTTTGTCGACGCTGGCACCGATCAACGCCTTGATTTCCTTGGCCGCATCGGCGCTGCGTTGCGCCAGGTTGCGAACCTCGCCCGCCACCACGGCGAAGCCGCGGCCCTGTTCGCCGGCACGGGCCGCCTCGACGGCTGCATTGAGCGCCAGGATGTTGGTCTGGAACGCGATCCCGTCGATCACGCTGATGATGTCGGCAATCCGCTTGGAGCTCTGGTTGATCTCGGTCATGGTGCCCACCACCTGAGACACCGCGATGCCGCCCTTGGCCGCGGCTTCGCTGGCCGAACCCGAGAGCTGGTTGGCCTGGTCTGCGGTGTCTGCGTTGCCCTTGACCGTCGCTGTCATCTGCTCCATCGACGAGGCCGTCTGCTGCACGCTCGCTGCCGCTTGCTCGGTGCGCGAGCTGAGGTCGTTGTTGCCTTGAGCGATCTCGGTGGTCGCGGTCTGCACATTGAGCACCTGCTCGCTCACGTCGTCGATGAGCCAGCGGAACATCAGGCCCAGCTGCCCCACGCTGCGCAGCGTGATGCCGATCTCATCGACACGGTTCGACTGCACCGCGGACTGGCTTTCGCCCGAGGCGATGGCCAGTGCCTGCGCGCGCAATTGCTCGAGCGGACGCGATATCTGCACCTCCAGCGCCCACGAGGTGAGTGCGAGCGTGAACAGCGATCCTGCGGCGAAGCTGCCCAGCGCTGCGCTGCCGATTCCCAGCGCGGCGACGCCGGTCAGCAACAGCAGCCATGACACCAGCAGCGCGCTGCGTATGCGCCAGCGCACGGGCATGGTCTGAAAGAGAGTGGTCCAGGCGAGCAAGCCGCTGCGCACGACCAGCCCCTTGTGGAACCGGCGGCCGGCTGCCTTGCCTTCCTGGAACTGGCGGTACAGCGTGTCGGCGGCGGCGATTTCCTCGCGCGAGGGCTTGGTCCGCACCGACATGTAGCCCACCTGCTTGCCGCGGCGTATCACCGGCATCGCATTCGCACGCACCCAGTAGTGGTCGCCGTTCTTGCGCCGGTTCTTGACCAGGGCAGTCCAGGGCTCGCCGCTCTTCAGCGTGGCCCACATGTCCGCGAAGGCCTCCTTCGGCATGTCGGGATGGCGAACGATGTTGTGCGGCTGGCCCTGGATTTCCTCTCGCGTGAATCCGCTGGCCTGCATGAACGCGGCGTTTGCATACTGGACATGGCTTTGCGGATCGGTCGTCGACATCAGCGTCGAGCCGTCTGGAATTTCGTACTCTCGTTGAGTGACGGGTTGGTTGTTGCGCATGCGCGGCTCCTGAAGTGCAGGTGAGGCGAACACCCGACCAGAATGGTCAAGAATATCCCTATCACCTGTCAGGTTATTCGGCAGCAAGCGCCCAGAGCTTGAGCACTGTTGTGCTCGCCATTTCGTTGGCCCGGCCCCGCCCCTCAGATGGCCACAGGTGCCTTGATAGCCGGGTGCGGCTCGTAGCCACGCACCTCGAAGTCGTCGAATTCGTAGTCGAAGATCGACGCCGGCCGGCGCTTGATGTGCAGCGTGGGTGCCGGCCGCGGTTCACGCGACAGCTGCAGATCCACCTGCTCGGCATGGTTGCTGTAGAGATGACAGTCGCCACCGGTCCAGACGAAATCACCCACTTGCAGATCGCACTGTTGCGCGACCATGTGGGTGAGCAATGCATAGCTCGCGATGTTGAACGGCACGCCAAGGAAGATGTCGGCGCTGCGCTGGTAGAGCTGGCAACTCAGCTTGCCCGGCTCGCCAGCCACTGCCGACGGCGCCACATAGAACTGGAACAGTGCATGGCAGGGCATCAGCGCCATCTTGTTCAATTCAGCCACGTTCCAGGCGCTGACGATGATGCGGCGCGAATCGGGGTTGGTCTTCAGCGTCTTGATCACCTCGGCGATCTGATCGATGTGCCCGCCATCGGGCGTGGGCCAGCTGCGCCATTGCACCCCGTAGACCGGGCCCAGGTCGCCATCGGGCTTCGCCCATTCGTCCCAGATCGACACGCCGCGTTCCTGCAGCCAGCGCGCGTTGCCATCGCCGCGCAGGAACCACAGCAACTCGAGGATCACCGACTTCAGGTGGACTTTCTTGGTCGTGACCAGCGGGAAGCCGGCCGCGAGGTCAAAGCGCATCTGGTGACCGAAGATGCTCTTCGTGCCGGTGCCGGTGCGGTCGGCCTTGAGTGCGCCGTGGTCGCGCACATGGCGCATCAGGTCTTCGTAGGGGCGGGGCACCGTCGTCATGGGTGGTCGTGGTTGGTTTGTGGAATGGGCTCAGGCATCGAACTGCAGTTTGGCCAGCCGCGCATACAGGCCACCGGCGGCGCTCAGGTCGGTGTGGGTGCCGCTCTCGACGATGCGCCCGCCGTCCATCACGACGATGCGGTCGGCGCGTTGCACGGTGGACAGCCGGTGCGCGATGACCAGCGTCGTGCGGTCCTTCATGGCCGATTCCAGCGCCGCCTGCACCATGCGCTCGCTCTCCGCGTCGAGCGCGCTGGTGGCTTCGTCAAGCAGGAGCAGCGGCGGGTTCTTGAGCATCGCACGCGCGATGCTGATGCGCTGGCGCTGCCCACCTGATACGCGCACACCGCGCTCGCCCAGGAAGGTCCGGTAACCGTCGGGCAGCGCGGTGATGAAGTCGTGCGCGAACGCGGCTTGCGCGGCAGCGATCACCTCGGCATCGCTGGCCTCGGGGCGGCCGTAGCGGATGTTCTCCATCGCGTTGGCCGAGAAGATCACGCTGTCCTGCGGCACGATGCCGATCCGGCCGCGCAGATCGGTCAGAGCGAGTTCACGTACCGGCAACCCGTCGAGTCGCACCGTGCCCTCGGCCACGTCGTAGAAGCGCAGCAGCAGCTGAAACACCGTGCTCTTGCCGGCGCCGCTCGGGCCAACCAGTGCCACCGTCTCGCCGGGGGCGACCTGTAGATTGAAATCGGCGAGCGCTGCCTGCTTGGGTCGCGATGGGTAGCGGAAAGTGACCGCCTCCAGCGACACCGCAGCGCCGCGCTGCATGCCTGCTGGCGCCGCAGGCAGCGCGCGCGGTTGCGCTGGCGAGCGGATTGGTGATTCGGTGGCCAGCAACTCCATCAGCCGCTCGGTCGCGCCGGCGGCGCGCAGCAGATCGCCATAGACCTCGGAGAGCACCGCGACGCCGCTGACCAGGATGATCACGTAGACCACCGTCTGCCCGAGGTGCCCGGCCGTGATGTCGCCGCGCACCACCGCCTGCGTGCCCTGATACAGCCCCCAGAGCAGCGCGCCGAAGGTGGCGGTGATGATGAAGCCGACCAGGATCGAGCGCATCCGTGTGCGGCTCACGGCCGTGGCGAACGCGTTCGCGGTCGACGCATCGAAACGCTTCGCCTCACGGTCTTCCTGGGTGTAGCTCTGCACCACCGGAATCGCGTTCAGCACCTCGGCGGCGATCGCACTGGAGTCGGCCACGCGGTCCTGGCTGGCGCGGCTGAGCTTGCGGATGCGCCGGCCGAAATACACCGAGGGCAGCACCACCAGCACCAGGATGCCCAGCACCTGCGCCATCACCACCGGGTTGGTGACGATCAGCATCGTCATCGCGCCGATGCACATCACGCCGTTGCGCAGGCCCATGCTCAGTGACGAGCCGACCACGGTCTGCACGAGCGTGGTGTCGGTGGTCAGCCGCGACAGCACCTCGCCGGTCTGCGTGGTCTCGAAGAACTCCGGGCTTTGCTTGACCACGTGCGCGTAGACCGCATTGCGCAGGTCAGCGGTGACGCGTTCACCCAGCCAGGTGACCATGTAGAAGCGCAGCGCCGAGAACAGGCCGAGCGCCGCGCCGACGCCGAACAGCGCGAAGAAGTGCCCGCGCAGCGCCAGCACCCGATCGCCCGGGTCGGCCGCGACGATGCCCTGGTCGATCAGAGATTTCAGCGCGACCGGGAACAGCAACGTGCTGACAGCCGCCAGCACCAGAAACACGATGGCCAGTGCAATGCGCTGGCGGTAAGGCCGCAGAAAGGGCGCCAAGCCGCTGAGAGATCGGACGTTCTTGCCGGGGGTCGGCGGCGCAGGGGTGCGTGGTGTGGCCGCTGCTGGGGCCGCGGATGCGGTGGGGATGGCTGACATCCAGTGAGTCTACTGAGCCCGGATGTCGTCCTCCGAAAGCCGAGCCCTCGCGCACCGATCGCTACAAGGACAGCTTGCCCGCATAACCTGTCATTTCCAGGTAGCCCTGGCCCATGCGTTGACCGCGGTCGTCCTGCAGTTCGCTCAGGCCCTCCCAGTAGATCGCACCCGTGCTGGCGCGGCTGTCGAGTTCCTGCGCGTCGAGCAGTGATTTGACGGTGTAACGACCGACCGGCGTGTCGATCTTCCATTCCACCGGGTACGGCGCGCGCGAGGCCGGGCTGGTCCAGACTCGGCCGGGCGTGAAGCGCACCTCGTCGGCGTTGAAGTTGCGCGTTGCGCGCCCGGGTGACCGGAAGCTGCCGCCGGCGTAGACGGTGCCACCGTCGGCACTGCGCAGCCGGAAGGCCGTGAGGGCACTGCCGTCGTCCAGATTCATGCCGACCCAGTCCCAGCCCACCGCATTCGGGTCCAGCAGCGAGTCGCTCCACTCGTGATCCAGCCAGGCAGTCCCTCGCACGGGCAGCGCGGCACCGTCTCGGGTCAACGTGCCGCTGACGGCCAGTTGCGGTTGGCTGTAGTAATGGCTGGCCTGCGCGGGCTTCGGGCCCTTGCGCGAGTAACCCGCATCGCCTTGCAGCAGCAGTGGCTGAGTGGTGTCGAAGGTGAAGTCGAAAGCGAAGCCAGCGCTGTTGCTTGCCAGGCGCGTCCGGTAGCGGCTGCCGCCTGGGTGCGCTTCGCGGCGCAGGCTCCAGTCACGCAATGACAGGGCGGTGTCGTCTGTCGCCGCTTCCGCGATGCCGAAGCCGCTGCGGGCGATGCGCTGGTCGTGTCGCAACCGGCCCTGTGTCAGGTCGGTGAGCGCGGCATGGGCGAACAGCAACTGCTTCGCGGCGAAGCGGCTCGGTTGATCGGCGGCGACCGCCGTGCGCGAACGGAAGAACGTGACCTGAAAGCCGCAGCGCTCTTCCGATCGGCCCAGGTTCGCCGAGCCAGTCACGTACCACCACTCGATGCGTGTGTCCGGATGTGCCCCGTGGTCCGCAGGAAACACCAGCGGGCGCGGGCGGATGCCCTGCGGTGCCAAAGGGGCCGCCACTGCCGCATCAGCCCACCAGGGCACCACGGCCCATGCTTGCAGCCAGTGGCGTCGGTGCAGGTTGGCCGTGGTCAAGGGCGTGGGCGGTGGGGACATGCTCGGAGAAATCACCCCACCGAGGATCGCACAGGCGCCACAAGGGGGCTGGCCTGACCGACAATGCCCGGTTGCCCGCCGGAGACCGCTGCCCGATGTCCGAGTTTTCACTGCCCGCCGATTTCGATCTCAGCGACCATTTCGATCACGCCACCCTGATGCGTGCCATCGGACTGAAGCCTGAGCAGGCGTTGCTGTCGGAGCATGAGGACAGTGGCCGTCTGCTGACGCGGCTGCGTGGCACCGGGACCGCGGTGTACGAGCAGACGATCAGCTTCTTCATCGATCCGCGCACCGGGTTGCATCTGCGCGGGCTGTGTACCTGCCCGATCGGGTTCAACTGCAAGCATGTCGCGGCCGCGCTGATGGCCCACGAGGCGGCCCTGGTGCGCGCGAGACGGCTCGGAGCACCCGGGCCCGAAGGCGGCGCAGCGGCCAGTTCCGCCCGCACTGCAGCGCCATTCACCCACCGAACGACCGAAGCGCCGGTGCGCCCCTCCAGCGCTGCGGCCTCCCACACCTACTCCGACGCGGCGAGTCTGCCGCAGCCGCTCGAAAACTGGCTCGACAAGGCACGGCATGCCTTGATGCGCTCGCGTGCTGACGAGGAGGCCGAGTCGCCTGAACTGCCTCGCGTTTCGCCCACCAAGCGACTGATGTATGTGCTGGGCAGCGAGGACGCGCGCCTGGTGCTGAAGCTGCACCTGGGCAGCACGCGACGCGGCGGCGAGATCAGCCGACACCATCCGCATGCGCCCAGCATCGCCGACATCCTGCGCACCCGGCCGTCGTATGTCGGCATCGAAGACGAGTTTCTGTTGGCGGCGCTGCTGCCGTTCACGCTGAACCGGCTGACCGGCCCGGTGCCGCTGGCCGGGCGCACCGCTGCTTCGACGCTGCGGCAACTGGTGCGTGCCGGTGCCTGCTGGTTCGTGGGCTCGCCGGAGGCGCTTCCCGAGACACCGCCTGGGCCACCGTTGTCGTGGATGGATGAGCCGATGCTGCTGCAACTGCAATGGCATGCCGATGCCCAGGGGCTGTGGTCCACCCGCTGGTTGCCCGTGCCACCGGATGACGACGACATGCATCCCGTGGACGTCACGCCTTGGCACATCGTCAGCGTCGTGCTGTTGCCGCAACCTCATGTGGTGATCAAGGACGCCGCCGGCCAATTGAGCATCCGTCCAGCCGATGTGTCCGACAGCGGCCTGTCCGGCGCCACTATCCGTTGGCTGGCCGGCATGCCGCCGGTGCCCACCACCGCCTTGCCGGCGCTGGTGGGCCGGCTGCGCTCGCTGGGTCTGGCGCACCAGGTGGCACTGCCGCTGCCGGAGCCCCATGCGCGGCCGTTGCACGAATTGGGCGAACTCACGTTGCAGCCGGTGTTGCGCCTGCTGACATGCCCCAACGTGCCGTCCGAGACCTGGCTTGAAGGCCATCAGCGACCGCCGCCGGCAGGCCAGCCACTGCGCCAGGCTGCGGTGCAGTTGCTGCTGCGCTACGAGCTGGCGTTGCCCGACGGCCGGCGTGGCGGCGCAGCGATCGACTTCAACTTCCCGGCGGGTGCGTCGGACGTGGCCTTCCTGGAGCAGCCCGACCCGCTGCGGCCAGGCCAGATGCAATTGACCCGCTTTCGACGCAACGCGCCGGCCGAGGCGCAAGCCATGCAGAACCTGTTCGAACAACTGGATCTGCGGCCCTGGAGCCGGGTGGCGGCCTTCGCGCTCGACCGCATGGCGGCGCTGAAGGCTGGGCGGTTGCAAGCGGGCGCGTTGCCGCCTGCGCTGGAGGAAGGGTTGTTGATCCTGGTGCCGACCACGCGCGACGCCTGGCCGACGCTGCTCAGTCACCAGGTGCCCGCCTTACAGGCCGCAGGCTGGCGAATCGAGCGTGCGGACGACTTCCCGTTCGAGGTCTACGAGGCCGATGACTTCGAGTTGAGCCTGGATGAATCGAACGAGGGTGGCACCGACTGGTTCCGCATCGGACTCAAGGTCAGCGTCGGCGGCACACCAGTCGATCTGGTGCCGCTGCTGGTGGGCCTGGTGCAGGCGGGTTGGTTGAAGCTCGAGGCCTCCCTGAACAACGCCGAAGGTGAGGTCCTGTTGCCGTGGCCGGACGACACGGCGCCGCTTCCGATCGCGTCTTCACTGAGCGCCCGGCAGCTCAAGCGCGAGCGCCTGCTGCGTCTGCCGGTGGCACGCATCGCGCCCTTGGTGACCTGGCTGCGTGGCGTCTTTGGCACCACCGGGTTCTCCTCGGGCGAGGCGCGGGTGTCCCGCTTCGAGCTGGGTGCGATCGAGACCCTGTCGGCGGGCCTGGCCCTGCGGGCACCACCGGCGCTCGATCAGCTCCTGGAGCAGTTGCGTTTGCTGCGCACCGGCGAGGGCCTGCCGGCGGTGGCGGTGTCTCCCCATGTGCAGGCGCAGCTGAGACCCTATCAGCTCGCGGGGCTGGCATGGATGGATTTTCTGCGCCGCGCGGGGTTCGGCGGGGTGCTGGCGGACGACATGGGTCTGGGCAAGACGCTGCAGACGCTGGCCCTGCTGCAGGCTGAACTGGACGCGGGGCGTCTCGATCGGCCGAGTCTGGTGGTGGTACCGACCAGCCTGCTGGAGAACTGGTTGGCCGAAGCGAGTCGTTTCACGCCGCAGCTGCGCATGCTGGTACTCCATGGCAAGCAGCGCGCGCAGCAGTTCAAGCGCATCGCTCACGCGCATGTCGTGGTCACCAGCTACCCGCTGGCGGTGCGCGACATGGGGGTGTTGGCCAGCCACGCATGGCATTACCTGGTGCTCGATGAGGCGCAGCGCATCAAGAACAGTCGCAGTCAGGCGACGCTGTCGCTGAAGGCGTTGAATGCGCGCCACCGGCTGTGTCTGTCAGGTACGCCGCTGGAAAACCACCTGGGCGAGTTGTGGAGCTTGATGGATTTCGTCAGCCCCGGACTGCTCGGCAACGAGACGCAGTTCCGCGAGCAGTACCGCAACCCGATCGAAAAGCGTCAGGAGAGCTTGCAGGCCGAACACCTGGCGCGGCGTGTGCGGCCGTTCATCCTGCGGCGCACCAAGCTGCAGGTCGCGCAGGACCTGCCGGAGAAGACCGAGACGCTGTTGCGTGTCGAACTCGACGGCATGCAGCGCGACCTGTACGAAACCGTGCGCGCCACGATGGACAGCAAGCTGCGCGAGGCGATCGCCAAACAGGGCCTGGCGCGCAGCCAGATTGTCGTGCTCGATGCACTGCTGAAGCTGCGCCAGGTGTGCTGCGACCCCCGGCTGCTGAAACTGCGTTCCGCTGCGCAGGAGGCGGGTGATGCGCCGGCGGGCGATGTGGTCCTGGAAGAGGCGTTGGATGTCTCTGTCATCCCCAAGCCGGTGACTCGCCACCACGCCGCATCACACGCACCATCGGCCAAGCTCGAGTTGCTGCGCGATCTGCTGCCCACCCTGGTTGAGGACGGGCGGCGAATTCTGGTGTTTTCTCAGTTCACCGAGATGCTTGCGCTGATCGAGCCTGAGCTGACACGGCTCGGCCTGGACTACTTGAAGCTGACAGGTGAGACCGTCCATCGCGCCGAGGTCGTCAAGGCCTTCCAGGACGGCGAGGCGCCAATCTTTCTGATCAGCCTGAAGGCCGGCGGTGTCGGGCTGAACCTCACTGCGGCCGACACCGTGATCCTCTACGACCCCTGGTGGAATCCAGCCGTGGAGCAGCAGGCGATCGACCGTGCCTACCGCATCGGGCAGGGCAAGCCGGTGTTCGTCTACAAGCTGGTGGCCAGCGGTACCGTCGAAGAAAAGATGCTCGAACTGCAGGCCCGCAAAGCAGGCTTGGCAGATTCACTGTTGTCGGGCGTGGCCGGCACGGCCGCGCTGACGGCGCAGGATTTCGACGAGCTGTTCAAGCCGCTCGGGACGGGTTGACGGGGCGGCATCGCCCCGCAGCCGCTGCCCGAAGCGCTTTATTTCTTCGTGTTGACTTGGTTGCCGATCACGCCGCCGATGGCCGCGCCACCCAGCGTGCCCAGGGTTCCGCCGCCGGTCAGGACCGCGCCTGCGGCAGCACCCACACCGGCACCGACGGCAGTGTTCTGGTCGCGCTTACTCATGTTGCTGCAACCCGTGGCCGCCACGGCGAGCAGCAGGGCTGCGATCAGGGCGGCGGGGCGTGAAGCGGTAAGGGGCTTGTTCATCTGAATCTCCAATGTCGGGCTGGCTGCCCGTGTGATTGAAGAATGCGCCTCGCGCTGGGGTTTCGCCATCGTCGCAGGCCGTGTCGGCTTGTCAGCCGCGGCCTACAGGGCCACGGTTGAAGCCGAGGCGGGCGGTGAGGCGGCTTCGATCGCATCGCGGCGGCATTGCGCCTGCAATGCCTGCCAGCCTGCAGACCCGAGCGACGCCATCGTGCGCAGATTGACCTCGTAGATCGCCTCGGCATCCGGAAAGGCTTGCACCGCCCGATCGATGCTCGCCTCACGCAGCAGGTGCAGCGTGGGGTAGGGCGAACGGTTGGTGGCGTTGGTCAGGTCATCGGGTTCGGTGCCAGCGAACTGGTAATCGGGGTGGAAAGTGGCCAGTTGCAGCTCGCCATCGCAGCCCATCTCGGCGAGCGCGGCTTCGGCCACGTCGAGAAAATCGTTGTAGTCGCCGAAATCTTGCAGCACCTGCGGGTGCACCAGCAACGTCGTGTCGCACGCCGAGGCATCGGTATCGAGCAGGTACTGGGCCTCGGCGCAGAGCGTGCGCAGCAGCGCTTCGGCATCGGTGGCTGCGCTCACCACGCAGCGCAGCTGCTTTTTTGCGCGCACCGCACGAGCGAAAGGGCACAGGTTCAGACCAATGACGGCCCGGTCCACCCAGGCGAGCGTTTCGGCGGCTGCGCCATCCGGAAAATTGGGATCAACGCTCACCGGCGCACCCTGGATTGCCATCTCCCAGAGGCGCAGGCATCCATCGGCCATCGATCAGGTGCTCGTTCGGGCGGAACTTGGCCTTGTAGGACATCTTGTTGCTGGCGCCGATCCAGTAGCCCAGGTACAGGTAGGGCAGCTTCAGCAGCACCGTCTGCTCGATCTGCCAGAGGATGTTGTAGGTGCCGTAGCTGGTGTTGTCTTCCGGCTCGTAGAAGGTATAGACCGCCGACAGCCCGTCGTTCAGGATGTCGAGGATGGACACCATCTTCAAGGTGCCCAGTTGCCCTGGCGCCGCACCCTCGATCGGTTCCCTGAACTCCACCAGCCGCGAGTTGACACGGCTTTGCAGCAGGAACTGGGTGTACTGGTCGACGCTGTCGTTGTCCATGCCACCACCGGTGTGGCGCCCCGACTGGTAGCGCAGGTAGAGCTGGTAATGCTCTTGAACGAAGCCCAGCTTGAGCACGCGCGCTTGCAAGGTGCTGTGCAATGTCCACGCCCGGCGCTGGCTGCGTGTGGGCTGGAAGGTGGCCACAGGCACGCGCAGCGGTACGCAGGCCTGGCAGCTGTCGCAGTGCGGACGGTAGGTGAACATGCCACTGCGCCGAAAGCCATTGCTGACCAGGCCTGAGTACACATCCGACTGGATGATGTGGCTGGGCGTGGCGACCTGCGAGCGTGCCATCCTGCCCGGCAGGTAGCTGCAAGCATAGGGCGCTGTCGAATAGAACTGCAATGACGCGAGCGGGAGCTCTTTCGGGTGGGTCACAAGCGGCCTTCGTCGGGAGAAACCTCAACCGTCGCAGGCGTCGACCTCAGGTACGCCCACAGCCGAGGATGATAGTTCCAGCCCCTCACCTCCGGTGCCTGCACGCGCTCGGCGATCGCGGCTTCGAACACGTTCCGCGGCACTTCGCGGCCACCCATCGATGTCAGGTGTCCTGTGCGCTGCTGGCAGTCGATCAGGTCGATGCCATGCTCGCGACTGAAGCACACCAGCGCGGCCAGCGCGATCTTGGAGGCATCGGTGCGCCGCGAGAACATCGATTCACCAAAAAACATCCGCCCGATGCCTACGCCGTAAAGGCCGCCTGCCAGTTCGCCATCCATCCAGGTCTCGATGCTGTGCACGGCGCCGAGCGCGTGCCAATGCGTGTAGGCCGCCACCATGTCGGGCACGATCCAGGTGCCGTTCTGTCCCTCGCGCGGGCTGGTAGCGCAGGCCGCAATGACCTGCTCGAACGCGCTGTCGATGCGCACCTCGCAGTCGGGTGAGCGGGCGAACTTCGCGAGGGTCTTGCGCAGTGAACGGCTGAGCTTGAACTCCGCCGTCCAGAGCACCATGCGCGGGTCGGGCGACCACCACAGCACCGGCTGGCCGTCGCTGTACCAGGGAAAAACACCCTTCGAGTAAGCCTCAGCCAGCCGTGTCGGTGTCAGCGAGCCGCCTGCGGCCAACAGGCCCGGTGCCTCCGAGTCGTCTGGCAATGCGAACCGCGTGTCGGGCAGCGGCTCACGATCGTCGCGCAGCCAGTGGATCAAGGCAGGCTCGCTTTGGCGGCGCCGCCGGAAAACGGGCTGATGTGCCTACGGTCCGGACGGTCCACGGTGCTGCGCCTCTGCTCGGTTGCGATGAATTCATCGTAACCGTCGAGTGGCCCTGACGGCGACGTCAATAGATGTCGGGCACCACGATTTCTTGCGGCACCGGGTGGCGCACGTAGTCGTCGTGACGCTCGCGCGGAGGCAACACGATGGTTGGCGACTCGGTCTCTTCGTACGGCATCTGGCCCAGCAGGTGATGGATGCAGTTCAGCCGCGCTTTTTTCTTGTCGACCGCCTGCACCACCCACCACGGTGCTTCGGGGATGTGGGTGCGCTCGAGCATGATTTCCTTGGCCCGCGTGTAGTCCTCCCAGCGCCGGCGTGACTCCAGGTCCATCGGGCTCAGCTTCCACTGTTTCAACGGGTCGTGGATGCGGCCCAGAAAGCGCAGGTGCTGTTCTTCGTCGGAGATCGAGAACCAGTACTTGATCAGCTGGATGCCCGAGCGCACCAGCATCCGCTCGAACTCGGGGGCGGAGCGGAAGAATTCCTCGTATTGCTCGTCGGTGCAGAAACCCATGACCCGCTCGACGCCGGCGCGGTTGTACCAGCTGCGGTCGAACAGCACGATCTCGCCGGCTGCTGGTAGGTGGGACACGTAGCGCTGAAAATACCACTGCGTGCGCTCGCGGTCGTTCGGTGCCGGCAGCGCGGCCACGCGGCACACCCGCGGGTTCAGCCGCTGCGTGATGCGCTTGATCACGCCGCCCTTGCCAGCCGCATCTCGGCCCTCGAACAGGATCACCACCTTGTGCCCGGTCGCCACCACCCACTGCTGCAGCTTGACCAGTTCGCCCTGCATGCGAAACAGCTCGCGGAAGTAGCGCTGACGCTCGATCCGGTCTTGCTCGGTGGACTTGCCGGTGTCGCCGCCGTTGACCATCGCGTCGAGCGAGCGATCGTCGAATTCCAGTTCGAGCTCCTCGTCGTAGCTGTCGATGACATCGAGGTGGATTCGGCGCAGGGTGTCGGGGTCGGTCGGCGTCACGGTGTCCTCATGCGTTGCAGTGCCGTTGGCACCAGGAAATTGCCCAAAGACTATGAAAGTTTTGTGGCGGGGTCGTGACGGTGGGCTGCGTCGCCCACGAAAGGGTCAGCAACGAGCGTCCTGGCGTTCACCACGCGGTTTTGTGGTTCCTGATACAACGCGAGGCAGGAGGCGTGATCGCATGAATCCAGTCGCTGTGCCAGCCTTGCTGGCAGCCCTTTTTGTGATGACCATGGGCCGTGCGGGCCCAGTGGCGGCCGCAGAGCCCACTGCGGTGCCGCGCCCCGCGGCCAGTGGTTCGGCGCCGACCGCTGACAGCGCCCGCACGGTCTACATGCAGCGCGATGCGGACGGCAAGACGGTGTTCACCGACCGACCGGCGGCTGGTCTCGTCACCGAGAAGCGCTGGGCCTTCCAGCCCGAGGACGAACAGGCCGCCGCCGTGCGTCGGGAGGCGAGCCGGGCACAGTCGGAACAGGTGACCGAACGCATCCAGCGTTCGATCGATCTGCAGCAGCAGCGGGTGAACGATCTCCAGATCGAGCAGCTGCGTGCTCAGCGTGCGGCGGATGCCCTGCGTGCAGAACGCCTGCGCGAGCGTGAACGCGAACGGGACGAGGAGTCCCGCTACGTGCTGCTGAGGCCCTACGCCCGGCCGTTCGGTTACACCCCTTTCGGCCAAGTGGGTCCGCACCGTCCCGAGGGGCAACCCTCGCGGCCGAGGCCACCGGCCAAGCCACCCGCCCCCACCGGCCCGCTGGCTCCCCCGGTCGGGTCGCGCTGAACGCGCGCCGGGAGCGAGCTCACGAGAGCATCGGCTCGGCCTCTTCGGGGCGCGCCGCCGGCGCGCGAGAAGCTCCCCGCGCCTCGATCTGCTCGGCAAGGTATTGGGCATCGCGGGCGACGCCGGAGAACCGACCCGAGCCCCAGGTGTGCAGCCATGGCAGCCCGAGGAAGTACACGCCGGCCTGGGCCGTGACACCGCGCACATGGCCCGGTTGACCGCGGCCGTTGAACACCGGCACGTCGAGCCAGCCAAAGTCGGGCTGGAAGCCGATGCACCAGATCACCGAGGTGATCCCGGCGTCGCGCAGCTTGAGCCGGGTGCGTTCGGCAGCCGGCTCCCACACCGGCGTGTAGACCGAAGGCGGCGGCGCGACGATGCCGGCCTTCTCGATGTACTTGTCGATCGAGGCGTTGATGCCGTTGTAGATGCGATCGGCATGGTCGAGGTTGTGCCGCAGGTCGGGATTGAAGATCAGGGTGTCGTCTTCCAGACCGATCAACTGCCCGTACAGCTCCATGCCTTCACGCGCGAACTGCCGCAGGTCGATGTCACGCCCGCCGTCACGGCCGGTGACGAAGTGGTTGGTGTTGTCGCGCACCCCTTCGCGCAACGGGTGCTCGTGCACGCTCATGTCGTAATAGCCCATGTCGGCCAGCCAGTCGACCACGTCCTTGCCGCGGTAGAAGCGTGCGCAGCGCGGCGCGTCGCCGGTGGCCAGCACCACCTCGCGACCCGCGAGGTGCAGGTCCTCGGCCAGTTGCGAGCCCGATTGACCATTGCCCACCACCAGCACCTTGCCCGCCGGCAGCGCGCCGGGGTTGCGGTACTGCTCGGAATGGATCTGCAGCACCGAGGACGGCAGCCGCTCGGCCAGCCGCGGGATGATGGGCTGGTGGTAGCCGCCAGAGGCCACCACGAGCTGATCGGCGGTGTAGTGGCCTTGCGAGGTCGCGATGTCGAAGCCGCTGTTGCCGAACCCCCCATTGCCAAACCCCGACCGGCGCGACGCCCGTTGCACGGTGACGCCGCTGCGCACCGGTGCGTCGACATGTTTCACGAAGCCTTCCAGGTACGCGATGATTTCATCGCGCTTCATGAAGCCGTGGGGGTCGTCACCGCGGTACTCCCAGCCCGGCAGCTTGCATTGCCAGTTCGGCGTCACGAGGCAAAAGGTGTCCCAGCGCTGGGTGCGCCAGGTGTGCACCGGCGAGCGCTTTTCGAGCACCAGGTGATCGATCCCGCGCTGCTTCAGAAAGTAGCTGAGCGACAGGCCGGCCTGACCGGCACCGACGATGACGACGCTGTGGTGTTCAGGGGTGGTCATGGGATCTCCTTGTGCGCGCGGATGCCGCGCGGTCATTCTTCAAAGGCCAGCACCTCGACCTGCGCATCGCCGTGCATCGCGAAGCGGGCGGCGGTGAGTTCGATCTGGTTGAGCTGATCCAGCGCCTGCGAGCAGGCAAATCCGTACTTGGCACGCACCCGTTCCGAGGCGATGTTCAGCGCCTCGCGCACCTGCGTCATGAACTCAGCCAACGGGTAGCTCGCCCCGGGCTGGAAATAGTCCTTGATGACCAGCGAAGGCGAGTAGCAGCGCGCGACGCTGCCATCGGGCCAGCGCAGTTGGAAGTGCATGGCGGGCATGGAAGGACTCCGAAATCGAACGAGTGGTCAGGCCTGCAGCGCCGCGCGGGGTTGGTCCTGTGCGGCACGGGCACGGTAGAGCGCGAGATGTCGCACCGCACTGGCCTGCCAGCTGTGACGCAGGCAGACCTCGGGTGTGCGCTCCCGCAAGGCAGCAGCGCGCTCGGGAAGCAGCGCACGCTGAATCGCATCGGCCATCGAAGCAGCGTCTTGCGGGTCGCACCAGCAGCAGTCGGTGTCGCTCAGGTGTTCGGTGAACGGCGCGATGGCCGACACGACCGTTGGCGTGCCGCAGGCCAGCGCCTCCAGCACCACCAGGCCGAAGCCCTCGCACAGCGATGGCATCGCGAGCACATCGGATGACCGATACAGCGCCGGCATGTGGGCATCGGCCACGGTGCCGGTGAGCACGATGTCACGGCCGGGTCCAATCGTGAGGCCGCTGTCCGCAATCCGAGCGATGAACGCGGCCACGTAGTCGTCATGGTTCAGCAGGCTGGCGCCGCCGGCGATCACCCACTGCGCGTTCGGCCGCCTGGCGCGCAGCGCCATGAACGCGTCGAGCAGTCGCAGGGTGTTCTTGCGTGACTCGATACCGCCGACCGAGATCAGCACCGGTGCATCAGCACCACCCCGCAGCCCGTAGCGCGTCGCCACCCGCGCATCGGTGGTGTCGGTCTGGGGGGTGTATCGAAGGCAGTCCACGCCGTTGTGGACCAGCGCGGCGCGAATGCCGTGGTCGCGTTGCAGCACGTCGCGCCACAGCTGGCTGACGCACAGCACCTGATCGGCCGCTTCGAAGCCACGTCGCTGCCGGGCCATCAGGCGCGGATCGTCGAAGTGGTCGAGGTGGTGAACCGTTCGCACAAAGCCGCTGATCAGCCCGCGATCGCGCATCGCTGCCAGCGCGTTGGCGCCGAGCGGGTCTTGTGCGTGCAGGACGTCGAAAGCCCGATGCGGCAGCAGGCGTTCCAGGTGCCGCTCGAACGCGTGGATGCGCGTGCTGACGCTCCCAAACAGGTCCTGCGCTGTGTTCGCTTCTGTCGCTGGGTGGATGGGCAGCAGATTCAGCTCGCAGCGCACTGGTCGAAACATCGACTGACCAGGCAGTGCAGGGGCCATCACGGTGACTTCATGGCCTGCGTCGTGCAATGCATGTGCCAGTTCGAGCGTGTGCACCACGCCGCCGCGTGGGTTGACCGAATGGGTCAGCAGTCCGATGCGCCAAGGCCGAGCAGGCGCGCCGGCCGTGCGTTGCTCAGGCATGTTCCGTCTCCAGGTTGCGTTGCGGCAGGATCAAGGGCTGCGTGGACACGTCCCAGAGCACTGAGGTCTCTTTGCCTTTGCTCAAGCGCACCTGCGGGTCACGGGTGACCGTGCCGACCACCGCGTTCGCAATGCCTCTGGAGCTGAACCGCTGCTGCACCGCAGCCGCCTGTTCAGGCCGCACGCTCAGCACGAAGCCGTAGCTCGGAAACGCCTGCAGCCAGCGCAACAGCGGCGTGTGTGCCTCCGGTCGCGGGATCGCTTCGACGTCGATCACGGCGCCGACCCGCGAGCACTCCAGCAGCATCAGCGTGGTGCCGATGGCGCCAGCCATGCTGATGTCCTTGGCGGCGTCGCACAAGCCGTCTTCGGCCAGCCCCGGCAGCACGTCGAGATCGGCGCGAAGGCGTTCCGCAGGCGCCTGGGTCGACGCATTCCAGTAGGGGTGCGGCTCCTCGTAGCTGCCGCGCAGGTCGATCGCCATCACCAGGTGGTCCCCAGGTCGCGCGTTGAAGCTGGTGAGCAGCTTGTTGGCGCGACCGAGGATGGCCACTGCCAGCTGCCCCTGTGCGCTCTGCTGGTTGGTGTGTCCCCCGACGATGGGCACGCCGTAGCGCGCTGACGCGGTGGTGAGCCCTTCCAGCACCGGCGTCGATGTTTCGCTGCCGCGGCTCCACAGCGCATCCACCACTGCGATCGGCCGTCCGCCCATGGCGTAGATGTCGCTGACGTTAACCATCACGCCGCAGTAGCCCGCGAACCAGGGCAGGCAGGCGACGAAGTCCTCGACGAAGCCTTCGATCGCAAACAGCAGAAAGCCGTCGCCGTCTGGAATGGCCGCGCAGTCGTCACCGATGTGCACCGCTGCCGCTGCGCTGCTCTCCGCGGCTGGCCATGCGCGCTGCAGTGCAGCCACGACGTCCGAGATGTCGCGCTTGTGCGCCAACCCGCGGCCCCGCAGCAAGGCGGCAGTGAGGTCGTCGAGCGAGAGATCGTCCACCTCGGGTTGGCGCGGTGATGTCACGCCCGGCTCTTCGTGAATGGCACGCCGTGGGACGTGCTTTGTGTGGAGTAGCCCCACAGCGGGTCGTGGCACGGGGGGTAGTGCGCGAGATCGGCCTGCATCAGCGCGTGCGGCCGGCCGTGCAAGGTCTCTTCCTTCAGCAGGTTCCAGTGCAGGCGACGAAACAGCGGCACGTTCTGGCCCTGCACGTGGGCGAGAAACACGCTGGCGCCGCGCGCATGCGCACTCGACACCGCGAGCCGGATCAAGGTCGCGCCCAGCTTGCCCTGTTGACGGAAAGCCGGGTGCACCGCGAGCCGCGAACCCCACCACAGCCCGGGCTCATTACCGTCCGGGTTGGTGTGGATGCGCACGGTGCCCACCACCTGGTCGGGCTGACCGCCCACCTGAGACACCGCCACCAGCGGTTGCGCGTGGGCGTCGATGGCATCGGTGTCGTCGCCGGCGAAAACCCCCTGCTCGATGCAGAACACGGCGCGTCGCAGCTTGCGGGCTTCGTCGCGCTCCCAGCGGCCGTCGGCCCACTTGACGCGGTACTCGCAGGGCACGAAAGTGGGCGTGTCTTCGCAGATCCGATCCAGTGTCAACATGGTGTGTGTCTCCTTGCGGGCGGTGGGGTGGCGACGTTGGGTCAGGCCGCAGCGGTCTCGTACGCCGACAGCGAAGAGCAGGCGCCGCATTTGCCGCAGCCGGCCTTGATGTCGCCCGAGCGCAGGCCGGCGGCAGACACCATCGCGCCCAGCCGCTCCAGCAGCGGCTTCATGAAATCCGAAGGCGGTGCGGGGTGGTCTTCGAGCGGCGTACCGCTGATGGGCACGAAAGGCACGACGAAGGGGTAGACGCCGAGCGCCAGCAGCTTCTCGGACATGGCCAGGATCGCTTCCGGCGTATCGCCCAGGCCGGCCAGGATGTAGGTGCTGACCTGTCCGCGGCCGAAGACCTGCACCGAGGCCTTGAACGCCTCCATGTAGCGCTCGATCGGCACGCTGGCCTTGCCTGGCATCACGCGCTCGCGCACGGCGGGCGTCACCGCTTCCAGGTGCATGCCCAGCGTGTCGATGCCGGCATCGCGCAGGCGCTCGAACCAAAGGTCGTTGTCGGGCGGCTCGCACTGCGCCTGCAGCGGCAGATCGACGGCGGCCTTGATCGCACGGGCGCTGTCGCACAGCACTGCCGCACCGCGGTCGGTGGCGTTCGGCGTGCCGGTGGTCATCACCATGTGCTTCACGCCATCGAGCCGCACCGCGGCAGCGGCCACCTCGGCCAGCTGCGCCGGCGTCTTGTGCGCGATCGTGCGGCCCGCCGCCAGTGACTGGCCGATCGCGCAGAACTTGCACGTCTTCTTGCGGCTCTCGTAGCGGATGCAGTTCTGCAGCACCGTCGTCGCCAGCACGTCCGAGCCGTGCAAGGTGGCGATGTGCGAATACGGAATGTCGTCGGCGGTGCTCAACTCATAGAAGCGCGGCGACTTCGGGAATTCGATGCTGGCGATTGGAATGGCGCCGCGCATCAGCGCGCTGCGGCCCCGCGCGTCCGGTGGCTGTGCAACGAAGGGCGATGTCCAGGCACTTGAGGTGTGCACCGGCACCATGATCGTGTGACCATCGACCGTGACCGCCTTGTGGTCTGACGGCCCCGCGCCGCCCTTGCGGCTGGCGACACCGCCATTCGCCGCCGTCGGGTCGGCCAGTCGCAGGCCGAACGATTGCAGCTCGGTCATCATCTGACGGCTGGCAGCCGAGGGCGTGGGGTTTGAAGACGTCGAACTCATGCATTCCCCTTGGCGCTGTCGCTGTCCGAAGACCACAGCGAGGGCTGATCGTCGTTGCTCGCCGCCACAGGCTTGTCCGACACGCCCATGGAGCGCATCGCCGCCGTCGGCTGGTCGTTGATCAACAGACTCAGCAATTCGGGCCGCGCGTAGTGACCGACCGAATCCATCATTCGCTTGCGCTTGGCGATCAGGCTCATGTCAAGGTCGGCATAGACGATGCCTTCGCCTTCGGTCAGCGGCAGGCACAGGTCCTTGCCCTCGGGCGACACGATGGCGGTGTGGCAGCCGCCACGCAGGGCCTTCTGCAGACCGGCGTCGGGGGTGATCGACGCGATCTGTGCGTCGGTCAGCCAACCGGTGGCGTTGATGACGAAGCAGCCTGATTCCAGCGCGTGGTGGCGGATCGTCACCGCCATCTGGTCGGCGAACACCTGGCCGACCATTGAACCCGGGAACTGCGCGCAGTGGATTTCTTCGTGCTGCGCCATCAGCGCATAGCGCGCCAGCGGGTTGTAGTGCTCCCAGCAGGCCAGCGCGCCTATGCGGCCCACCGCGCTGTCAACCACCTTCAGCCCGGCACCGTCGCCTTGGCCCCAGACCATGCGCTCGTGGTAAGTCGGCGTGATCTTGCGGCGCTTCAGGATCAGCGAGCCATCGGCATCGAACACCAGCTGCGTGTTGTAGAGGCTGCCGTGATCGCGCTCGTTGACGCCCAGCACCACGACGATGCCGCGTGCCCGTGCGCGATCGGACACCGCCTGCGTCACTGGGCCGGGCACCACCACCGCGTGCTCCATCAGCCGCAGGTGCGGTGCGCCCTGCAGCACTGGTGGCAGCACGAACGAAAAGTACGGGTAGTACGGGACGAAGGTTTCCGGAAACACCACCAGCTGCGCACCCTTGTCCGCTGCCTCGTCGATGGCCCCCAGCACCCGCTCGAGCGTGCCCGCAGGCCGCACCAGGTCGGGTGCGATCTGAACGGCCGCCGCGCGGACGATGGAGGGCGCGCTGCTCATGGTGTTCGCCGGCCTCGCTTTACAGCGTCCAGGTGTTCAGGATGAACGCGTTGGCCTTGCGGTGCAGCAAGATGATGTCAAGCACATCCAGCGGGTTGATCGGGCGCACGCCTTCGATCAGCGCGCCTTCACCGTGGCCGTACAGCGCCTGCAGGGCGAAGCGGCAGGCGTAGACCTTGCCGCCCTCGGCCATGAACTTGGTCAGCGTGTTGTTGAAATTGCCGTGGCCGGGGAAGGCCTCGTCTCCCAGCTTCGGAAAGCCGCGTTGCACGCCCAGTGTGACGCCCGGTCCATACAACAGGATCGAGGTCTCGAAGCCCTTGCGCTGCAAGCGGGTGGCTTGCAGCATGTTGACGAAGCCGATCGAGCCTTCAAAGGCGACCGTGTGGAACGTGACAAGCGCTTTCTCGCCCGGTTCGGCTTTCACGTCCTCGAAGACCTTCTCTTCGTAGTCGACAAGGAAATCGCCCTTGGCGTTGGCAGGCTTGGTGACTTTGGGCATGGGAATTCTCCGCGGGTTGGATGCAGCGCAACCATTGCGCGCTGCATCCCCAGTGCATGCGCCGTGCCATCAGCCGAGATGCGAAAAGCGATCAACCTGCGATCAAGTCACAGTGGTGCTCGCCAGCGGCCTGCTGTTTTTTTGCGGTGTGGCCTGGTGTCACGCCAAGACCTTTGTCTGTGCGTGCTCGGTTGCACCATCACGGGGCCGCGAACTGCAATCAATGCATCCGATCAAGTGACCCGGGCGCACCGGCTGCGGGCGATATGCGTGGCACAAATCCGATCAAGGTGGCACGGACGATGCGATCAATGGCCGCCATGCCCTGCCATCAATTGCCGTCGCGACCATGAACAAGCCCACCAGCCACTGGCTGCGACGCCTGCAGGGCAGTGACCAGCCCGCCTACCTGCAGATCGCCGACCTGATCGCCGAAGACCTGCGCACCGGCCGACTCGCCGCCCGCGATCGTCTGCCCACGCTGCGTGAGCTGGCCATTGACCTCGGGTTGAACTACACGACCGTGGCGCGCGCTTACGCCGAGGCGCGCAAGCGCGGGCTGATCACCTCGCGCCCGGGCATGGGCACCACGGTACGCGGCGCCGCACCCGCGCAGCCATTGCGCGGCGGCAGCGCAGCCGAGATGACAATGAACCTGCCGCCCGAGCCGCACGACCCGGCAGTGCTCGCCCGCATGCGCGACAGCGCGGCCGAGGTGCTGGCCCATGCCGACCTGAACGCGCTGCTGCGCTACCAGGACTTCGGCGGCAGCCCCGAGGACAAGGCCGCTGCGGTGCACTGGCTGCGCCCGCTGCTTCCCGACTGCGATGCGTCACGCGTGCTGGTCGGCCCGGGCATTCACAGCGTGCTGGCGGCGCTGGTGTCGCAGCTCGCGCGGCCAGGCGAGCTGATCTGCGTGGAGGCCTTGACCTACCCCGGCCTGAAGGCAATCGCCACGCAACTGGGCGTCGTGCTGCATGCGCTGCCGCTGGACGACGAAGGCCCCAGCGCCTCGGCCTTCGAGCAGGCCTGCAAGACGCTGAAGCCGAGGGCGCTGTACTGCAACCCGACGATGCTGAACCCGACCACGCTGACCGTGAGCCGCTCGCGTCGCGAAGCGCTCGCCGACATCGCGCTGCGGTTCAGCATCCCCATCATCGAGGACGACGCCTATGGCATGTTGCCGCGCACCATCGCGCGCCCGCTGGCGATGCTCGCTCCCGACCTGACGTACTACGTCAGCGGTCTGAGCAAATGCCTGGGCGCCGGGCTGCGCACCGCCTTCGTCTGCTCACCCAACGAACGGCAGTCGCAGCGCCTAGCCGGTGCGCTTCGCGCGACCACGGTGATGGCCTCGCCGATCACCAATGCCGTGGCCACCCGCTGGATCAACGATGGCACCGCCGATGCCGTGCTGCAGTTCATCCGCGCCGAATCGGCGGCGCGGCAGGCGCTGGCCGCGCGCCACTTGGCGCATCACGGGGTCCAGGCGCAGCCCGAAGCATTCCACCTGTGGTTGCCTGTCGCGTCATCTTGGGGCGTGGTCGAGTTCGCGTCTTTCCTGCGCAGCCAGGGCGTGGCGGTGGTTGCCGGAGCCGCCTTCTCTACCGATGGCGATCCGCCCGATGCAGTGCGCATCTGCCTGGGCGGCGTGCTCACCCGCGACGACTGCGACGCCGCGCTGCGCCTGATCGCCGACACCCTGGACCACCCGCAGCATCCGCATGCGACGGTGATGTGAGGGTCCGATTCGATCGCTTCTGCAGCGGCAGAACTCTGTGCAGGTCAGCAGCGCGCCAGGGAGTGTCTGCACTGGCCTGTCTCGCAGTTTGATCTATATTTGTCCATGACAATTTGTTGTCAAGTCGGTGGAACTTCCCGCGGCAATGCCTACCGAACCACTTGGGTTCCGCTATACTCGACAAAACTGGTCAGGTAAGAGGTTGTCTCCACAAGAGATGCCCATTGACCGACTGGTGTGCCGAGAGGCGGACGTTGCCAAACAGGCCGTCTTTATGCCCTTCGGGGCGACAGGAGTAGTCATCATGCGTCTCACCACCAAAGGTCGTTTTGCTGTCACTGCCATGATCGATCTGGCACTGCGTGAACATTCGGGTCCTGTCGCGCTGGCTGCGATCAGCGCTCGCCAGCAGATTTCCCTGTCGTATCTTGAACAGTTGTTCGGCCGCCTGCGCCGCCATGAACTGGTGGAGAGCACGCGCGGTCCCGGCGGTGGTTACTCCCTCGGCCGCAAGTCTGAAGAGATCACCGTGGCCGACATCATCCTGGCCGTTGATGAGCCGCTGGATGCCACCGGCTGCAGCGGCAAGGAAAACTGCATGGGCGAGGACGGTGGCCGTTGCATGACCCATGACCTGTGGGCCAGCCTGAACACCAAGATGATCGAGCACCTGAACTCCATCTCGCTGAAGAAGCTGGTCGGAGATCAGTTGGCCAAGGGCGTGTCGGTTGAAGAGCACCCGGTCAAGCGGGCGATCTCGACTCAGCCCGTGGTCAAACCGATCCGTATCACAGCGCCCAATTCGGTGTTCGCACTCGGCGCTGCTTTCTCGAAGTAAGGTTGATTTCGCCAGCAACTTCCATGGACCTGACCCCGCATTTCCCGATCTACATGGACTATGGCGCCACCAGCCCGGTGGACCAGCGCGTCGTCGACGCAATGATCCCCTGGCTGCGTGAGCACTTCGGCAACCCGGCCTCGCGCAGCCACGCCTGGGGCTGGGAAGCGGAAGCCGCGGTTGAGAAGGCTCGGGAAGATGTGGCGGCGTTGATCGGCGCTGATCCGCGCGAGATCGTCTGGACATCGGGTGCGACCGAATCGAACAATCTGGCGCTCAAGGGTGCTGCGCAGTTTTACAAGACGCGCGGCAAGCACATCATCACCGTCAAGACCGAACACAAGGCCGTGCTCGACACGGTGCGCGAACTGGAGCGCCAGGGTTTCGATGCCACCTACCTGGAAGTGCAGGAAGACGGCTTGCTCGACTTCGAGGTGCTGAAGGCGGCGATCCGTCCTGACACGATCCTGATCTCCGTGATGCTGGTCAATAACGAGATTGGCGTCATTCAAGACATTCCAGCGATCGGCGCGCTTTGCCGCGAGCGCGGCATCATCTTCCACGTCGATGCGGCACAAGCCACCGGCAAGGTCGCCATCGATCTGACCACGCTACCGGTCGACCTGATGAGCCTGGCCTCGCACAAGACTTATGGCCCAAAGGGCATTGGCGCGTTGTATGTGCGCCGCAAGCCTCGCGTGCGCATCGAAGCTCAGATGCACGGCGGCGGCCACGAGCGCGGCATGCGCTCGGGCACGCTGCCCACGCACCAGATCGTCGGCATGGGTGTAGCGTTCCGCATTGCCCGCGAGGAGATGGCAACCGAGAACGAACGCATCCGCCTGCTCCACAAGCGCCTGCTCGACGGGTTGTCAGACATCGAGCAGACTTTCCTGAACGGCCATCCGACGCAGCGCATTCCGCACAACGTCAACATGTCGTTCAACTTCGTCGAGGGCGAGTCACTCATCATGGGCATCAAGGGCATTGCGGTGTCCTCCGGCTCGGCCTGCACCTCCGCCAGCCTGGAACCCAGCTATGTGCTGCGTGCCCTGGGCCGCAGCGATGAACTGGCGCACTCGAGCCTGCGCATGACGATCGGCCGGTTCACCACGACCGAAGAAATCGACTACGTGATCACCACCCTGAAGGACCGCGTCGCCAGGTTGCGCGAGTTGTCCCCGCTGTGGGACATGTACAAGGAAGGTGTCGACATCAGCACCATCCAGTGGGCGGCGCACTGAGCGCGGTCTGCCAACTGATGATGGATCTGGAGATTTGACATGGCATACAGCGAAAAAGTCGTCGAGCATTACGAGAACCCGCGCAACGTCGGATCCTTCGACAAGGGTGACGACACGGTGGGTACCGGCATGGTCGGCGCACCGGCCTGCGGCGACGTGATGAAGCTGCAGATCAAGGTGAACCCGTCCACCGGACTGATTGAGGACGCGAAATTCAAGACCTATGGCTGCGGTTCTGCCATCGCGTCGAGCTCGCTGGTCACCGAGTGGATCAAGGGCAAATCGCTGGACGAGGCGCTGACGATCAAGAACACCCACATCGCCGAGGAACTGGCGCTGCCGCCGGTGAAGATCCACTGCTCGATCCTGGCCGAAGATGCGATCAAGGCCGCAGTCAACGACTACAAGGCGAAGATGGCTGCAGTGGCTTCCACAACGGCTGAGGCCGGCGCGACCACGCACTGAACCATGGCTGTCACTTTGACTGAAGCGGCGGCACGGCACGTCACCCGTTACATCGGCAAGCGAGGCAAGGGCGTCGGTGTGCGTCTTGGCGTGCGCACCACAGGTTGCTCTGGACTGGCCTACAAGCTCGAATATGCCGACGATGTGGCGCCCGAAGACACGGTGTTCGAAGACCACGGCGTCAAGGTGCTGATCGACCCCAAGAGCCTGCCCTACATCGATGGCACCGAGCTCGACTTCGTGCGCGAAGGCCTGAACGAAGGCTTCAAGTTCTACAACCCACGCGAGAAAGACCGGTGTGGTTGCGGCGAATCCTTCCGAGTGTGAGGAGTTGTCTCCCGACGTCCTGAGCTGCTGGTGACCCTGGATTGAATGCGTTGATGCAGCTTGACGACGATGATTTCGACCTCTTCGGTCTCCCTCGGCGTTTCGAGCAGGACGCCGCCGCAGTTGGTGCCCGTTGGCGCACGCTGCTCGCTGAAGTCCACCCCGATCGATTCGTCAGCGAAGGCGCGCAGGCACAACGTCTTGCCATGCAGTGGTCGGTGCGCATCAACGAAGCCCACCGACGCCTGAAGGATCCGCTGGCCCGAGCCGCCTACCTCTGCGAGCTGAACGGCGAACCGATCCATGCAGAAGACAACACCGCGATGCCCACCGCCTTTTTGATGCAACAGATGGAGTGGCGTGAGTCGCTCGACGATGCAACGACGCTGGCCGAGGTCGAGGCGTTGGCGTCGGCAGTCTCCGCCCACCGCGTGCACGCCTTGCGCGAACTGCGCGCGCTGCTCGACGAGCAGCACAACCATGCTGCAGCCGCGCAGCACGTCCGAGCGCTGATGTTCGTCGACCGCTTTGCCAGCGACGTCGATCAGCGACTCGAAGCGTTGGAACCGTAATCACATGGCTTTGCTTCAAATCTCTGAGCCCGGCGGTGCGCCGGATCCGCACCAGCGCCGCATCGCGGTCGGCATCGACCTCGGCACCACGCATTCCCTGGTCGCTTCGGTGCGCCACGGTGTCGCCGAATGCCTGCCAGATGCCGCCGGCCGCGTGATCCTGCCCTCGGCTGTGCGCTACCTGCCGAGCGGTCGCCGTCAGATCGGTGCCGAGGCGCTGGCCGCCGCCGCGACCGATCCGCACAACACGTTGGTCTCGGTCAAGCGCTTCATGGGTCGCGGCCTGGCCGACATCGCCGATCGGGCCAGGCTGCCCTACGACTTCGTCGAGGCGCCAGGCATGGTTCAGATTCGCACCATCGACGGCGTGAAGTCGCCGGTCGAGGTGTCGGCTGAAATCCTCGCCACGCTTCGCCAGCGCGCCGAAGACACCTTCGACGACGAGCTGTTTGGCGCGGTGGTCACGGTGCCCGCGTACTTCGATGACGCCCAACGGCAGGCCACCAAAGATGCGGCGCAGCTCGCTGGCTTGAACGTGCTGCGCCTGATCAACGAGCCGACCGCTGCCGCGATCGCCTACGGTCTCGAGAATGGCTCCGAAGGCCTGTATGCGGTCTACGACCTGGGCGGCGGCACCTTCGACATCTCGCTGCTGCGTCTGAGCGCTGGTGTGTTCGAGGTGGTCGCCACCGGCGGTGATTCGGCACTGGGTGGTGACGATTTCGACCATGCCCTGGCGGACTGGGCGCTGGCGCAGGCTGGGCTTGCAGCCGAATCGGCACAGGACAAGCGGGCCGTGCTGGTGGCAGCGCGAGCGGCGAAGGAAAAGTTGTCGGTGATCGATCACGCGACGCTGGCCTGCCCGATTTCCGGCAACAACGGGGTCTCGACCGAGCTGTCGGTGCGCGTCACCCGCGAGCAGTTCAACGCCGTCACGCACGACCTGGTCTCGCGCACCGTGGCCGTGCTGCGCAAGGTCTTGCGCGATGCCAAGACCGACAAGTCCGCTGTGCAGGGCGTCGTGATGGTCGGAGGCTCCACCCGCATCCCGGCGGTGCAGACGGCGGTGGCCGATTTCTTCGGCAAGGCGCCCCTGAACAACCTGAACCCCGACGAGGTCGTGGCCCTCGGCGCGGCACTGCATGCCAACACGCTGGCGGGCAACGCCGGTGCCGAAGAGATGCTGCTGCTCGACGTGATCCCGCTGTCGCTCGGTCTGGAGACGATGGGTGGGCTGGTCGAGCGCATCATTCCGCGCAACAGCGCCATCCCCACTGCACGTGCGCAGGACTTCACCACCTTCAAGGACGGGCAGACCGCGCTCGCCATCCATGTGGTGCAAGGCGAGCGCGAACTGGTCAGCCACTGCCGCTCGCTGGCGCGCTTCGAATTGCGCGGCATTCCGCCGATGGTGGCTGGCGCGGCACGCATCCGCGTCAGCTTCACGGTCGATGCCGACGGCATGCTCAGTGTGGCCGCGCGTGAGGAAGGTTCCGGCGTCGAGGCGTCGATCGCGGTCAAGCCGAGCTACGGTCTGGCCGACGAGGACATCGCCCGCATGCTCAGCGAGAGCTTCACGACCGCCGAGGTCGACATGAAGGAGCGCGCGCTGCGCGAATCGCGTGTCGAGGCCGAGCGCATGACACTGGCCACGCGTGCGGCGCTGGCCGCCGACGGCGACCTGCTGAGCGTTCAAGACATCGCAGCCATCGAAGCGATGCTGGGCCAGCTGGAAGCCGCCCGCCAGGGCAGCGACCACCACGCGATCGACACCGCCGTCGAGGCGCTGGCCCACAGCACCGAGGCCTTCGCCGCCGAGCGGATGAACCGGGGCATCCGCAAGGCGCTGGCCGGGCGCCGCGTCACCGAGGTCTGACCACATGCCCGTCATCAAGATCCTCCCGCACGCCGAGTACTGCCCGCAGGGCACTGAGATCACCGCATCGGCCGGCACCTCGATCTGCGAGGCCCTGCTGGAAAACGGCATCGAGATCGAGCACGCCTGCGAGATGAGCTGCGCCTGCACCACCTGCCATGTGGTGGTGCGGCAAGGTTTTGCGTCGCTGGGAGACATGGACGAAACCGAAGAAGACCTGCTCGACCGCGCCTGGGGTCTGGAGCCCGATTCACGCCTGTCGTGTCAGGCGATCCTGTCTCAGCAGGACGTGACGATCGAGATCCCGAAGTACACGATCAATCACGCCAAGGAACAGCACTGACTGAGGCTCAGGCCGCCTGCCGCTCCACATGCCCGTGGCGCGTGTAGAGGAAGTCGAGTACTTCCTTGCGGTAGTTCACATAGCGTGTGTCGGCGGCCAGTTCGACACGGTTGCGGGGGCGAGGCAGCAGCACGCTGACGATTTCGCCGATGGTGGCCGCCGGTCCGTTGGTCATCATCACGATGCGGTCGGACAGCAGCACGGCCTCGTCGACGTCGTGCGTCACCATCACCACCGTGCTCTGCGTGCGCTGCACGATCTTCAGCAATTCGTCCTGCAGCTTGGCGCGGGTGAGGGCGTCGAGGGCGCCGAAGGGCTCGTCCATCAGCAGCACCTTGGGCTCCATCGCCAGCGCACGGGCAATGCCGACGCGCTGCTTCATGCCACCGGAGATTTCATGCGGGCGTTTGCTCACCGCATGGCCCATGTCCACCAGTTCGAGCGCTGCCTTGGTCCGTGCATCGAGCTGCGCTTTCGACTCGGTCGCGCCAAACACCCGCTCGACGCCGAGATGCACGTTTTCGAAGCAGGTCAGCCATGGCAGCAGCGAATGGTTCTGGAACACCACCGCGCGTTCGGGGCTGGGCGCGGCGATCTCGCGGTTGTCGCAGAACAGCGCACCCGAGGTGGGCAGCGTCAGCCCAGCGATCAGGTTCAAAAGCGTCGATTTGCCGCAACCCGAGTGGCCGATCAGCGTGACGAACTCGCCCTTGGCCACGGTCAGGTTGATGTCGCGCAGCGCGTGAAAGCTGCCCTTCTTGGTGTGGAACGTCATTTCTGCGTTTTCCACGAGGATGAAGTTGTGCATGGTCGGTGCTCCTCGAAGCGGCTCAGACGTCGTCATAGCTGAAGCGCTTGGCAATGGCCACCAGCGCGGTTTCCAGCAGCAGACCCACCACGCCGATCACGAAGATCGCGATGATGATGTGCTTCACATTCAGGTTGTTCCACTCGTCCCAGACCCAGAAGCCGATGCCGACGCCACCCGTCAGCATCTCGGCCGCCACGATCACCAGCCAGGCCGTGCCCACCGACAGGCGCACGCCGGTCAGCATGTAGGGCAGCACGGCGGGGAACAGGATCTTCTTGATGATCGTCCACTCCGACAGGTTCAGCACCCGCGCCACGTTCAGGTAGTCCACGGGCACGCGCTGCACACCCACCGCGGTGTTGATGATCATCGGCCAGATGCTGCAGATGAAGATGGTCCAGATCGCTGCCGGGTTGGCGGCCTTGAACACCAGCAGGCCGATCGGCAGCCAGGCCAGCGGCGACACGGGGCGCAGCAGGCTGATCAGAGGCGACAGCATGTCACTGAGCACCTTGAAGCGACCGATCATGAAGCCCACCGGGATACCGACCGCCGCCGCCAGGCCGAAGCCCACTGCCACGCGCTCCAGTGAGAACAGGATGTTCCAGCCGATGCCCTGGTCGTTCGGCCCTTTGCTATAGAACGGGTCGGCAAACAACACCACCGCTGCCTTGAAGGTTTCCACGGGTGTCGGGAAGGTGGTGCTGTTGAGGGTGGCCAGCCCCCACAGCGCTACCAGCAAGCCCAGACCCACCAATGGGAACAACGCCTTCAAAAGGATGCCGCCCCAGTCGAATGTCGCGCGCTTCGACGCCGTTGGCATAGAAACCAGCGGTTTCGCGCTGCCGACGCCAGCCGGCTGGTCGCTCGCCAGCTTCTGCGCCTGCAACTCGGCTGAAGCGGCAAGAGGGGTGTGGAACACTGCACTGACCATGATCGGCTCCTGATGACGTGGTGAAGGGGCGCTCAGACCTTGATCGCGAAGCCGTCGGCGTATTTCTTCGGGTCCTTGCCGTCCCAGACCACGCCATCAATCAGCTTGCTGGTGCGCATCGGCTCTTTCGGCACGTTGATGTTGAGCGCGCTGGCGACCTGCTTGTAGAGGTCGATCTGGTTGATCTGCTTGGCCACGGCGAGGTAGTCCGGGTGCTCCTTGAGCAAGCCCCAGCGCTTGTGCTGCGTAAGAAACCACATGCCGTCGGACAGGTAGGGGAAGTTGACCGCCCCATCGTTGAAGAACTTCATGTGGTTCGGATCGTCCCAGGTCCTGCCCAGACCGTTCTGGTAGCGGCCCAAGATGCGCTGGTTGATCGCATCGACGCCCGTGTTCACATATGACTTGTCGGCGATCGTCTCGGCCATCTTGTTCTTGTTCTGCAGGCCTGCATCAATCCAGCGACTGGCTTCGAGCACGGCCATCATCACGGCGCGTGCGGTGTTGGGGTACTTCTTGACGAAGTCGCCGGTGGTGCCCAGCACTTTCTCGGGGTGATCTCTCCAGATGTCCTGCGTGGTGACCGCCGTGATCCCGATGCCGTCGATGATGGCGCGGTGGCCCCAGGGCTCGCCAACGCAGAAGCCGTCCATGTTGCCGACGCGCATGTTGGCCACCATCTGCGGCGGCGGAACGGTGATCAGCTTGGCGCCGCGCACCGGGTCGATCCCCGAAGCGGCAAGCCAGTAATGCATCCACATCGCGTGGGTGCCGGTGGGGAAGGTCCCTGCGAATGTGTACTCGCGCTTTTCCTTGGCCATGACCTTGGCCAGACCTGCGCCGTTCACCGCGCCTTTGTCGGCCAGTGCTTTCGAAAGCGTGATGGCCTGGCCGTTATTGTTCAGGCTCATCAGCACGGCCATGTCCTTTTTCGGGCCACTCACGCCGAGGTGCACGCCGTAGATCAGGCCGTACAGCACATGCGCCATGTCGAGTTCGCCATTGACCAGCTTGTCGCGCACGCCAGCCCACGAGGCTTCTTTCGACGCAATGATCTTGACGCCGTACTTCTTGTCGAAGCCCAGCACCGATGCCATCACGACCGAAGCGCAATCGGTCAGGGGGATGAAGCCGATGCGCACCTCCTCTTTCTCTGGCTTGTCCGAGCCCTGCGCGTACACCGCGCTCTGCAATCCAGGAACGAGGCCGGCTGCGCTGGTGGCAGCCGCCGCTTTGATCACGGTTCGGCGGCTCATGTCGGTCTTTCGAGTCAAGGGGTTCATGGTGTCCTTCGATTGACGAGGCGATGAAAAGCATCTGCACAAACAAAAACGGCGCCCACGCTGCCGGCCTCAAAAGGACCCAAGACAGTGAGGGACGCCGTCGTCCGGTTCGCAACCCACCTCGAGAGGTGCTGCGAGAAATTCATTCGCAGGTCGCCTTTGACCTGCTGTACGTCTGTTCAGCAAACGCTGTGCCAGCGGTGCCAGAGGCGTGGTGACAGCGGGCTCGCGCTGGTGCACCAAGAACAGGCGATTTGGCGGTCGATAGCCAAGCGTGTTGCCTGCGGCGCGATGTCTGCACTGTTTTGGGCCGACGCCGGCCGCGAGACGTCAGCCCAGCAAGTCGGCCACGTCGACGATGCGCTGAGCGACTTCGACCAGTTTCAGTCCCTTGTCCATCGCGGCCTTGCGCAGCAGCGCGTACGCCTCGCCTTCAGGCAAGCCCTGGCGTTTCATCAGGATGCCTTTGGCACGGTCGATGGTCTTCCGGTCGGACAACTGGGTGCGCGCGTCGGCCAGTTCGCGACGCAGAGACTCTTCGTGTTCGAAGCGGGCGAGGGCGATCTCCAGAACCGGCTTGACGCGGTCGGCCGACAGGCCGGACACCACATAAGCGGTCACGCCGGATGCGATGGCTGCACCGACATGGCTGGTGTCATCGTCGTTGGTGAACAGCACGATCGGCCGCCTCGCGTCGCGGGTCGCGACCACCACGTGCTCCAGGGTGTCACGCGCGCCGCTTTCTGCATCGACAATCACCATGTCAGGGGCAATTTGCGCAAGGCGTTCGGGCAGGAATACGTCCGCAGGCAACACAGCAACGATGTTGTAGCCGCTTTCCAGCAAGCCGATCCGCAAGCTGCGCGAGCGTTCGGTCAGCAGCGCGTCGTGGTCGTCGGCAGGTTCATCGGTCGTCAAGTTGTCAGGCGCGATGATGACGATGCGCAGGGCGGGTTTCATGCGTTGCTCCGAACGCAAATTCCACGCCACGACGTCCCGAAAGCACGGTGCCTGCCAGGCCGCCGCCTACACTGCGCGGATGATTTTCCTGGGCATCGAATCGTCGTGCGACGAAACCGGCGTGGCCCTGATCGAGGCCGATGCCGAGAGCATGCCTCGGCTGCGAGGACAGGCGCTGTACAGCCAGATCGAGATGCACCGAGCCTATGGCGGTGTCGTCCCAGAACTGGCTTCAAGAGACCACATTCGTCGGGTCCTGCCGTTGACCCGCGAGGTGCTGCAACTGGCGCGGGCCGAACTCTGCGATATCGACATGATCGCCTACACCCGTGGGCCTGGGCTGGCGGGCGCCTTGCTGGTCGGCGCTGGTGTGGCCTGCGCACTGGGTGCATCGCTGGGCCGGCCAGTGCTGGGCATACACCACCTGGAGGGCCACCTGCTGTCTCCCTTCCTCAGTGCCACGCCACCGACCTTTCCGTTCGTCGCGTTGCTGGTGTCTGGAGGACACACGCAGCTCATGCGGGTTGACGGCGTGGGCGTCTACCGCCTGCTCGGCGAAACCATTGACGATGCGGCGGGCGAGGCGTTCGATAAGTCGGCCAAGCTACTGGGACTGGGCTACCCCGGTGGCCCTGCTTTGGCTGCACTTGCCGCGTTTGGCGATCCGAATCGCTTTGCCTTGCCGCGGCCCATGCTGCGCAGTGGCGATCTGAGTTTTTCATTTGCCGGACTGAAAACGGCCGTGATGGTGACGCTGCGAAGGTTGGGTTCGACACCGAGCGAGCAGGACCGCGCCGATCTGGCTGCCAGCACGCAGTCCGCCATCGTCGATGTGCTGGTGCGCAAATCACTCGCTGCCCTGCAGTCGACGGGACTGGATCGGCTGGTTGTGGCGGGTGGTGTCGGTGCGAACACCTTGCTGCGGGCGCAATTGGGTGAGCAGGCCACGCGCCGTCGCTTCAAGCTGCACTACCCGGAACTGGCGCTGTGTACTGACAATGGAGCGATGATCGCGCTGGCCGCAGCCATGCGCTGGCAGCGCGGCGCGGCGGACGCCCGGACGGAGCACGACTTCAACGTCCGTCCGCGCTGGTCGCTAGAGGCACTTTGAGCCGGCTATAATCGAAAGGCTTTGGGCGAGTTGCCCACGGCATTCGCACGGCGCAGGAAGTTCCACCCGCGACCGCAAGTCCACACATGAAGCTGCGCCACGACGTGCCTCGGCTTCATCAGAAGGAATCGACATGACCGCTACCGTTGCCCAAAAGGCAGAAATCGTCAAGGCCAATGCGCGCAGCGCCAACGACACCGGATCGCCTGAAGTTCAGGTGGCCTTGTTGACCGCGCGTATCAATGAATTGACGCCGCATTTCAAGACGCATTTGAAAGACCACCACGGACGCCGTGGATTGCTGAAGATGGTCAACACGCGCAAGAGCCTGTTGGCCTACTTGAAGGATCGCGACGCAGATCGCTACACCGCACTGATCCAGAAGCTGGGTCTGCGCAAGTAATCTACCGAGCGAAGCAAAGAGCCTGTCTGGATTTCGCCAGCACAGGCTCTTCTCGTTTTGAGCCAGGCACCCAATGATGACGATGTGTCATTCCACAGGCGTTCTTCGCTGAACGTCGCTGGAATGGCATCGCGCCAGGATGCTGCAGCTCTGGGTTCGAACGCGCCACCCGCAAGGCGCTGATCTCAACCGGAGATACACATGAGCATGTTCAACAAAGTCACCAAGACCTTCCAATGGGGCCAGCACACCGTCGTGCTGGAAACCGGCGAAATCGCCCGCCAGTCGGGCGGCGCAGTCATCGTCAACATCGAAGACACCGTGGTGCTCGCCACCGTGGTGGCTGCCAAGAATGCCAAGCCGGGCCAGGATTTCTTTCCGCTGACCGTCGACTACATCGAGAAGACCTACGCCGCAGGCAAGATCCCTGGCAGCTTCTTCAAGCGCGAGGGCCGTCCGAGCGAACTCGAAACGCTGACTTCTCGGCTGATCGATCGCCCATTGCGCCCGCTGTTCCCTGAAGGCTTCTACAACGAAGTGCAGGTTGTCGTCCATGTGATGTCGCTGAACCCCGAGGTTTCGGCCGACATCGCCGCGCTGATCGGATCCAGCGCCGCGCTGGCTATTTCTGGCATCCCGTTCGACGGCCCGATCGGTGCGGCGCGCGTCGGCTACATCAACGGCGAGTACGTGCTCAATCCGGGCAAGACGCAGCTGCTTGATTCGTCGATGGACCTGGTGGTCGCCGGCACGCAGGCCGCGGTGCTGATGGTCGAGTCGGAAGCCAAGCAATTGAGCGAAGAGATCATGCTCGGTGGTGTGGTCTTCGGGCATGAGCAAAGCAAGATCGCGATCGCTGCCATTAACGAGTTGGTCCGCGATGCCGGCAAGCCGGCCTGGGACTGGACGCCGCCTGCAAAGGACGAACCCCTGATCGCCAAGGTGGTGGCGCTGGCCGAAGCGCCGTTGCGCGCTGCGTACCAGATCCGCTCGAAGCAGGCCCGCACACAGGCCACGCGCGAGGTCACGGCCAATACCCTGGCTGCATTGGCAGCTGAGGGCGAGGTCGTCGACAAGGTCAAGGTCGAGAACGTGCTGTTCGACATCGAGGCCAAGATCGTGCGCAGCCAGATCCTGTCGGGCGAGCCTCGCATCGACGGCCGCGACACCCGTACCGTGCGCGCCATCGAGATCCGCAACGGCGTGCTGCCACGTGTGCACGGCTCTGCGCTGTTCACCCGCGGCGAGACGCAGGCACTGGTCGCCGCCACGCTCGGCACCGACCGCGATTCGCAGAAGATCGATGCGCTGGCCGGCGAGTTCAGCGAACACTTCATGCTGCACTACAACATGCCTCCGTTCGCCACCGGCGAAACCGGCCGTGTGGGTACGCCGAAGCGCCGTGAGATCGGCCACGGCCGCCTCGCCAAGCGCGCGCTGGTGGCGGTGTTGCCCGATCGCGCCGACTTCCCTTACTCGATGCGCGTGGTCTCGGAGATCACCGAGTCCAATGGGTCGTCGTCGATGGCATCGGTGTGTGGTGGCTGCCTGGCGCTGATGGATGCGGGCGTGCCGCTGACGGCGCACGTGGCGGGCATCGCGATGGGCCTGATCAAGGACGGCAATCGCTTCGCTGTCCTGACCGACATCCTGGGCGACGAAGATCATCTGGGCGACATGGACTTCAAGGTCGCGGGCACCACTGCCGGCGTGACGGCGTTGCAGATGGACATCAAGATCCAGGGCATCACCAAGGAAATCATGCAGGTCGCGCTCGCGCAGGCGAAGGAAGCACGTCTGCACATCCTGGGCAAGATGGTCGAGGCGATGGGTTCGGCCAACACCGAGGTCTCGCAGTTCGCACCGCGCCTGTACACGATGAAGATCAACCCGGAGAAGATCCGCGATGTGATCGGCAAGGGCGGCGCGACGATCCGTGCGCTGACCGAAGAAACCGGCACCACGATCGACATTGGTGAAGACGGCACGATCACGATCGCCTCGACCGACGCCGAAAAGGCCGCTCAGGCCAAGAAGCGCATCGAGGAAATCACCGCCGAGGTCGAGATCGGCAAGGTCTACGAAGGCCCGATCGTCAAGATCCTGGACTTTGGCGCCCTGGTCAACCTGTTGCCAGGCAAGGACGGGTTGCTGCACATCAGCCAGATCGCACACCAGCGCGTCGAGAAGGTCACCGATTTCCTGCAAGAGGGCCAGATCGTCAAGGTCAAGGTGCTCGAGACCGACGAGAAGGGCCGCGTGAAGCTGTCGATGAAGGCGCTGATCGACCGCGATCAGCAGCCAGCACCGATGGCCCACACGCAGGAATGAACTCAACGCACTGAGTCGCGTGCGCCGGGTGGGTCAGGGTGATTCATGGCCCGGATTCCTGGCGGCGACCACCTCGGCATCATGAGAGTCATTGAAATCAGCGCCTTTGGGCCTCCGGAGGTTCTGCCGCCCGGCATTCGTGTGACAGCGCCGGCCTCAGCGCCCACGCGATCGCAACAACATCACGGAAAGCTGGTGCTCTCATGGTGAGTTCCACGAACGCACAGGTGGTTGCCGGTCGGCTTCCATTGGTGGTCGGTAACTGGAAGATGAACGGTACGCGGGTCAACTGCGTGGAACTGCTGGCCGGGCTACGCGCGGCAGGGCCCTTCGATGCCGAAATCAGTGTCTGCTGTCCGTTCCCCTATCTGGCTGATGTGGCGCTGTCGCTGCAGGGCAGCGGCATAGGCTGGGGCGCGCAGGACTGTTCTGAGCATGAACCTGGCGCCTACACCGGGGAAGTGGCGGCAGTGATGTTGGCTGAATTCGGCTGCCGTCACGTGATCGTCGGCCACTCGGAGCGCCGCGTCTACCATGCAGAGTCCGACATTCAGGTGGCCGACAAGGCACGCATGGCGCTGTCTCATGGCCTGACACCGATCGTCTGTGTGGGTGAAACGCGCAGCGAGCGTGAAGCTGGATCTACCGAGGTGGTGGTGAAACGGCAGTTGTCAGCGGTGATCCACGCGTTGGGCCATTGTGTTTCGCAGATCGTCGTGGCCTATGAGCCGATCTGGGCGATTGGCACTGGCTTGACTGCAACGCCACATCAGGCGCAGGCGGTGCATGCGGTGCTGCGTGCGCAGTTGTCTGCGGCCAGCACCCGCGCGGGCGAAATGCGGCTGCTGTATGGCGGTAGCGTCAACGCAGTCAACGCACAAGAGTTGTTTGCGCAACCCGACATCGACGGCGCCTTGGTGGGCGGAGCATCCCTCAAGGCGGCTGATTTTTCTGCCATTTGTCGCGTGGCGTCGCACGTCGCGCTCGGTTCTACTGGAAAGTCGAGAACATGAACTTGATGTTGAATGTGGTGGTGGTGGTTCAGATCCTGGCGGCGCTGTGCATGATCGGTCTGGTGCTCGTGCAGCACGGCAAGGGGGCCGACATGGGGGCATCGTTCGGCAGCGGCGCCTCGGGAAGCCTGTTCGGTGCGACCGGGAGCGCCAACTTCCTGTCGCGTTCGACGGCAGTCTGCGCTGCCATCTTTTTTGCATGCACTTTGCTGCTGGCGTATCTGTCGAACGATCGAGCACGCGGCCCCGCTGGGAGCGTGCTTGATCGCCCCGCGATCGCGGCGCCAGCGTCCGCACCCACTGCCGGTGCCGCCACCCAGATCCCAGGTGCGGCTGGCGACGTTTCTGCGCCATCGGTTGCTCCTGCAGAGGCTGCCGCTTCGGGTGCGGCCGCCATACCGACCAAGTAGGCTGAAGCTCACTGCTTGAGCTTCAGCATGGCTACTCGCTCAAGCGCCTGATCGGCTCGGTTTTGAGGGTAAACTTGAAGGCTGTGCTGGGGTGCGTTTCCTCGCGAATCCTGAGTGACGGCACAGTGCTAGCGCGCCGACGTGGTGAAATTGGTAGACACGCTATCTTGAGGGGGTAGTGGCGAAAGCTGTGCGAGTTCGAGTCTCGCCGTCGGCACCAGAATTTCAGAGTGGATCAACCCACTTGTTTCAGCGACCAAGAAGGTACTCAAGGGCGTCATGGATCTGCAGCCATATTTGCCAGTGATCCTGTTCATACTGGTGGGTGTGTTGGTTGGGGTGTTGCCTCAGGTCCTTGGTTTCGTGCTCGGTCCCCGCCACCCGGATGCGGCGAAAAACTCCCCGTATGAATGCGGCTTCGAAGCTTTCGAGGACGCGCGCATGAAGTTCGACGTGCGTTACTACCTGGTGGCCATCCTCTTCATCTTGTTTGACCTCGAAATCGCCTTCCTCTTCCCGTGGGCCGTGTCGTTGCGCGAGATCGGCATGGCGGGCTTCTGGTCGATGATGTTGTTCCTCGGCATCCTGGTCGTTGGCTTCGCCTACGAATGGAAAAAAGGGGCCCTGGATTGGGAATGAACGATGGGCATTGAGGGCGTTCTCAAGGAAGGTTTCGTCACGACGAGCCTGGACAGCGTCATCAATTGGTCCAAGACCGGCTCGCTGTGGCCGATGACCTTTGGGCTGGCTTGCTGCGCCGTCGAAATGATGCACGCAGGTGCGGCGCGCTACGACATTGACCGTTTCGGGATGCTGTTCCGGCCCAGCCCGCGTCAAAGCGATCTGATGATCGTTGCCGGTACTTTGTGCAACAAGATGGCGCCGGCGCTGCGCAAGGTCTACGACCAGATGGCCGAACCCCGGTGGGTGCTCAGCATGGGCTCCTGTGCCAACGGTGGTGGCTATTACCACTACAGCTATTCGGTGGTGCGCGGCTGCGATCGAATCGTGCCCGTCGATGTCTACGTGCCCGGATGCCCGCCCACGGCCGAGGCTCTGCTGTACGGCATTCTGCAGTTGCAGACCAAGATCCGCCGTGAAAACACCATTGCCCGCTGATCGACCCGCCCGGCGCCACGTCCCATGACCCATCTCGAAGTGCTCCAGCAGGCCGTTGAGACCGCACTGGGACCACGGCTGAAGGCACTGGTTGTCGATCGCGGCGAGATCACGATCACCGTCGCCCCGGCAGACTATCTTCAAGCGTCGCGTGTGCTGCGCGACGATCCGGCTCTGCGCTTCGAACAACTGATCGATCTGTGTGGCGTCGACTATTCCGAGTACCGAGACCAGGCTTGGGACGGCCCACGCTTCTGCGTGGTGTCGCATCTGCTGTCGGTCAGCCACAACTGGCGCGTGCGGCTGAAGGTCTTCTGCACCGACGATGATGTCCCGATGATCGCTTCCCTGACCGATGTCTGGAGCTCGGCGAACTGGTTCGAGCGTGAAGCCTTCGACCTGTACGGGATCATCTTCGACGGCCACCTCGACTTGCGCCGCATTCTGACCGATTACGGTTTCATCGGACATCCTTTCCGCAAGGACTTCCCGACCTCTGGCCATGTCGAGATGCGTTACGACCCCGAAAAGAAGCGCGTGATCTACCAGCCGGTCACGATCGAGCCTCGTGACATCACGCCGCGGATCATCCGTGAAGACAACTACGGCGGCTTGAAATGACGATCACGCCGTTGCGGCTGTCTGTGAGCCACTGACATGGCCGACATCAAGAACTACACGCTGAACTTCGGCCCGCAGCATCCGGCGGCACACGGCGTGCTGCGGCTGGTGCTCGAACTGGACGGCGAAGTCATCCAGCGCGCGGACCCGCACATCGGACTGTTGCACCGCGCGACCGAGAAGCTTGCCGAGAGCAAGACCTACATCCAGTCGCTGCCGTACATGGATCGCCTCGACTATGTGTCGATGATGTGCAACGAGCACGCGTACTGCCTGGCGATCGAGCGGCTGCTGGGCGTCGATGTGCCGGTGAGGGCGCAATACATCCGCGTGATGTTCAGCGAGATCACTCGGCTGATGAATCACCTGATGTGGCTGGGCGCACATGGCCTCGACTGCGGTGCGATGAACATCTTCATCTACTGCTTCCGCGAGCGCGAAGACCTGTTCGACATGTACGAGGCGGCTTCGGGTGCGCGCATGCACGCCGCCTACATCCGCCCAGGCGGTGTCTACCGCGATCTGCCCGACACGATGCCGCAGTACAAGGCCTCGAAGGTGCGCAACGCGAAGGTGATGTCGGCGCTGAACGACAACCGCCAGGGTTCGCTGCTCGACTTCATCGAAGACTTCACCCGGCGCTTCCCGAAATGCGTCGACGACTACGAAACGCTGCTCACCGACAACCGCATCTGGAAGCAGCGCACCGTTGGCATAGGCGTGGTGTCACCTGAGCGCGCATTGAATCTGGGTTTCAGCGGTCCGATGCTGCGCGGCTCGGGCATCGAGTGGGACCTGCGCAAGAAGCAGCCCTACGACATCTATGAACATCTGGACTTCGACATTCCGGTGGGTGTCAACGGCGATACGTACGACCGCTACCTGGTGCGCATCGAGGAAATGCGCCAATCGAACCGATTGATTCAGCAGTGCGTGGCCTGGCTGCGCGCGAATCCGGGCCCTGTGATCACGTCCAATCACAAAGTGGCGCCGCCGTCGCGTGTCGACATGAAGTCGAGCATGGAAGAATTGATCCACCACTTCAAGCTGTTCACCGAAGGCTTCCATGTGCCTGTGGGGGAGGCCTATGCAGCCGTGGAGCATCCGAAGGGCGAGTTCGGCATCTACATCGTCAGTGATGGTGCGAACAAGCCTTACCGACTGAAGATTCGCGCGCCAGGCTTCGCTCACCTCGCCGCGCTCGATGAAATGGCGCGCGGCCACATGATCGCCGACGCCGTCGCGGTCATCGGCACGATGGACATCGTTTTCGGAGAGATCGACCGGTGAGTGATTCCGTGCAGTCGTCTGCCGTGTTTTCGGCCGCCACGCTCGAGCGCTTTGCGCACGAAGTGGCGAAGTACCCGGTCGACCAAAAGCAGTCTGCAGTCATGGCGTGTCTGTCGATCGTGCAGCAGGAGCAGGGTTACATCTCTGCTGAAACCGAGAAGGGTGTGGCCGAGTACCTGGGCATGCCACCCATCGCGGTGCACGAGGTCACCACCTTCTACAACATGTACAACCAGCGGCCGGTGGGGCGCTTCAAGATCAACGTCTGCACCAACCTGCCGTGCCAGTTGCGCGATGGGCAAAAGGCGTTGCAACACCTGTGCAGCAAGTTGGGCATCGAGGAAGGTGGCACCACCGCCGACGGCCTGATCACCTTGCAGCAGAGCGAATGCCTGGGCGCCTGCGCCGATGCACCGGTGTTGTTGGTCAACGACCGCACGATGTGCAGTTTCATGAGCCACGAGCGGCTGGACGCGCTGGTGGACGTACTCCAGTCGCAACCCGACGTGTCCCGATGAGCTGTTCAGGGGCCTGCCATGCTTGATCTTTCCCAGTTCCATGCCGACGGTGAAGCCACTTGTTTCCACGGCCGCCACATCGGCGCGCAGATCTATGCCGACCTGAACGGCCGCAATTGGCATCTGACCGATTACGTGGCGCGAGGCGGCTACCAGGCACTGCGCAAGATCCTCGGGCTGGATGGCGGCACCGGCATGACGCCGGAAGAAGTGATCGCCGAGGTGAAGGCTTCCGGCCTGCGCGGTCGCGGCGGTGCGGGCTTCCCGACCGGGTTGAAGTGGAGCTTCATGCCGCGCATGTTCCCCGGCCCGAAGTACCTGGTGTGCAATTCGGACGAAGGCGAGCCCGGCACCTGCAAGGACCGCGACATCCTGATGTTCAACCCGCACATCGTCATCGAAGGCATGGCGATTGCCGCCTACGCGATGGGCATCCCTGTGGGCTACAACTACATCCACGGCGAGATCTTCGACGCCTACGAGCGCTTTGAAGCCGCACTGGCCGAAGCCCGCGAGGCCGGCTACCTCGGAAACAACATCCTCGGCTCGACTTTCAGTTTCCAGCTGTACGCCTCCCACGGCTTCGGTGCTTACATCTGCGGTGAAGAAACGGCGCTGCTGGAGTCGCTCGAAGGCAAGAAGGGTCAGCCGCGTTTCAAGCCGCCGTTTCCGGCCAGCTATGGCCTGTACGGCAAGCCCACGACGATCAACAACACCGAGACCTTCTCCGCGGTGCCGTGGATCATCCGCAACGGCGGCCAGTCCTACCTTGAGGTCGGCAAGCCGAACAACGGCGGCACGAAAATCTATTCGGTGTCGGGTGACGTGAATCTGCCGGGCAACTTCGAGGTCCCGATGGGAACGCCGTTTCCGGTGCTGCTGGAGCTCGCTGGTGGCGTGCGCACCGGTCGCAAGCTGAAGGCGGTCATTCCCGGCGGCTCGTCGGCGCCGGTGCTGCCCGTCGACATCATGATGAACTGCACGATGGACTACGACTCGATCGCCAAGGCAGGTTCGATGCTCGGTTCAGGCGCGGTGATCGTGCTCGACGACACCCGCTGCATGGTCAAGAGCCTGATGCGCCTGAGCTACTTCTACACCCACGAAAGCTGTGGCCAGTGCACACCATGCCGTGAGGGCACGGGCTGGCTCTACCGGATGGTCCACCGGATCGAAAACGGGCAAGGTCGGATGGAGGACATCGATCTGTTGAACTCGGTGGCTGACAACATCCAGGGCCGAACCATCTGCGCGCTCGGCGAGGCCGCTGCGATGCCAGTGCGCGCCATGATCAAGCACTTCCGCCATGAATTCATCCATCACGTCGAACACAAGACCTGCCTTGTGCCGGCCTACGTCTGAGCTGACATCAAGCAACGTGCGCCATGATTGAAATCCAGCTTGATGGTCAGAAGGTCGAGGTTGCCGAAGGCAGCATGGTCATGCACGCCGCGGACAAACTCGGCACCTACATCCCCCACTTCTGCTATCACAAGAAGCTGAGCATCGCGGCCAATTGCCGCATGTGCCTGGTCGATGTCGAGAAGGCGCCCAAGCCGATGCCGGCCTGCGCAACGCCCGTGACGCAGGGCATGATCGTGCGCACCAAGAGCGCCAAGGCCGTGCAGGCGCAGCAGGTGGTGATGGAATTCCTGTTGATCAACCACCCGCTCGACTGCCCCATCTGCGACCAAGGTGGCGAATGCCAGCTGCAGGACCTGGCCGTGGGCTACGGTGGATCGTCTTCCCGCTACCAGGAAGAAAAGCGCGTTGTCTTCCACAAGGACGTCGGCCCGCTGATTTCCATGGAGGAGATGAGCCGCTGCATCCACTGCACCCGCTGCGTTCGCTTTGGCCAGGAGGTGGCCGGCGTGATGGAGCTCGGCATGATCCATCGGGGCGAGCACTCCGAGATCACCACCGTCGTCGGCGACACCATCGACTCCGAGCTCTCCGGCAACATGATCGACGTGTGCCCGGTCGGCGCGCTCACCAGCAAGCCGTTCCGCTACAGCGCACGCACGTGGGAGCTCTCGCGTCGCAAGTCGGTGTCACCCCACGACAGCACGGGCGCCAACCTGATCGTGCAGGTCAAGTCGGGCAAGGTGATGCGCGTGGTGCCGCTGGAGAACGAAGACGTCAACGAATGCTGGATTGCCGACCGCGATCGCTTTTCGTATGAGGCCGTCAACAGCGAATCGCGGCTGACGACGCCGATGGTCAAGCAGGGCGGCGATTGGAAGTCAGTCGACTGGACGACCGCGCTGAACTATGTCGCCAATGGGTTGGCTCAGATCAAGGCCGACCACGGCGCGGCGAGCATCGGGGCGCTGGGCTCGACGCACAGTACCGTCGAAGAGCTGCATCTGCTCGCCAAGCTGATGCGCGGGCTGGGCAGTGACAACATCGATCACCGTCTTCGCCATTCGGACTTTTCGGCGAGGACTCAGGGCGTGCGCTGGCTCGGCACGTCGATCGCGTCGCTGTCCACACTGCAGCGCGTGCTGGTTGTCGGCTCGTTCCTGCGCAAGGACCACCCGCTGTTCGCACAGCGCCTGCGGCAGGCCGCGCGCCGGGGTGCCCGCATCCACAGCCTGCAGGCGGTGCATGACGACTGGCTGATGCCAATCGCCACCACGCTGACCGCGGCGCCGAGTGGTTGGGTGTCGGCGATGGTTGAGATCGCGGCAGCGATTGCTTCGGCCAAGCAGATCGCACCACCCGTTACGCTGGTCGCGGGTGTCGAGCCCTCCAGCCAGGCGCAAGCCATCGCGGCATCGCTGCTGACCGGCGAGCGCAAGGCCGTCCTGCTCGGGAATGCGGCTGTTCAGCATCCACAGGCGTCCAGCCTGATGGCCTTGGCGCAGTGGATCGGCGAGCACACCGGTGCCGCTGCCGGCGATCTGACCGCAGATGCCAACACGGTCGGAGCCCAGTTGGTGGCTGCGCAGCCGACTGCCGGTGGCTTGAATGCCGCACAGATGCTTGGCGGCGAACTCAAGGCCTGCTTGTTGCTCAACGTCGAGCCCGATCGCGATGCGGCCAATCCGGCCGCAGCCGTGGCGGCCTTGCAAGGCGCTGAAATGGTCGTCGCGTTGACCTCGTTTCGAGATGCGGCGCTCGACTGCGCCGATGTCCTCTTACCCATCGCGCCGTTCACTGAAACCTCGGGCACCTTCGTCAATGCCGAAGGCCGGGTGCAAAGCTTCCACGGCGTCGTCAAGCCCTTGGGTGAAGCGCGGCCTGCGTGGAAGGTGCTGCGCGTGCTGGGCAACATGTTGAACGTGCCGGGTTTCGACTTCGAAACCTCCGAAGCGGTGCGTGCCGAAGCGTTGGGCGATGTGTCGGCCATCCCCTCGCGGCTCAGCAACCACATTGATGCGCCCGTCGTGCCGAGCGCCATGCCCTCGGGGCTGGAGCGCATTGCCGACGTGCCGATCTACGAAACCGATCCGCTGGTGCGCCGCGCGACGGCCTTGCGCCTGACCGCTGATGCGCGCTCGGCTTTTGTGGGGTTGCCGCCCGCGCTCTTTGCGCAACTGGGGCTGCGCGACGGTGACCTGGTGCGGGTGTCGCAAGGCCTTGCCACTGCCGAGTTGCCGGCGCGTCTGGACCGCACGTTGGCAGACGACGTGGTGCGTGTACCTTCCGGCCCGGTGCAGACCCGCACGCTCGGCGCCATGTTCGGCGCCATCACGGTCACCAAGGCTTGATCGCGACCATGTTTGACTCCGTTCACACCGTCGGCACCTCCTTGCTGGGCGGGGCCTGGCCGGTCGCCTGGTCACTGATCAAGATCGTGGCGCTGGTGATTCCGCTGATGCTTTGCGTGGCGTACCTGACCCTGTGGGAACGCAAGGCCATTGCCTTCACACAGGTGCGCCCCGGCCCGAACCGTGTGGGTCCACTTGGTTTGCTGCAGCCGATTGCCGATGCACTGAAGCTGCTGCTCAAGGAAATCATCGTCCCCGCGGCGGCCAACAAGGGCTTGTTTTTCCTGGGCCCGGTGATGACGATCATGCCGGCGCTGGCCGCCTGGGCCGTCGTCCCTTTCGGACCGGATACCGCGCTCGCCAACATCAACGCGGGCCTCTTGTTCCTGATGGCGATCACCTCGATGGAGGTTTACGGCGTCATCATTGCCGGCTGGGCCTCGAACTCGAAGTACGCCTTCCTGGGGGCATTGCGCGCCTCCGCACAGATGGTCAGCTACGAGATCGCGATGGGCTTTGCCCTGGTGGTGGTGTTGATGGTGTCGGCCAGCCTCAACATGACCGAGATCGTGCTGTCGCAAGGCCGCGGCATGTTTGCCGACCAGGGTCTCACATTCCTCAGCTGGAACTGGCTGCCGCTGTTGCCCATCTTCGTGGTCTATGTGATCGCGGGCATCGCCGAGACCAACCGACACCCGTTCGACGTGGTCGAGGGTGAGTCGGAGATCGTTGCAGGCCACATGGTCGAGTACTCGGGCATGGCATTCGCGATGTTCTTCCTGGCCGAGTACGCCAACATCATCCTGGTGTCGGCCCTGGCTTGCGTGATGTTCCTGGGCGGCTGGATGTCGCCGATCTCGTTCTCGGCGCTGGGCATGAGCACGCCGGACTGGATCGAGCAGTCGATGTGGTTCTGGAACTGGTTCTGGCTGTTCGGCAAGACCTTTGCGGTGTGCACGCTGTTCCTGTGGGTGCGCGCGAGTTTCCCGCGCTACCGTTACGACCAGATCATGCGCCTGGGCTGGAAGATCTTCATTCCGCTGACGCTGATCTGGCTGGTCGTGGTGGGCCTGTGGATCGTTTCCCCATGGAACATCTGGAAATAGGGGACTGACATGGCCACCGCAACACCGATCAAGGACTTCGTTTCGAGCTTCCTGCTGCTCGAACTGCTGAAGGGCTTCAAGCTCACGGGGCGACATTTCCTTCAGCGCACGATCACGGTGCAGTTCCCGGAAGAAAAAACGCCACAGAGCCCGCGCTTCCGCGGCCTGCACGCCTTGCGTCGTTACGAGAACGGCGAAGAGCGCTGCATTGCCTGCAAGCTGTGCGAGGCGGTGTGCCCGGCCATGGCCATCACGATCGAGAGCGAGGTGCGCGACGACGGTTCGCGTCGCACCACACGCTACGACATCGACCTGACCAAATGCATCTTCTGTGGGTTCTGCGAAGAGAGCTGCCCGGTCGACTCCATCGTCGAGACCCATATCTTCGAGTACCACGGTGAGAAGCGCGGCGATCTGTACTTCACCAAGGACATGCTGTTGGCGGTCGGTGATCGCTACGAACCTGAAATCGCAGCCAACAAGGAGGCCGACGCTCGCTACCGCTGAGAGTGCCTGACGGCTGCTCTTTCGTTCGAGTGCCACTCGCCCGATCTGCTGTGAATGGCAGTGCATCGATGACGAGTCCCAAGACCCCATGATCACGAACCCTGCGCTCTTTTACATTTTCTCTGCAGTCCTGCTGTTTGCCGGCTTGCGCGTCATCACTGCGCGCAGCCCGGTCTACGCGGCACTGTTTCTGGTGCTCGCGTTCTTCTCGGCGGCGTGCGTGTGGATGCTGCTGCGGGCCGAGTTTCTGTCGATCACGCTGATCCTGGTCTATGTCGGCGCGGTGATGGTGCTGTTCCTGTTCGTCGTGATGATGCTCGACATCAACGTCGATTCGCTGCGCGAGGGCTTCTGGAAGCACGCGCCTGTGGCGGGGGGTGTGGGCCTGGTCATCGCGCTCGAGATGGCTGCGGTGCTGATCCCGGGCTTCAATCTGCCCAGTGCGCCAGCGCCGGATGCTGCGGATCTGCAACTCGGCAACACCAAGCTGCTGGGGATCGAGATTTACACCCAGTACCTGTACCCGCTGGAAATTGCCGCGGTGATCCTGCTGGTGGCCATCATTGCCGCGATTGCACTGACCCTGCGGCAACGCAAGGACACCAAGCACACCGACGCTTCCGAGCAGGTCAAGGCGAAGCGGGCCGACCGGGTGCGGCTGGTCAAGATGCAACCCACCGTCGAACGCCCGGAGGCTGAGGCAGCGAAAGCACCCGGAGAGCCGTCATGAGCGCCTTGTTCTTCGGCCCGATCACGCTGGGCCATTACCTCTCGGTGGGCGCGATCTTGTTCGCCTTGTCCGTCATCGGCATCTTTCTGAACCGCAAGAACCTGATCGTGCTTCTGATGGCGATCGAGCTGATGCTGCTCGCGGTCAACATGAACTTCATCGCGTTCTCGCACTTCCTGGGCGACATGGCGGGCCAGGTGATGGTGTTCTTCATCCTCACGGTCGCCGCGGCCGAATCGGCCATTGGCCTGGCCATCCTGGTGGTGCTGTTTCGTAACCGCTCAACGATCAACGTTGATGAGCTCGACAGCCTGAAGGGCTGACCACCCCGCGCCGCGCCCCGACCTCTCTCGACTCCACAGGACATGTCCGCACAACTCTCACCCCACCTGCTGCTCGCTGTGCCCTTGGCGCCGCTGGTGGGCGCCATCGCTGCAGGCTTTTTCGGCAAGGTCATCGGCCGCAGCGGGGCACACACCGTCACCATCCTCGGTGTGCTGGTCGCGTTCATCCTGTCGGCGATGACCCTGCAATCGGTGGTCGTCGATGGCGCTCACTACAACGCCACCGTCTATGAGTGGATGCGGGTGGGCGATCTGAAGATGGAGGTCGGCTTTCTGGTCGATGGCCTGACCGCGATGATGATGTGCGTGGTGACCTTCGTGTCGCTGATGGTGCACATCTACACCATCGGCTACATGGCCGAGGAAGACGGCTACCAGCGCTTCTTCAGCTACATCTCGCTGTTCACCTTTTCGATGTTGATGCTCGTGATGAGCAACAACATGCTGCAGCTGTTCTTCGGCTGGGAGGCGGTGGGCCTGGTGTCGTACCTGCTGATCGGTTTCTATTACAAGAAGCCGACAGCGATCGCGGCCAACATGAAGGCCTTCCTGGTCAACCGCGTCGGCGACTTCGGCTTCATTCTCGGCATCGGGCTGATCGTGGCCTACGCCGGGACGCTGAACTACAGCGAAGCCTTCGCCAAGGCCGACGAGCTCGCCAAGCTCACGCTGCCGGGAACCGGCTGGATGTTGATCACGGTGATCTGCATCTGCCTGTTCATCGGTGCGATGGGCAAGAGCGCGCAGTTCCCGTTGCATGTCTGGCTGCCCGATTCGATGGAAGGCCCCACACCGATCTCCGCGCTCATCCACGCGGCAACGATGGTGACGGCCGGCATCTTCATGGTGGCGCGCATGTCACCGCTGTTCGAACTGTCTGACACCGCTCTGAGTTTCATCATGGTGATCGGCGCGATCACGGCGCTGTTCATGGGCTTTCTCGGCATCATCCAGAACGACATCAAGCGCGTGGTGGCCTACTCGACGCTCAGCCAGCTGGGCTACATGACGGTGGCCCTCGGTGTCTCGGCCTACTCGGTGGCAGTCTTCCACCTGATGACGCACGCGTTCTTCAAGGCGTTGCTGTTCCTGGGCGCCGGCAGCGTGATCATGGGCATGCACCACGACCAAGACATCCGGAACATGGGCGGTCTGCGCAAATACATGCCGATCACCTGGATCACCTCCTTGCTCGGATCGCTCGCGCTCATCGGCACGCCGCTCTTCTCGGGCTTCTATTCCAAGGACAGCATCATCGAGGCGGTTCACGCCAGCCATTTGTGGGGCTCTGCATTCGCTTACTTTGCCGTGATTGCCGGGGTGTTCGTCACCGCGTTCTATTCGTTCCGGATGTACTTCCTCGTTTTCCACGGCAAGGAGCGCTTCCATCACAAGCCTTTCCCGGCGGAGCACGATGCACACGCTGCTGATGACGGCCACGGGCACGCCGATGCGCACGCCTCCGCGAGCGCGCATGCACACGACGACGGGCATGGCCATCACAACCACGACCACACGCCGCACGAGTCGCCTTGGGTGGTCACGATTCCGCTGGTGCTTCTGGCGATTCCGTCGGTGCTGGTTGGCTATCTGACGATCGCACCGATGCTCTACGGCGACCTCTTCAAGGATTCAATCTTCATCAACGCCGACCGGCATCCCGCCATGGCAGAGCTTGCCCGCGGCTTCCACGGTGCCGCTGCGATGGCACTGCACGGCTTGAGTACCTTGCCGTTCTGGCTGGCACTGGCCGGCGTGGTCGTGGCCTATGTCTTCTACGTGTTGAAGCCCGAGATTCCGGCGGCTTGCGCTCGCCTCTTCGCGCCGATCGTGAAGGTGCTCGAGAACAAGTACTACATGGACTGGTTCAACGAGCATGTGCTGGCCGCAGGCGCACGTTGGCTCGGTCGCGGTCTGTGGAAAGGCGGCGACGTCGCATTCATCGACGGTGCGCTGGTCAACGGCTCGGCACGCGGCATCGGTGCAATCTCATCGATCGTCCGTCTGGTGCAGACGGGCTACCTCTATTGGTATGCGCTGGTGATGATCCTCGGTCTGATGGGACTGATGACCTGGCAGTTGTGGCCCTACCTGGGCCATCTGGTCGGGCGCTGAGCCCGGACCGCACACACAGGGCACGGAGAAAAGAAAAACATGGGTTTGTTGAGCCTGGCCATCTGGTTGCCAATTCTGTCGGGTGCGGTGCTGCTGGCGATCGGTCGCGATGCACACGCGACCGCCGCGCGCTGGTTCGCCCTGATCGCCGCCGTGCTGTCCTTCCTGGTCACGCTGCCGCTGATCACCGGCTTCAACATCGACACGGCGCAGATGCAGTTCGTCGAGAAGATGCCCTGGATCGACCGCTTCAACGTGATGTACCACCTGGGGGTCGACGGCATCTCGGTGTGGTTCGTGCTGCTGACGGCGTTCATCACCATCATCGTGGTGATCGCCGGCTGGGAGGTGATCACCGACCGCGTCAATCAGTACATGGGCGCGTTCCTGATTTTGTCGGGGATCATGATCGGTGTGTTCACCGCCCTTGACGGCTTGCTGTTCTACGTCTTCTTCGAGGCCACGCTGATCCCGATGTACATCATCATCGGCGTGTGGGGCGGGCCCAAACGGGTGTATGCCGCGTTCAAGTTTTTCCTGTACACGCTGGCCGGCTCGCTGCTGATGCTGATTGCGCTGATGTACCTGTACTTCAAGTCGGGCGGTAGCTTCGATTTGCAGACCTGGTACCAACTGCCCCTGTCGATGTCGGTGCAGACGCTGCTGTTCTTCGCTTTCTTCGCCGCGTTTGCGGTGAAGGTGCCGATGTGGCCGGTCCACACCTGGCTGCCCGATGCGCACGTCGAGGCGCCGACCGGCGGCTCGGTGGTGCTGGCGGCCATCATGCTGAAGCTCGGTGGCTATGGCTTCCTGCGTTTTTCGCTGCCGATCACACCTGATGCAGCGCATGAATGGGCGTGGTTCATCATCACCCTGTCGCTGATTGCGGTGATCTACATCGGCCTGGTTGCGCTCGTGCAGCAGGACATGAAGAAGCTGGTGGCGTATTCGTCGATTGCGCACATGGGCTTCGTGACCTTGGGCTTTTTCTTGTTCAACGAGATCGGCGTGTCTGGTGCGCTGGTGCAGATGATTTCGCACGGCTTCGTCTCGGGCGCGATGTTCTTGGGCATCGGCGTGCTGTATGACCGGGTGCACTCGCGCGAGATCGCGAGTTACGGCGGCGTGGTCAACACGATGCCCATCTTCACCGCCTTCGCCGTGTTCTTCGCGATGGCCAACTGTGGCTTGCCCGGAACGGCCGGCTTTGTGGGCGAGTGGATGGTGATCCTCGGCGCCGTGCAAGTGAACTTCTGGCTCGGTGCGCTGGCTGCCACGGCGCTGGTGTTCGGCGCGGCCTACACCTTGTGGATGGTCAAGCGGGTGTATTTCGGCCCGGTCGCCAACCACCATGTGGCGGAGCTGCTGGACCTGAACGCCCGTGAGGTCTTGATCATGGCCGTGCTGGCCGTGGCGGTGCTGTGGATGGGTCTCTATCCGAAGCCCTTCACCGACGTGATGCATGTGTCGGTGACCGAATTGCTGAAGCACGTCGCCATTTCCAAGCTATGAAGCTGAACTGAACATCGACATGAACTGGCCTGCTGTCTTTCCCCAAATCTTCCTTCTGGCGGCTGCCTGCGGCGTCGCGCTGGTTGATCTGTGGGTCACCGATCCACGGCGTCGCCTCACCTACTGGCTGACCCAGGCGACGCTGGCCGTCGTCGCGCTGCTCTACCTGTACCAGTACGACGAAGGTCTCTCGGTGTACGCGATGCAGCGCATGGCCGTTGCCGACCCGATGGGCAACCTGCTGGCTTTCTTCGCGGCCGTCGCGGTGATGATCTCGCTGGCCTACGCGCGCCCCTACGCTGCCAGCCGCGATCTGCTGAAAGGCGAGCTGTTCACCCTCAGCCTGTTCTCATTGCTGGGCATCTGCGTGATGGTGTCCGCGAACAACTTCCTCGTGATCTACCTCGGGCTCGAGCTGATGAGCCTCTCGCTGTATGCGCTGACCGCATTGCGCCGCGACAGCTTGAACGCCAGCGAGGCCGCGATGAAGTATTTCGTGCTCGGCGCACTGGCCAGCGGTTTCCTGCTGTACGGCCTGTCGATGATGTATGGCGCCACCGGCTCGCTGGACATTGGTGAGGTCTTCAAGGCGATTGCCACAGGGCAGATCAACAAGGCGGTGCTGATCCTCGGGCTGGTGTTCGTGGTCTCTGGCCTGGCCTTCAAGCTGGGTGCGGTGCCATTTCACATGTGGGTGCCTGACGTGTACCACGGTGCGCCGACCGCCGTCACCTTGCTCATCGGCGCTGCACCGAAGCTGGCAGCATTCGCCATCACGATTCGCCTGCTGGTCGAAGGCATGTCAGGGATGGCTGAGCACTGGCAACAGATGCTGATCGTGCTCTCGGTGGGGTCGATGGCGATCGGCAACCTGGTGGCCATTGCGCAGCGCAATCTCAAGCGGATGCTGGCCTATTCGACGATCGCCAACGTGGGATTCATGCTGCTCGGACTCACGCCCACCGTCATCGGCGCCAACACCTTGTCGGCGGCCAATGGTTACAGCTCGGCGATGTTCTACATCGTGAGTTACGTGATGACCACGCTGGGTACCTTCGGCATCATCCTGTTGTTGTCGCGGCAAGGATTCGAGTCGGAGAACATCGACGATTTGAAAGGCTTGGCGCGCCGCAGCCCCTGGTACGCTGGTGTGATGGCGGTGTTCATGTTCTCGCTGGCGGGCGTGCCACCGACGGTGGGCTTCTACGCGAAGTTCAGCGTGTTGCAGGCGATTGTCTCGACCAATGTCACCGGCTACATCGTCCTGGCCGTCGTGGCTGTCGTGCTGTCGCTGATTGGCGCGTTCTACTACCTGCGGTTGGTCAAGGTGATGTATTTCGACGAGCCGGTAGAAACTGCGCCCATCGAGACCAATGGCGAGGTGCGTCTGCTCCTGTCCCTGAACGGAGCCGCCGTGTTGATATTCGGTCTGTTGCCCGGTGGCTTGATGGCGGTGTGCGTCGATGCAATCGGCAAGGCCCTGACCACCTGAGCCCATCGTGGCGACCGATCCCGACGCGCACCTGCGTGAAGATCGGCTCGAATCGGAGCAGGTCTATCTTGGCAACTTCCTGGATGTGCGCCGTGACCTGGTCCGATTACCGAACGGTGCAACTGCCAGCCGCGAGTACATCGTTCACCCTGGCGCCGTGATGGTGGTCCCGCTGCTCGACGATGGCCGGCTGGTCATCGAGCGGCAGTACCGCTACCCGGTGGCACAGGTGATGGTGGAGTTTCCGGCCGGCAAGCTGGAAGCGGGCGAGCCACCTCTGCGCTGCGCGATCCGTGAACTGGCCGAGGAAACCGGCTACCGGGCCACCGAGTGGGCGCGCGCCGGCATCCTGCACAACGCGATTGCATATTCCACCGAAGGCATCGAGATCTGGTTCGCACGGGGCTTGAGCCTCGGCACCAACCAGCTCGACGAGGGCGAGTTCCTCGACGTCAGCACGGCCACACTGGAAGAACTGGAAGAAGCCGCCCGCATCGGTACGCTGACCGATGTGAAGACGCTGGTCGGTCTGCTGTGGTTGCGCCACTGGCGAGAAGGGCGCTGGACGCTGGAGTGGTCTTCTCCGTCGCCGATAATGCCCCTATGAAGGTTCTGAATCTGCGCTGTTCGTTCGGGCACCATTTCGAAGGCTGGTTCGCTTCGCAGGACGACTTCCAGAACCAACTGGATCAGGCTCAACTGGAGTGCCCGATGTGTGGCGACAAGTCGGTGCAGCGGTTGCCCTCGGCGCCGCATGTGGTGACATCGTCCTCCCGTGCGCTGGCCCCCGCATCGAAGTCTGCGATGCCGTCGCGAGGGGCCGCCGCTACGGGTGCGCCGGCAGTGCCAGCGGCAATGCCCGTCGTACCGCCGCCGGTGCCCTCTGGCGTCGATCCGGTGGCTTTCCAATCGGCCATGATGCGAGCGGTCCAGCACATCATCACCCACACCGATGACGTCGGCCCCCGCTTTGCCGAAGAGGCTCGCCGCATGCATTACGGCGAGACGGACGAGCGGCCCATACGCGGTCAGGCCACCTCTGATGAAGCGAAAGCCCTGCACGACGAGGGCATCGACGTGATGGCCTTTCCAATGCCTGAAGCCCTGAAAGGGCCGCTGCAGTAGAGCCGGCGGCCGGCCCCAAACGCTGGCATCACGACGTCGCGTACTCCGAAATCGGCGCGCAACTGCAGACCAGATTGCGGTCGCCGTGGACGTTGTCGACCCGGCCCACCGGCACCCAGTATTTGCTACGGCGCAGGCTGGCGAGCGGATAGGCGGCCTCCTCACGGCTGTAAGGGTGTGGCCAGTCTGAGCGCAACAAGGCCTCGGCGGTGTGCGGTGCCGAGACCAGCGGATTCGCATCTCGTGGCCACACGCCGCTTTCGACCTTTCGGATCTCCTCTCGAATCGCGACCATCGCGTCGCAGAAGCGGTCCAGCTCGCACAGCGGCTCGCTCTCGGTGGGCTCCACCATCAAGGTGCCCGGCACCGGAAAACTCAGGGTCGGCGCGTGAAAGCCGTAGTCGATCAGCCGCTTGGCCACATCTTCGGCGCTCACGCCACTGCTCTCCTTCAGCGGGCGCAGGTCCAGGATGCATTCATGCGCCACACCGCCGCCACGGATGCCGTGCAAGCCACCACTGAAGTGGATGTCGTAGTGGCCGGCCAATCGCGCCGCCACGTAATTCGCGCTGAGGATGGCCGTTTCGGTGGCGGACGTCAGGCCGTGTGCGCCCATCATCCGCATGTACATCCAGCTGATCGGCAGCACTGCGGCGTTGCCGAGTGGTGCGGCCGAGACTGCGCCGACCTGTCTCGCGTCGCAGGCGCCTGCGGTGCGATGCCCCGGCAGGAACGGCACCAGATCTTCGACCACGCACACCGGCCCGACACCTGGCCCGCCGCCGCCGTGCGGGATGCAAAAGGTCTTGTGCAGGTTCAGGTGGCTGACGTCGCCACCGAACTCGCCTGGCGCGGCCACGCCGACCAGGGCATTCATGTTGGCGCCGTCCACGTACACCCGACCACCGTGCTGGTGCACCAGCGCGCACAGTTCCTTGATCTGCGGATCGAACACGCCGTAAGTCGACGGGTAGGTCACCATCACCGCGGCCAGCTTCGCGCTGTGCTGCTCGCACTTGGCACGCAGGTCGGTGAGGTCGACGTTGCCGTCGGCGTCGCACTTGGTCACCACCACCTTCATGCCGGCCATCTGCGCCGACGCCGGGTTGGTGCCGTGGGCAGACTCGGGAATCAGGCAGATGTCGCGCTGCGTGTCGCCCCGGGAGGCGTGCCACGCCTGGATCACCAGCAAGCCGGCGTACTCGCCCTGCGAACCCGCATTCGGTTGCAGGCTGATGCCGCTGTAGCCAGTGGCCTGGCACAGGCCCGCGCGCAATTGCTCGTCGAGCAGGCGATAGCCTTCCAGTTGATCGGCCGGGGCGAACGGATGGACGTTGGCGAACTCGGGCCAGGTGATGGGAATCATCTCGCTGGTCGCGTTCAGCTTCATCGTGCAGGAGCCCAGCGGGATCATCGTGCGGTCGAGTGCCAGGTCTTTGTCCGACAGGCTGCGGATGTAGCGCAGCATTTCGGTTTCGCTGTGGTGACTGTTGAACACCGGGTGCGTCAGGAAAGCGCTGATGCGGCGCAGCTCGGGCGGAATCAGCGGCTCGGTGACCTGGTCGAACAAGGCTCTCGATGGCAGCGACGCGCCCGTCGGTGCGAACACGTGCCACAGCGTCACGATGTCCTCGCGCGTGGTGGTTTCGTCGAGCGAGATGCCCAGCATCGTGTCGCCCCACCCGACATACCGACGCAGGTTGAAGCCGTGTGTGCGCGCATGGCCGGCCAACTCTTCGGTCTGCTCGCCGGTGTCCAGCGTCAGGGTATCGAATGCCGTGCTCGAGCGCACCGAGACGCCCAGCGCCTTCAGGCCCGCGGCCAGCACGGCGGTGTAGCGGGCCACGCGCACGGCGATGCGCTTCAGACCCTCGGGGCCGTGGTACACGGCGTACATGCTGGCGATCACCGCCAGCAGCACCTGCGCCGTGCAGATGTTCGAGGTGGCCTTCTCGCGGCGGATGTGCTGTTCGCGTGTCTGCAAGGCCAAGCGCAGCGCGGGTGCACCGTGCACATCGACGCTCATGCCGACCAGCCGGCCCGGCATCGAGCGCTTGAACTCGTCGCGGCAAGCCAGGTAAGCCGCGTGCGGGCCACCCGCGCCCATCGGCACACCGAAGCGCTGCGTGGTACCGAGCGCAATGTCGGCGCCGAGTTCGCCGGGCGGTGTGATCAGCGTCAAGGCGAGTACGTCGGCCGCCACGATGAAGGCGGCCTGGTGCGCATGGATGCGCTCGGCGTCGCCGCGTAGGTCGTGCAACGCGCCGCTGGTGCTGGGGATCTGTGCCAGCGCGGCGAAGTAGTCGCCACCCGCGAGCAAGGCTGCCCACTCGTCTGCCGAGTTCGCCAGCACCACCGTCAGTCCCAGCGGCGCAGCGCGCGTCTGGATCACTTCGATCGTCTGCGGGTGGCAGTCGCCCGCGACGATGAAGATGTTGCTCTTGGACTTCACGCTGCGCTTGGCGAGTGTCATCGCCTCGGCGGCTGCGGTGGCTTCATCGAGCATCGAGGCATTGGCGATCGCCATGCCGGTCAGGTCGCAGACCATGGTCTGGAAGTTCAGTAGCGCTTCAAGGCGCCCCTGCGAGATCTCGGCCTGATACGGCGTATAGGCGGTGTACCAAGCCGGGTTCTCAAGGATGTTGCGCCCGATGACGCCCGGCGTGTGCGTGCCGTGATAGCCCTGGCCTATGCAGCTCTTGAGAAGCTGGTTCTTCGAGGCGATCGTGCGCAACTCGGCCAGCGCCTGCGCCTCGCTGATTGGCTCGGGCAGCACCATCGCTTGGGCACGTGCGATCGAGCGCGGCACGATGGCCTCGATCAGCGCGCGCCGCGTGAACGGCGCCTCAGGCGCGATCACCGACAGCATGTGCTGCTCGTCGGCCTCGGTGATGCCGATGTGGCGCGCGATGAATTCGCTCGGGTTCTCGAGCTCGGTCAGCGGGCTCGACGCCAAATCGGGTGGGAGCTTGGAAGTCGGGATGGACATCAACATGGCGTGCAACCTTTGCAGCAATCAGGCGTTCTTGAGCAGGGCGTCGTAGGCGTCTGCGTCCATCAGGCTGCCCAGTTCCGCGGCATCCGACAGCTTGACCTTGAAAAACCAGCCAGCCTCCATCGGGGCGCTGTTGGCGAGCGCCGGGTCGGCACGCAGCGTCTCGTTGACTTCGACAATCTCGCCGCCGACCGGCATGTACAGGTCTGCGGCCGCCTTGACGGATTCGACGACACCGGCCACATCGCCCTTGGCAAAGCGGGATCCGATTTCGGGCAGCTCGACGAAGACCACATCACCCAGGGCGTCCTGCGCATGCACGGTGATGCCGACGATCGCCGCGGCAGGGTCGGTGGCGTCGATCCATTCGTGATCGGCGGTGTAGTGGATGGTCATGGGGGCTCCTGGTTTCGAAGTGGTGTTTCGGAAGAAATGGATTCAGCGCGCTGGTGTGCGCACGTAGCGATGCGGCACGAAGGGCAGGGCGCTCACGCGCATCGGCAGCCGCTTGCCGCGCACTTCGGCGTAGACCTCGTGATCCAGCGCGGTGTGTGCGGTCGGCAGGTAGGCGATGGCGATCGGCCGGTTGACGGTCGGTGCCAGCGTGCCGCTGGTGACGGTGCCGAGCGGGGCGCCTTCATCGCTGACGATCGGAGTACCTGGTCGCACCGGCGCGCGGTCGATGCCGGACAGGCCCACGCGGCGACGCGACGGGCCTTCAGCGATCTGTGGGTCGATGACGGCCGCGCCCGGGTAGCCACCAGCACGCGCACCGCCAGCACGGCGCACCTTCTGGATGGCCCACAGCAGGCCCGCTTCAATCGGCGTGGTCTGCGCATCAATGTCGTTGCCGTGCAGGCACAGACCGGCTTCCAGGCGCAGCGTGTCGCGCGCGCCGAGGCCGGCCGGGCGCACTTCGGGCTGAGCCAGCAGTGCGCGGGCCAAGGCCTCAGCTTGCTCGGCTGGCACCGAGATCTCGAAGCCGTCCTCGCCGGTGTAGCCGGAGCGGGTGGCGAAGCAGGGCGCGCCATTGAGTGTGACAGCGGCGCCGGTCATGAAGCTCATGCGCGTCACCGTCGGATTCAACCTTGCCAGCGCGGTCACGGCCTGCGGGCCCTGCAAGGCCAGCAGCGCCAGCTCGGGGCGCGGCTGAATGCTGCAGCGATGGCAGATGCGCGACTGCAGCAGCGCGGTGTCGGCGACCTTGTTGGCCGCATTGACGATCAGCAGCCAGTCGGGCTCGCTGCGCGTGAGCATCAGGTCGTCGAGGATGCCGCCGTGTTCGTTGGTCAGGAAGCCATAGCGCTGCTGCCCATCGGCCATGCCGATCACATCGATCGGCAGCACCGATTCGAGGGCCGCCGCCGCGTCGTCGCCGGTGACTCTCAATTGACCCATGTGCGAGACATCGAACAGCGCGGCCGATGCGCGGCAGTGCAGGTGCTCGGCCATCAGTCCTGCGGGGTACTGCACCGGCATGCTGTAGCCGGCGAACGGCACCATGCGGGCACCGAGTTCGAGGTGCAACGCGTGCAGCGGGGTGGTCAGCAGGTCGGACTCAGGCGTGGACATCAGCGTTCCCAGGGGGCAATGGATCGAACGGCCCTGCATCGGTGAAATGCATGGCCGGCGTTGCCCTCCCTGTCCGCTTTACCTGAGAGATTGACGCTCGCCGTGGCTCGGCCGAGCGCTTGCCCCTTCGGTGGACCCACTCAAGGTGGGCCTCTCTTCAGCGAGGAACGCCGTCCTTTCGGTCGGCGTGTTGCCAGTCCTTTTGCCTGAGCGTTGGAGCGCCCCTTTTCAGGGGCGCTGTGCGCCTTCGGCGGCTCGACGGTGATGAACCATCGAACACTCTCCTAGCAAGTTGAAAGTTTAGCAGCGGGCGCACCACCACCAGCCAGTCGGGCCTACATCCCGGCGTAATTTGGCCCGCCGCCGCCCTCAGGCGTGACCCAGACAATGTTCTGCGTCGGGTCCTTGATGTCGCAGGTCTTGCAGTGCACGCAGTTCTGCGCGTTGATCTGCAGGCGGTCGGTGTCGTCCGGATTCTTCACGTACTCGTAGACACCGGCCGGGCAGTAACGGCCTTCCGGACCGGCATAGGTCGCGAGGTTGATGCGCACCGGAACGCCGGTGTCTTTCAGCGTCAGGTGTGCCGGCTGGTTCTCTTCGTGGTTGGTGTTGCTGATGAACACACTGCTGAGCCGGTCGAAGGTGATCTGGCCGTCGGGCTTGGGGTAATCGATGCGAGGGCAGTCGGCGGCCGGCTTCAGGGACTGGTGGTCGGCGATGCGGCGGTGAAGCGTCCATGGCGGCGAGGCGATGCCCAGCTTGGGCAACAACCATTGCTCGATGCCATTCATCAGCGTGGCGGTCCACAGGCCTTTCTTGAACCACTGCTTGAAGTTGCGCGCACGGTCCAATTCGTCATGCAGCCAGCTTTGCTTGAAGGCGTCGGGGTAGGCGGCCAATTCGTCATGCTGACGGCCGTTGACGATGGCGTCGAAGATGGCGTCGGCCGCCAACATGCCGCTCTTGATCGCGGCATGGCTGCCCTTGATGCGGCTGACGTTCAGGTAACCCGCTTCGCATCCGACCAGCGCGCCGCCAGGGAAGATCGTCTTGGGCAGGCTGAGCAAACCGCCGGCCGTGATCGCGCGGGCGCCATAGCCCACCCGCTTGCCGCCTTCGAGCACGCTGCGGATGGCCGGGTGTGTTTTCCAGCGCTGCATTTCCTCGAAGGGGCTCAACCAGGGGTTGCTGTAGTCCAGCCCGGTGATGAAGCCGAGCGTGACCTGGTTGTTGGGCAGGTGGTAGAGGAAGGCGCCACCGTAGGTCTGGCTGTCCAGCGGCCAGCCGGCGGTGTGCGTCACGCGGCCGGGGTGGTGTTTGGCAGGATCGATCTCCCACAGCTCCTTGATGCCCAGCCCGTAGGCCTGAGGGTCGCGCCCGTCATCAAGCTGAAAGTGTGAAATCAGCTGCCGGCCCAGGTGCCCGCGCGAGCCTTCGGCGAACACGGTGTACTTGGCGTGTAGCTCCATGCCGAGCTGAAAGTTGGCGGTGGGCTCGCCGTCCTTGCCGATGCCGAGGTTGCCGGTGGCCACGCCGATGACGACGCCCGCTTCGTCGTACAGCACCTCGGCAGCAGCGAATCCAGGGAAGATCTCGACGCCGAGTGCCTCGGCCTGCTGACCCAGCCAGCGCGTCACGCTGCCCAGGCTGATGACGTAGTTGCCTTCGTTGTGAAAACACTCCGGCAGCAGGGCGTGCGGGGTCTTGGTGGCTCCAGTGGGCGTCAGGAACAGGAATTCGTCGTCGGTCACCGGTTGTTCGAGCGGCGCGCCGAGCTCCTTCCAGTTCGGGAACAGCTCGGCCAATGCGCGCGGGTCCATCACCGCGCCGCTCAGAATGTGCGCACCGGGCTCCGACCCCTTTTCCAGCACCACGACCGAGATCTCGGGGCCCTGAACCTGCGCCAGCTGCTTGATACGGATGGCGGTCGCCAAGCCTGCCGGCCCGCCACCGACCACCACCACGTCGTAGTCCATGGCCTCGCGCGGGCCGTGCTGTTCAAGGAGGTTGGCTGGGGTCATGCGGGTATGTCCGTGCAGTCTCTGTCAGCCGTGGAGTCTATCGAGCGCTGCGAGAGTGCGGCACATCGGCGCAACACCGCTGCATCACCTACGATGCAAACTCTGGGCGCAGAGCCGACGTGCTGAAAAGCCGAGGCTGCGCAGGCCAACCACAAAAGATCAGGAGACCTTTGTATGACCGAGCCTCAATTTGACATCGACGACATGCTGGAGCAATTTCACACGTGGCTGGAAGCCCAAAGCAAAGACTCTTTGGCCGACTATGCAGAGCGGTTGACCGACCAAGTGCCTGAATCGACTCCCTTGGGGATGGTGCTGTGCTTGGCCAATAACCAGGACAGCCTGCTGGCACAGACCCTGGCCGCGCTGACGGAGGGCAACGGCGTGCTGTGGCCCCGCGCGCAGCCGGATGACCCGGTGCAGACGCAGGCGCTGCGGGTCGGGTTGCCTCTGCCGATCAAAGCGCAGATCACACTGACCGACTGGAATCCATCGTTGGACACCGAGCCAGACCCTTTGCCACAAGCCGTTCTGTACACCGGTGACGCCGATGCCTTGGCGCATCTGCGGCAGAAAATCAGCCAGTGGCCACATCAACCGGTAACGATCATCTCGTGCCCGGAAGACATCGAAGACGACTTCGACATTCCTCTGGCCCAGCTGCAACGCTGATCCGGCTGGCCTCAGGCTGGCCGCGCCAAAGAAAAAGGCCTTGTGTGACAAGGCCTTGAAAGTCGTTGGTGGGAGGAGGAGGATCGAAAACGACTCTCCAGGCCGCTTGCCTCCTCACTGTTGTAGTTTGGGGGTAGGTCGGTTCCTGCGAAAGTTACTGCATCAACATGATGCAGTCCGATCGTCCGCGCTAAATGGCGGCAATTTGCCCATGAACGTAACTGGGTCGAGAGCCGAATCCGGCTCATGGCGCTGCCTGCGGCAGAACTGGGCAATCGCAGGCAACCCGAGGGCTGGCAAGCACGTTGCGGCCGCAAGGAGTTCGGCCCGCTTCGGCTACCCCCGATTGAAATGTTGGTGCTTGTCGGCTGTTGCCAGGGCTAAAAAACCCAAGTCCAAAGTGCAACGCTGACCGCAATCCACAGCAACATGATCAATGATCACCATTGCACCGATTCGGCTGCTTGGCTTCTGGCCTTGCGATTTCTTCCAGGTGTCCGTTTGGCTGTGGCAGTCCGCCAGTACGTCTGGCGGCAAGAGCTTGATTGCAAACCAGATCAGGCCCGGCAAAAGCACCAGGTCGTCCAGGTAGCCAAGCACCGGAATGAAGTCCGGGATCAGGTCAATCGGATTGAATGCATAGGCCACCACGAAGACACCCAACGCCTTTGCGTACCAAGGCGTACCGGGTTGTTTAGCGGCGAACCAGAGCGTCACGCCGTCTCGCTTGATCTGTTCAGCCCATTGCTTCAGCATTTCAACTACGGTTATGACTAGAGCAGGCCACCCCACCTCACGGGCTTGACGCCAAGGAAGCCCCCCGAAATGTAGGCACGCGCCCAGAATGGCCCGAACGGCCCGTTCTGCCCAGGGAGCGCAAGCTCTGTTTCCTTCACGCTGTGCGTGAAACACGCCCGCTTGAAGAACTGATCGCGTTGCAGGTCGCTGCGCGTGCTCCCCTCGGTGCGGTGCCGCTCAGATCGCCATCTCGGTCACCCGCCATGCCCGATACCGGTCCACTGAAGGCAATGGCTAAACAAAACTCAAAGCACCAAAGCAGTCCGGGCGCCGCTCGAAGGGCTCACCAAAAAGCACCCGTGATTCGCCCAATGGACAGCGAAGCGGTCGTCACCGAGCCTGGTGCAGCGCAACTGGCGGTTGGCTACGTTACTGATCGCGGATATCCAGCAGGCGTTTGAGTTCAGGCGCGATGTCAATCGGCTTGAACGCGCTGACATTTGTGCCGCCCGTATTGCCGACCGGCAAGCGTCTGAACAAATGACCGATCGGGACCAGTGCAATGCGCACGACCTGACCGGTCACTTCGCGCCAGCCGCCCGTAGACCAACCTACCCCGAGCACCTGCCAGCGAACCCGCAGATGAGGGAAAAGATCAAGCTGCCCGGGCAGATGTGCCCTTTCCAGCGCCGTGAATTCGCTTTTCGCGTCGCCCAGGGCCCTGTGCTGGCCTAGTTCGGCCAGGGCCGCCTCAAAGGCTCCGACACGCGACAGCCCCGTTTTCAACGTCATTTGACTTCCCCCTTCTTCAGCAGCCGGAGTCCGTTGCCCACCACCAGCAGGCTAGCCCCCATGTCAGCAAAGATGGCCATCCACATGGTGGCGCTGCCGAACACCGCAAGAACCAGGAACACCGCCTTGATGCCCAGCGCCAGCGTGATGTTCTGCCACAGGACCGCATGTGTGGACCGGGACAGCCGGACGGTCTCTGCAATCCGGCGCAGATCGTCGTTCATGACCACCACATCCGCGGCCTCCATGGCGGTGTCGGTGCCGGCGGCACCCATCGCCACGCCGATGTCGGCCTGCGCCAGTGCTGGCGCGTCGTTGATGCCGTCGCCGGTCATCGCGGTCAGGCCATGTTGGGCCTGCAACGTCTTGATGGCCTCCAGTTTGTCTTCAGGCAGCAGGTTCCCGCGCGCTTCATCGATGCCGGCTTCGTGCGCGATGGCCGTCGCTGTCGCCTGGTTGTCGCCGGTCAGCATCACGGGCGTGATGCCCA
>LNFM01000836.1_pt1 | contig 72857 bp, 69 predicted proteins | sample 596031 | NCBI WGS metagenome assembly LNFM01 (sample SAMN04254537, study PRJNA301005) | activated carbon metagenome | isolation source: dual media filters at the Ann Arbor, Michigan drinking water treatment plant | place: USA: Ann Arbor
GCCGAAAAAGACGAGAAAATAAAAGGAGATTTAGAACTTAAAATGGCAGCATGAACGCAAGCATTCAGGCGACAACTAGCTTGACAATTTCCGCGTGTGGCGCGGAGTGGTGCGAGTTGCGCATTGTTTTATATTGATCTTGATCAGTTCAAATATATCAACGACACATTAGGCCATGCGGCGGGTGACCGGCTATTAATTGAAGTTTCACGTTTGTTGCAATCCCATCTGCGTGAAGGCGATTTGTTTGCGCGCTTTGGCGGTGATGAATTTACGGTGTTGTTGTATAACGTCGACAATGATAATGCGTTACGCGTGGCGGAATATTTACGTTCGCTATTGGAAGCATATAAGTTTTTTGATGCGGGTAGCGTCTACAATGTCACCGCCAGTCTGGGCATTGCCATGATCGATAACAATATACTTACGGCGGATGAATGTCTTGCCCAAGCTGATATGGCAGCGAACGTCGCAAAGTCACGTGGGCGTAATCAGGCATATCTGCATGATCCTCTGGATGGCGGCAAAGCCGACATGGCAGCCGATATGGGATAGGCTGCACGGGTGCGGCAAACTTTAGAGCAGGATCGTTTTCACTTCATGTATCAACCCATCATGTCGTTGGCAGATGGTCAGTCGCGTGATTATAAAGTGTTGGTGAGGATGCGCTGTGATGACGGCCATATTATTTTGCCTGGAGGATTTCTGCCTGCGGCAGAGCGTTTTGGCTTGATTCACGGCGTGGACCGTTGGGTGGTATCGAAAGCTATCGTCGAGTTGGCGCGGCTGCATGAGGCTGGGAATAAAGTAGGCTTCTCCATTAACCTGTCGGGCCGTGCTTTTGAAGATGCAGCGCTCTTGCCATTGATCAGGGATTTGTTGTGTGACACGGCGTTGAATCCGGCACGCGTGACCTTTGAAGTTACCGAAACCGCAGCCATTGCTAATCTTTCGGCGGCGATAAATTTTATTGGTGCGTTAAAAGACCTTGGCTGCCATTTTGCGCTGGATGATTTCGGCGCGGGATTTAGTTCGTTCATTTATTTGAAGCATTTGCCCGTTGATAAACTCAAGATTGACGGCTCATTTGTGCAGGGTTTGACAAATGGGTTGGTCGATCAGGCCATGGTTCAGTCCATGAATCAGGTGGCGCATGCGCTGGGCAAGATTACGATTGCCAAGTTTGTAGAAAATCAGCAGACACTGGATTTTCTGAAACACTATGGCGTGGACTTTGTGCAGGGATATCATGTAGGCCGACCCGTGTCCGCCATCAATGCGTCGGGACATGTGGCGGGTTTGCGTGAGGGTCATGTGATCTCGTAGATTAAGGAAATTCTGATTAATTCCTCTGTGTCATTTCGACCGCAGGGAGAAATCTTATATCCTGCTGATTTTATTGATTATCGCAGTAACAGATTTCTCGCTAACGCTCGAAATGACAAATTATTCAGAGGTTCTCTAATCGAGGCGATCCGAATGATGTGCCGCATTAAAAAATTGCACATTATGGTGTTTGAAAAAAGGAATCAATGCCATGCCTGTTACGAATCCGCCAATATGTGCACCCCATGCCACGCCGCCCTGACCATCTGCCGTCATCAGCGAATTGAAAATCTGCAACACAAACCAGAAACCTAATACCGCCATTGCAGGTAAATAAAGCATGCGGGTGAAGACCCCGAGGGGAATCAATACCAATACGCGGGCACGCGGATACAGTAATAGATAAGCGCCTAACACACCGGAAATCGCGCCACTGGCGCCGATCATGGGAATGGTGGAGCCAGCATCCGGCAAGGCTTGCGCCAATGCTGCGCCGAGTCCACAGGTGATATAAAATGCGATAAAGCGTTTATGCCCCATCACATCTTCTATGTTGTTGCCGAATATCCACAGGTACAACATGTTTCCGATCAGATGCATCCATCCACCATGTAAAAACATCGACGTGAATAATGTTGTCCAGGTGGGTATCAATGCCAGATCAGGTGGCAAGACCTGCCCACCCAGAAGTGTGGCCGGTATTACGCCCAGGCTATACACCAGACGTTGTTGTGCATCAGGCTCAAGGAATTGTTGCCACAGGAATACCAATACGCAGGCCACAATGAATATAATGGTAATGACGGGATTAATCCGCGTGGGATTGTCGTCGTGCAGGGGTATCATGCGGTAATACCGTTCGTTTTGGAGCGGTTAATGTTATTCAAATCAATTTCACCCATGTTGTCATTTCGACCGAAGGGAGAAATCTTAAGATTCCTCGCTATGCTCGGAATGACACGGTGTATGTGAGCCGTCCTAAGTTCATCAGGCCAACAGTATTGGATAATGAGATGCACGGTATCCCGATAAAACCTGGGCTACACTATCTGCAAATTGGCATAGGCCATGACCAGCCATTTGCTGCCGCTGGTTTTGAAGTTTACTTGTACGCGGGCGCGATCACCATCGCCTTCGTAGCTTAAGATCACACCGTCGCCAAACTTGCCATGACGTACACGCTGCCCCAAACGTGGACGAACCATGACGTCATCCCCGGTATCTTGCTGGTAGTTATCAGCAAAGTGATTATGTGCAGCCGCCATGGGGCGTATGACAGAGGCGCGCGGCCGCACTTCGCGGATCAGTTCGGCGGGGATTTCATTGATGAAGCGCGAGGGTGGCGCATAGGTTTCTGTACCATGTAGCCTGCGTCGCTCGGCGCAGGTGATGAATAACTGTTGCCGGGCGCGGGTAATGCCCACGTAGCACAAGCGCCGTTCTTCTTCGAGACGCTCTGGTTCCTGGGTGGACATCTTGTGCGGGAACAAGCCTTCTTCCATACCGCACAAAAATACCAGGGGGAATTCCAGACCTTTAGCGGTGTGCAAGGTCATGAGCTGCACGCAATCGTCCCATTCATTACCTTGGCCTTCACCGGCTTCCAGCGCGGCATGTGAAAGAAACGCTTGCAGTGGGCTCATGCCTTCGGCCAATTCGGCGCTGGTTTCATATTCGAATTGACGTGCGGCGCTCACCAGCTCTTCAAGGTTTTCAATGCGCGTCTGGCCTTTATCGCCTTTTTCCTTGCGGTAATGATCAAGCAGCTTGCTGTGCGTGAGCATGGTGTCCACTTGCTCGGCAAGATTAAGCTGCGCCACGTCATTGGCCAGTTTTTCGATAAGCTCAATGAATGCAGCAAGTGGGCGGTTACCAGTAATTGCGGCTGTCGCCTGCCAGAGTGATACGCTGTGTTGGCGAGCGTGGCTGCGCACTATTTCCAGGCTGCGTTCACCGATGCCGCGCGTCGGTGTATTCACCACCCGCTCAAAAGACGCATCATCGTCACGGTTTTCAATCAGGCGCAGATAGGCTAACGCATCCTTGATTTCAGCGCGTTCAAAAAAGCGCAGGCCGCCATAGATGCGGTACGGCATACTGGCATTCAGCAAGGCATCTTCCAGCACGCGTGATTGCGCGTTGGAGCGATATAATATCGCGACGTCGCGGCGCATTGGCGCACCAGCGCCATTCAGTAAACTACCTTGTTCTATCCGACCGCCATGGATGGGGAGAGCGAAGCGAGGGGGGTTGCTGGAAACGCAGGAGCGGTTTTCCAGCCATTGCTTGATACGTTCGACGATGAAGCGTGCCTCGTCGAGATCGTTAAATGCGGTGTACGCAACTATTGGCTCGCCTGACTCGCCTGCTGTCCACAAGTTTTTGCCGAGGCGTCCCTGATTGTTGGCGATTAACGCATTGGCGGCGTTCAGAATGGTGCTGGTGGAGCGGTAATTCTGTTCCATGCGCAACACCCGCATGCCCGTAAATGCTTGCTCGATTTTACGGATATTTTCGACGCGCGCACCGCGCCAACCATAAATGGACTGATCATCATCACCGACAATAAATAGTTTTCCCGAATCGCCCGCCAGCAGGCGCACCCAGGAGTATTGAATGGCATTGGTGTCCTGAAATTCGTCTACCAGCACATGGCCGAAGCGTTGCCGGTAATGGGCGAGTATGTCAGGATTTTTCTGCCATAGTTCCTGCGCACGTAACAGTAGCTCGGCAAAATCCACCATGCCGCTGCGCTGACAGGTCTCTTCATACGTTTGATAAATGCGCATCATCTGCCGCGTATAAGGATCGCTATTATCCTGCACCTGCTGTGCTCGCATGCCTTCATCTTTGCGGGCGTTGATAAAGCCTTGCGCCTGTCGCGGTGGCCAGCGTGCTTCGTCCAGTTCCAGCGCCTTGAGTATGCGGCGGATAACGCGGTATTGGTCGTCGGAATCGAGAATCTGAAACGCTTGCGGCAACCCGGCCTCGCGCCAATGGGCGCGCAATAAACGATGCGCCAGACTGTGGAACGTGCCGACCCACATTCCACCACCGACCTTTTCACCCGTCACACTGAGAAGTTGCTCAATGCGGCCACGCATTTCAGCCGCCGCTTTGTTGGTGAATGTGACGGCCAGTATGCTGTGAGGGGATACCCCTTCCACGCCCACCAGCCAGGCGATGCGATGCACCAGCACCCGTGTTTTGCCGCTGCCAGCGCCCGCCAGTACCAGCAGGTGGCCGGGCGGGGCGCTGACAGCGTCGCGCTGGGCATCATTGAGGTCATCGAGAATGTAGGAAACGTCCATGCGGGGATTTTAGCAGATTGGCGGTGGTTACGGGCACATTTATATAAGTTGAAGTGGGCCTGGTTTTGAATCTCAAATTATTGATTTTTATGTTCTATGTTATAATTTTGGAGTGGTGTAGTGACTGCTGGTTTTGAAAGTTGAGGCGAGACTGATGAAAGTGAAAGATCTTGTGCAGGAATGGGAAAACGCGGGGGATAGCCGTTTGGCGGCACGCGAGTTTCATGTCAGGCTTTCCCTCCCCGATGCGGCGCGCATTGCCGCTTTAGGGGAGATGTATCCTGCCGTTACGGAAACTAAAATTATTAGTGATTTGTTGTCTGCGGCGCTGGATGAGTTGGAAGTGGCCATGCCTTACGTGCAGGGTACGCGCGTGATTGCGGAAGATGATCGCGGTGATCCCATCTATGAAGATGTGGGCAACACCGCACGCTTTCATGCGCTTATCAAGAAGCATGTGGCTGCCTTGGAGCGTGAATTGTGTGAACGTGGCTAATCGTCTGCGCCATTCGTTGTCGTTAGTCAGCCATGCCACGTCATAACGCAAAACATTTGTCCGCAATGGAGGCGAACACCGCGCGCAGTGGCGTGGGTCTTGGTCTTGCCCGGGCGTTGTCCAAGATGGGCGTTGCCTCGCGTACGGCGGCCACCGTGTTGATCGAAGCGGGGCGGGTGAGTGTGAATGGACAGGTGTTACGTAATCCTGAAGCACGTATTAACATGACGCGGGATCGCATCGCCCTGGACAATACTCCGCTCAGTGAAATTCCCAAGCGTTATATTGCAGTAAACAAGCCACGCGGCTTGGTGACGACTACCAGCGATGAACAAGGCCGCGCTACGGTGTATGTGTGTCTGAGCGAGGCTGACCACCATGCCTGGTTGGCGCCAGTGGGTCGTTTGGACAAGGCCAGCGAAGGCCTGATCTTTTTTACCAATGATACGGCGTGGGCGCAACGCATCCTTCATCCCGCCAGTCACCTTTCCAAAACCTATCATGTGCAGGTCAGCCGATTGTTCAACGAAGATGATGTGGCGCAGTTGCAACACGGTATGATGCTAGATGACGGCGTGTTTGCGCGTGCTGAGCAAGTGCGGGTGCTGCGCAGTGGGCAAAAGAATTGCTGGCTGGAAATCGTGTTGCATCAAGGCATCAATCGGCAAATTCGCCGTATGCTTGCGGTGCTGGATACTGAAGTGCTGCGCCTGATCCGCGTGGCGATTGGCTCGGTAACGCTGGGAACGCTGCCCAAGGGGCAAAGTCGGCCATTGACGGCAGATGAGTTAAAGAGCCTCTGAGGTGTTAGCGGATTGTCATTTCGAGCGTAGCGAGAAATCCTTGTTTCGAGTCTCGAACGAATGTGAGAGAACTTTGAGAGATCTTCCAGGATTTCTCGCTACGCTCGAAATGACATATTCCAGGCTCGAAATGACATACTCCAGAGGTTCCTTGGCTCAAGGGCATATCTAATATAACGATAGAGTTGTTTGACTCGAAATCCCTGATAAATTCGTCGCAGGTGTTGGTTTATTAATTTAGGCTGCTATTGCTTGACAGGGTGTTTACCTCCGTAGTAGTATTGATAATGATTCTCATTTAGATCTATTTCGGTGCCGGGTCGTTGGAGGCCACACCTTTTAGCCAGCCAGAGGCGTCTGCCTCGTTAGCCAGCCAATCATGTTTCGACCATCGGCCTGAAAGCCATTTTTCAGGCCGCCTGTTTCTGAATGGTCATGACTTTTGGAACAACTTGGCGATGACAGCGGCAGACATTCTGGAGTCTTTTGATTCCCGGCAGCACAATCACCTTGGGCGCGGCACCAGTAGCGCTATGCGTCTGCGACTTGTGAGCGTGCTCACTGTCGTGGGTCTGCATATCGCCGCTGGCTATGCGCTGCTACAAGTCGAAGCAGTCCGTCAGGTGGTGGAAGAAGCCGCGCCGCTCTTCGTGGAGTTCATCCGTCCCGCCGCTACGCCACCCGCGCCGCCGGTAGTAGTGCCCAAGGTAGTTGTGCAGCCTAAACAGAAAGCTCCGCCGCTCCTTGCTGCAACCCCAATGCCTGATGAAACGCCGGCGACTGTCGTCGAAGTGTCCCCTCCTGCGCTGATCCCTCCCGCTTTGGAAGTGCCCGCTGTCGCTGCAACCATAACTCCCCCTCCTATGCCACCGGCGCTGCCCACCCCGCAACCCAGGCTGGTCTCGGGCGTGGAATATATACGGCCACCGCAGCCCGCGTATCCATCGCTCTCACGCCGTATGAATGAGGCGGGCAAGGTCATCGTACGTGTGTTGATCAACCCCCAGGGCAGCCCTGAACAGGCGCTGGTTCAGCTTTCGTCGGGCTCCGCGCGCCTGGATCAGGCGGCCATCAACGCGGTGCTCGCTGCGCTCTTCAAACCCCATACCGAAAATGCCGTCGCGCTGCATGTGTATGCCCTCATCCCTATCACCTTTGAACTAACACAGTGACACACACAGGAGTAATTATGGAAACTCAGGTTACATCCCAGACACTTGGTTTTGCCCATTTTATTACACAGGCGGACGGGGTGGCCAAGGCCGTTCTCGCCATTCTGATTTTCATGTCCATCGTGAGTTGGACCATCATTGTGATGAAAAGCCTGCGGCGCTTCATGGAGCGGCGGCACAGCGCGCGCTTCCTGCGCTTTTTCTGGGAGGCGCCCAGCCTTGCCGCGATTCAGACGCAGGTGAAAACGGCGGGTGTGCATGAGCCTTTCAGTCACATGACGCATCACGGTTTCAGGGCTATCGAGCAGTTCGCCAGAAAAGATGGCAGCCGCATGGTTGATTCCAGCAACGCCGATGAGTTTCTCACCCGCAGCCTGCGTCAGGCCTATGAACAGGAAACCGCGCGCCGCGAAAACGGCCTCACGTTTCTGGCCTCGGTCGGTTCCGCCGCCCCCTTCATCGGCCTGTTTGGCACGGTGTGGGGTATTTATCACGCGCTGCTGGCGATCGGCATCAGTGGTCAGGGTACCCTGGACAAAGTCGCCGGTCCGGTCGGCGAAGCGCTCATCATGACGGCGTTGGGGCTGGCGGTCGCGGTGCCTGCGGTGCTTGCCTATAACGCTTTCACCCGCCAGAACCGTGTGGTGCTGGCACAGCTCGATGGCTTTGCGCACGACGTGTTCGGCTTCATGTCCACCGGCAACCGCATGGCGGCTACCCATGCCCATAGAGGTGAGATCAAACTTGTCACCGATAAAACAAAAGCGCCAGTTGCGGCGGCACAGGCAGGAGGTTGACTATGGCTTTCGGTGGATTCAGCAAATCCGGCGGACAGCAACCGATAGCCGAAATCAACATGGTACCGCTGATCGACGTGATGTTGGTGCTGCTGGTGATCTTCATCGTGACGGCGCCGTTGCTCACACATGCGGTCAAGATTGATCTGCCCAAAGCCACATCATCAATCAGCCTGGCCAAGCCAGACAAGATCGAACTTGCGATCGACGCTGGCGGCACGCTTTACTGGAATGGCGAGGCCGTCGACAAGGCCACTGTCATGGCGCGCTTTGCCAGCGAAGCCCGCAAAACGCCGCAGCCGGAACTGCATCTGCGTGCAGACAGGAACACACGCTACCAGATGCTGGCCGAGGTAATGGCGGAAGCGGCCAAGGTTGGCCTCTCAAAGATCGGGTTTGTGAGTGAGCCGGAGAAAGATCTCTCCCTGCGGTCGAGATGACAATAGGGTCGAGATGACAGCGGGGGCGAGACGACAACGGAATAGTGAAACACAATATTTAGTAAAGTACTCACAGCCAGCCAAAGATCCATCTGACCTGATCAGGATTCTCCAGCCAGCCATTCAACATTGATAACAACAACGGAGAATACCTGGTAATGAAACACACGCGATTCGTGACACCTTCAGAAAAAAACATTTTGACAAGCAAACGCCATCCACTACAAATTGGCAGACTACTGCCGCTGGGGGCCGTCAGCGCCGGAACCCTGGCCTTGATCCTGGCCGCAAACCCGGCGCTTGCGCAGCCCGAAGCCAATATTGACCAAGCGGCAACGGCGCAACCGAAAGAGGAAAGCTTGCCCGAAGTGAAGGTCAAGGCGGAACGCGATAGCGAGGCCAAGGGATACCAGGGTGACACGACCAGCGTTGGCAAGCTGCAACAATTACCACGCGATATTCCGCAGTCTGTCACTGTCGTCACCGAGCAGTTGATGAAGGACCGCAACGCCACTACATTTAAAGAGGCGCTACGCAATGTCGCCGGTCTCACCTTCAACGCTGGCGAAGGCGGACGCATTGGCGACAATATCACGATACGCGGCTACTCGGCGGCAGGTGATCTGTATCTGGACGGCATGCGCGATGTCGCCCAGTACAACCGCGAAGTATTTAATCTCCAGCAGCTTGATATTCTGCGCGGCTCCGCATCAATGCTGTTTGGCCGCGGCTCGACGGGCGGCATTATCAATCAGGTCAGCAAGCAGCCTTCCCTGGCTGATCGCAATGAAGTGGCGTTTACACTGGGTTCGTTCGACTACAAGCGCCTGACTGCTGATCTGAACAAGGTGGTGGGTCAGGACGCTGCGGTGCGTGTCAATCTCATGAAGACCGATACCGACAGTTTCCGCGATGCGGTGAATCAAGAGCGCTGGGGCGTTGCACCTTCGGTGCGTTGGGGGATAGGGACCCGCAACGAATTTGCGCTGTCTTACTACTATCTAAAGGAAGACAATATTCCGGATTACGGCGTGCCTTATTTCCAGGGTCGGCCTCTCGACGTGCCAGTCACCCGGTTTTACGGCATGGCCAATGCCGATTACGAGCGCAACCAAACTGGTATTGCTACGGCAAGTTACATCCATCGCTTTGATCCCGATACCTCGGTTCGCACTGTGCTGCGCGTGGCCGACTACGAACGTGATTTGCGGGTTGTAGCGCCACGGCTGACAGGGACAGGGTGTGTCACCGCTGCCCCAACAGTTATCACCGGGAGCACGATTGTTTGTCGTGGTCGGCAGGCGCGCGGCGGTGAAGAAGACACCATCACCAGCCAGACCGACTTCACCACAAAGCTGAACACGGGCGGTATCAAGCATCAATTGCTGGCCGGCCTGGAGTTGATGCAGGAAAAAGCGCATCGCTGGAACTACGTCAACACCGGCATCAATCCACCCACCACCGTCGGCAATCCCGATCCGAATCCACCGCTCGCCTCCGGATTTCTGGACAGGACGCCCACCGGTGATGTTACCTACAAGGCGCATACCATTGGGCTCTATGCGCAAGATGTCATGGAGCTGGTGCCCATGTGGAAACTGGTGCTGGGCGCGCGCCATGATCAGCTCAAGGCGGACTATGCCCGTCCCGCCCCGGCGGGTGATCTGTCACGTACCGATAACGTGTGGAGCTATCGTGCTGGCGTGATGTACCAGCCCGATCTGACCACGTACTATGTTTCTTACGGCACCTCGTTCAACCCCTCGGCTGAGCTTTATCAGCTTGATGACCGTTCAGCCAACACGCCGCCAGAAAAAAATCGCAACATTGAGGTGGGCGCGAAATGGGATTTGATCGACGGGAATCTGTCATTGCGCACCGCCATCTTCCGCTCCGAGAAAACCAACGAGCGCAATACTGATCTGGCCAGCACCCAATATCTGCTTTCGGGTAAACGCCACACGGATGGCATCGAGTTCGAAGGTGTGGGGCGCATCACCCCCGACTGGGAAGTTTTTAGCGCGCTCGCATTGATGACGGCGGAGATTGATGTCGCCGCCGCGCAGCAGGCCAACACGCTCGGCAACACACCGCTTAATACGCCCAAGTACACGGCTAACCTGTGGAATACGTACAAGCTGGGCGGTGGCTGGAAGATTGGCGGCGGCGTGGAAGGTGCGGGGCGGCGCTATGCCAACAACACCAATATCAACGCCGTGCCGAGTTACTGGCGATGGGATGCGATGGCCCAATATGGTTGGGACAAGTACTCGGTGAAGCTGAACGTACTGAATCTTCTGGACAAGGATTATTACGAGGGCGTGTACTCGGGTCATTCCATACCGGGAACCAAGCGTGCTGTGCAGCTTACGTTTGGGGCGAAGTTTTAATCTCTTAGGGTTTGGGCTCCTCGCTACACTCTCCCCGCAGCTCGCCTGGAGGTACTTCTGGCGCTGCGTTTATTGTTTTTATACTGTCATCCCGAACGCAGTGAGGGATCTTTCTTAAGATTCCTCGCTATGCTCGGAATGACATAGAAAATCCCCGCAGTAAGCTGCGGGGATTTTTATTTTCACATCAGGAGATTTCATGCTACTCCACGTTCCAGAAGTTCTGACAACCGACGAGCTTGCGCAGATACGCACCTTGCTCGTGTCGGCGGCGTGGGCCGATGGCCGCATCACCGCCGGCACCCAGTCGGCCCAGGCCAAGCACAACCTGCAATTGCCAGAGGACTGCGAAGCCACGCGCATTGCTGGCCGCATCGTGCTGGCTGCGCTCGAACGTAGCGCCCTGTTTTTCACAGCGGCGCTGCCCAGGCAGATCTTTCCGCCGCTCTTCAACCGCTACGAGGGCGGCATGAGTTTCGGGAATCACGTCGACAATGCGATCCGCCGCATCGCCGCCAGCGGAACGCGCGTGCGCACCGATCTCTCGGCCACGCTGTTTCTGGCCGATCCCGAGTCCTATGACGGCGGCGAGTTGGTGATCGAAGACACCTTCGGCGAGCAGCGCGTTAAATTGCCTGCGGGAGATCTGATTTTGTATCCGGGCACCAGCGTGCATCGGGTCGAGCCCATCACGCACGGCACTCGTCTCGCCTCCTTCTTCTGGATTGAAAGCATGGTGCGCGAGGATGACCGGCGACGCCTGCTGTTTGACCTGGATATGTCAATTCTGCGGGTACGCGAAACCCAGGGTGATACGCAAGCGGCGGTGGATCTCACTGGCTGTTATCACAACCTGTTACGGATGTGGGCAGACGTGTGACGCAACGAAAAGCGCAGGGTGTCAATGTCCGTGATGCGATCCTTCATTGTGGCTAATGACACTCTTCACGAAGGGATCGTTTTCCATGTCGCCGAGATCAGCATAGTCAAGGTGCTGATAGGACTGCATCCGGGCATCGGAAGTCATGGTCCACGGGGCTGACGCCAGGGGTTTGCATTCCGCCATGCGCAGGCTCACCGTAACGCCGCCCCGCGTCTTCTCGATGCGTGCCGGCAGTTTCATTTCCGGTAACCATATGACCTCGGTGCTCACGCCGTCAACTGTGCCTGCATAACGCTCGGCGCGTTGGCCGTCGACGGTGTGTTCTCCGCTACGTTTCAGGTGTGTGCCCAGCAATTTTGGGTCGATGATGGATTTGATCTGATTCCAGTCTGTGTTAATCGCAAGTGCGCCCAGGTCACCGGGCGTATAGTCGATGGCTTTTTCGGCAGGGTGAAAAAGTTTGGTGTAGGAAACCTGGCCGCGCGGATTCGACTCCCAGACCTCGCCAGTCTCGCCGTGTGCGCTGCGGGTTTCGACGCGGTTGTCGCTGCGCCAGAAGTACCACGGCGTGGTGTGATGTTCCACGTCCGTACCGGCCGGCTTCTGCGCGGAAGATGTGTCGATCAGATAGACGCACGCCACGGCTTGCGATGTCTGATCGGCCTGCGCAACGCCGCATAACAACCCGAGAGCCGGTAATGCTAATAGCCATTGTCTTTTCATTTTAATGCTCATTTCAATGCCTCATAAACCCATGTGCCCAATAGAAAAAGGGAGCGCACTCACGCGCACTCCCTTTATTTGCCGCATCAAAGAACGATCAGAACCCGAAGGCTTCCTTCATGACGTGGAAGATGGTGTTCTGCTCCATGACGCCGCGGAACAGGTAGGCCTTGGGACCCTTGGCGTAGATTGCGACATCTTCGCCGGCATGGGTCTCGGACTGCATCGGCACCGTTGATTCCTGCATGTAGCTCGGGGCTGTGGTGTCGGTGGCGGTCAGGTTGGGCCGGCCCGCGGTGATTCCCGAATAGCTCGTCGGGAAATGCGGATAAGTTTTGCTTCCTTCCGGCTGTTCGTTGGAGGCGCCCGTGTATCCCGGGCCGTTGGTATAGCCCAACGTGGTGTAGGGCAAGCCAAGTGCGTCTTTGGCGTAATCGCCATCGGCTTTGCCGGTGCTGACCACCTTGCCGAGGATGTTGTTACCGCGCTTCGGATAGCCAGCGATGGTGAAGACATGGCTGTGATCCGCCGTGATGATGATCAGTGTGTCCTTGGGATCGGTATTTTCCATTGCCACCTTCACCGCTTTGGCCAGCTCAATGGTGTCGGTCAGCGCACGCGAGGCGTTGCCGGCATGGTGGGCGTGGTCAATGCGGCCGCTTTCCACATGCAGATAGAAGCCTTTGCGGTTCTGCTTCAGCATGTCGATGGCTTTGGCCGTCATCTCGGACAGGGAAGGTTCGCCGCCGGTGTCGGTGGCGCGGTCGTGCTCATATTCCATGTGCGAGCGTTCGAACAGGGCGAGCAGGTGTTTGGTATTGGCGGGATTGATGGCGTCAAACTGTGCCTTGTTCCACGCATAAGCGGCGTTTGGATAGTTGGCCAACCATTCTGTGGTGAGGTTGCGTCCGTCCTTGCGACGGCCTTTTGCACCTGCGTCTTCATGGTCGGCTACCGTGTTGGGGAGAAAGCGGTCGCGGCCACCGCCCATGGCCACTTCAAGCCCGTCGCCATGGGGGAATTCGATGAGCTGCCGTGCGATGTCCGGGAAGCTGGCGCACGCGGCGGAAACTTCCGCATCGCTCTCCCAGTTACGTTCGGGGGAATGGGCGTAATTGGCGGCCGGGGTCGCATGGGTGAGCCGGGCGGTGGTGACGATGCCGGTGGCCTTGCCGTCTTTTTCGGCATGGTCGAGAATGGTCATCAGGGTGTTGCCCTGCACCTGGCTACAATTACCGCGTGTGACATTCTGATTCACCGCCAGCACACCATCATTGGTTTTCACGCCGGTAACCATGGCAGTCATGGTGGGGGCAGAATCGGGTGTCTGCTGATTGACACTATAAGTTTTCGACAGCGCCAGATAAGGTAATTTCTCAAAGGAGAGCTGGTTTTCTTCGCCGCTCTTGCCCTGCAACTGGCCAGCCAGGATGCGGGCGGCAGTGACGGTAGAGATGCCCATGCCGTCGCCGACGAACAGGATCACATTCTTGGCGCGGCGCACGTTAGGGTGCAGCCTCTTGGCTTCGTCAATGGCATTCGCACCAGCCTTATACCAGTCCTGCGGCGTCATCTCCGGCGCCGGGAAGGAATCCGCCGCCAGGGCGGAGGTTGCAAAACTGGCAGCGACTACGACTGCCAGCGGTTTCAATATGTATTTCTTCATGAGCATGGATCTCCCCGAGTTTGTTGAAATGACACAACCGCCCCAATCTGGATTTGGGTCTGAAGGGTAATCTAAGCGAAGTCTGTTACAGGATGATGAAGCAAAGGTTGCATTTTCATGAATATAGAGGTGATCCATTTCTCGTGGAATATTCTTGAGGGTCGGTATCTGGCGCAGCGCGATTCCGGCGCGCCTGAACAAGCCCTTGAGCGCGGCAGCGCGATCCGCATTGCTTTTGCATACCGGGAGCGAAGGGGTTGCGCAAGGAACCGCCGTGTCTCGTAGCGAACAATACAAATACCTCCGCTTAAAAATTCGCTTGACAAAATTAAATATGTAAATGATAATCATTATCAATCAGGCGACGGATATATTTCATGGCTAAACATACACAGGCTCCCGGCATAGGAATACATACGCCAGACAGGATGCCCAAGTGCGATGAACAGGAACGAAGAGTTCCGCAAAACTCCTCGGCTCCTGAAATCACTCGTGTACCTGTTGCGCAGCGCATCCTCAGCATCGCGTTGCTCAATGGGGCGCGTGAGCTGGTTATCGAACATGCCGGTGAGGAATACCGCCTGCGCCTGACCAGTAAAGGAAAATTGATTCTCACAAAGTAAACCGGTCCCTTGAGAAATCCGGAGAAAGCCGGAGATCTAAAATACCTCAACAGCCAGCCATCCCCGCCCTCCGGCGCAAGGTAGCCAGCCAACAGATTTTTGGTTGCCACCAGCCTTGTTAAGGAGAAATACCATGAATAACCCTCACAAACACACTGCCCCAGGTTTTCTACAGAAAGGGGATTGGACCAGGAAAGATTTCCTGGCATGGGGAATTATACTGGCCGCCGCCCTGGCCGGCCTCCTGGTCTTGTGGGCGCCCCTCATGCTGGCCCCGTTGTCGGAGATGACTGGGGCGTTCATGCGGCTGCATCAGGAACAATAATTGAGAGGACTCGAAAATATATAAGGAGATTCCGTTATGCCACACAACCACCTGTTACCTGAAAAAATACCAACGTTGCAAACATTGCAAGCGGCACTGCTTTACATGATGAGCCACTACAGCGCGCATACCCCTGCCTGTCCGTGCCTCGCCAAAGCGATAGCCGGGCATCTGCGCCTGTTCAGGGAGCATCCCGACAACGCCCACTGTCCCATGTTGCAGGATACGTGCTCGAAACTTGCCGTCTATTGGCAAGACGTGGCCTGCGGCGCGGGGTCACGGTCCGTGCCACGGCAGCCATCATCTAATGCATCGCCACATCCGGAGAGTACCCACTAATTCCAATTCCCGGTAAAAACAACATCTGTCATTCCGAGTCTCGAACGAAGGTGAGAGAACTTTGAGGAACCTTAAGATCACTGCGCCCGAAGTAACAGGGCGATGACAGTAAATTGATTCGAAATGACAGGCAGACAGCATCCATGAAAGATAGGGACATTTTTAGCGGGAATTGGCATACGCCACTGCACAACACCGCACACAAGAGGAGATTTACCATGCTGAGCATCGGACAAGCTATTCCTGCCATTGAAGTCGAGGCCCTGACACCGCAGGGCGAATACCGCGCCATTAACTTCAGCGATCATCGCTACCGATGGAAAGTGCTGTTTTTCTGGCAATGGAATTTCACCATCACTTGTCTTGCGCATATCCACGCCTACCATGCGCTGACCAGACAATTCGCCGAAACCGGCGCAATTGTGCTCGGCGCGAGCGTGGACAGCGTGTATGCGCACCGTGCCTGGACCACCAACGGATTGGGCAAAGTTGGTTTCCCCCTGATTGGCGATGCTACGCGCCAACTCGCTAGCCGTTGTGGTGTGCTCTCGCAGGAAGAAGGTATGGCCAAATACGCCACCTTTATCATCGAACCCGGCGGACATGTCGCGGGCGTTGTCACACATTCCATTAATGCGGCCGCGGAACGCAGTGCACAAGACGCACTGCGTATGTTGTGGAGACTTCAGGCCGACCGGGCCGGATACGATCAGTGCCCCACTTTATCCTATGACCAGGTGGCCTGACTTGCTTCATCACCAACATCCATATAAGGAGAACACCATGTCCATGCAAAGTGCTGCGCCAGTATCTCCGGCATCTCAATCACCACGTCCATCCATGCGCAATCTTCGGCGCCAGTTTCCGCATAACATTTCACAGGCAGAATCCACCTCGCGCCTCTATGGCATCGCCGAACACTTTGAGGTTTCCGAGGCCGAACTGCTGGCAACCCGCTGCGGCGACACCGTGACGCGCCTGCATGCCCGCTGCTGGAGTGAACTTGTCAGGGAGCTGCCAAAACTGGGTTGCGTCACGGCGCTGACCCGCAACCGTCACGCCGTGCATAAAAAAACCGGCACCTACCGGAATCGGAATACGCCGTGCATGGATGCACAAGTGCCGCCAGAGGCAGGTCGAAAAAATGCTCCTGCATTTTCGACAAACCCCCTCGCTTCGCTCTCCCCATCCATGGCGGTCGGATGCCGGAAGCGGCCCCGGAATACAGCAAACGCCGCTGGGGAAATCGCACCACAACTGTTTTTGCATCATTGGCAGAGTGGTTTCGGCGTTGTTGAAGAAATAAACGTCGGCCAACATCTCACCCTGCGCCGCAGCCTGCAATTTTTTGACCCTGCTGGCACCGTAGTGCATAAAGTATTTTTGATGGAAGATAGCAACCACGATGCCTATGAAACTCTGGTAAAACACTTCACCAGCGCCGACCAGTCTCCTGAGCAACGGGTCTCACTCGTTCCCAAACCCCTCCGGCAGCAGCGTGACAGTGACATTGACATCAAGGGATTGCGCGCTTACTGGCACGCGCTACGCGATGCCCGTGATTTTGCCAGTGGTTTTAATGGCATGCTCGAACGGTTTGGTGTGATACCCATACAAGCCCTGCGCCTGGTGGGCAACGATCTTGCTTATCGCGTGGCGCCGACAGGTTTCCGTCAACTTATGGAAGTCATCGTCGAACTGGGGCTGCCCATCACCGTCTCTGTAGGTAGTTCCGGTGTAACACAAACCCACACCGGGCTAATCCACGATCTGCACACCGTCGGATCATGGCTGAGCGTAAGGGAACCCGGATTTGTGTTGTACCTGCGTGAAGACCGTATCCATACCGCGTGGGTGGTGAAAAAACCCAGCGCCGACGGCATGGTCGCCGCGCTGGAACTGTATGACGCGAAGGGAGAAAATATCGCCGTGCTGACTGGCGCCGGGCAGGCGTGGGCAGAAGTCTGGCGCGATGCGGTGTCTACCCTGCGTCCATTGGATCCCGCCTCATGATTCCTTCTGATTGTGTGTTGAATCTCTTTAAACCTGTTCACGATCTCGCTGAAGGGCGCATTGCGGCGGTTACTGTCATCCCGACCCTCGCGAAAGCGGGGGAGGGCGCTTGCTTAAGATTCCTCGCTACGCTCGGAATGACATACCGGAAGAGAAAATGAAAGCACGTCAGTCGTTGAAAGTGATTGCGCTGGTAGCCCCGTTAGTCTTGGGTGTCCTCGGCGGTGGCTGTTCCCGCACCGGTCAGAACAACGAGACGCCTGACACAGGGGGCACGAATGCTGGCAACCCTCCTCCCGCAGTGCCTTCCGCAGTGGTGGTTAACGTCACCCTGAAGGAATGGACGATCACAGCGGACAAGACGGCTGTTCCCGCCGGCCCAGTGCAGTTCGTGGTGGCGAATCACGGCACGGTGGTTCACGAGATGGTGGTCGTCAAGACGGATATCCCCGCCAGCGCGCTGCGGGTGGTGAACGGCACAGTGGACGAAGCCGCAGCGGGCCAGGTCATCGGCGAGGTCGAGGAGTTTTCTCCCGGCAGCGCAACCCGTAGCGCTGCCTTCAATCTGCAACCTGGCAGTTACGTGTTGCTGTGCAACGTCATCGGGCATTACGGACACGGGATGCGGTTAGCGTTCACGGTTCGCTAGGTTCCTGGAAAGGCGCGTCAATCCAGGTCTGACCAATCCAGGTTTATCCGGGTTAGCCATGGCGGCTTTCCGGACAGGCGTGGGTAGGTTGACCCAGATAGAAGTGGTGACCTGGAAATTTTTCAACGATCGAGCCAACCGGCTATTGATCTTATAAAAAAGAATCATTATCATTCGTATTAGCATTATTATAGGGTGACGCAATGATCATTCACAGTATTCTTGACAGCGTAGGGGCAACACCTATCGTTCGCCTGTCACGCTTGTTCCGGGATTCGCGGTGCGAGGTACTCGCCAAGCTGGAAATGTTCAATCCCGGTGGCAGCGTCAAGGACAGGCCGGCGCGCTACATTGTCGAGCGAGGGCTGGCCGAGGGATCCATCCGACCGGACTCGCATATCGTCGAAAGCTCCTCCGGCAACCTCGCCATCGCGCTGGCCATGGTCTGCAGAATCTATGGGCTGCGGTTCACGGCGGTCGTCGACCCGAAGATCTCGCCGATTAACCTGCAGATCATTCGTTGCTATGGCGGCAATATTGAACTCGTCACCGAGAAGGATCGCCAGGGAGGCTATCTCGAAACCCGTATCGAACGTGTCAAGCGCGTGCTGCGTGAGCAGCCGGATGCCGTGTGGATCAACCAGTATGGCAACGATCGTAACTGGCAAAGCCACTACCACGGGGAAGGGGAGGAAATTCTGCGCCATCTGGATCATCCGGTGGACTATCTGGTGCTGGGGGTCAGCACCTCCGGCACCTTGCACGGCATCGCCCGGCGGTTGCGCGAGGCGTGGCCAAACTTGAAGGTCGTGGCCGTGGATGCGGTCGGTTCGGTGCTGTTCGGCACGCCGCCGTACCCCCGCGACCTGCCTGGAATCGGCGCCAGCCGCGTGCCGGAGTTGTTGAAGCGTGACGAGATCGGTCAGGTCATCCATATCGACGATTATGAATCGGCTGTCGCTTGCCGGGAACTGGTGAAACACGAAGGCATTTTCGCCGGTGGCTCGTCCGGTTCAGTGGTCGCTGCCATCCAGCGCCTCTCCACACGCATGCAACGCGCCACTCGCATTCTGACCATCCTCCCGGATCGGGGCGAACGCTATCTGGATACAGTTTATGACGACGACTGGCTGGCGCGCATGAAGAGCCGCCACCTGGCCCGCAAAAGCGGTTGTTCCATTGACGCACGCCTGGGGCAAACAGCATGACTATGTCATCGAAATCGCCGGATGTTCTCTATCTCAACCGCAGCGACATCGTCACATTGGGCGGCGAACACTCGCACATCTATGTTGATGCGGTAGGCGACGCACTGGCCGCGCACGCCTGCGGCGACTATGTGCAGCCGCTCAAGCCCTATCTGCGCCGGCCCGGCGCGGATCACATCGCCGACCGCATCATTGCCATGCCCGCTTATCTTGGCGGAGAGCCGGCGATCGCCGGCGTGAAGTGGATCGGCAGCAGGCATGACAACCCGTTGCAACGCGGGCTGGAGCGCGCCAGTGGTCTGATCATCCTGAACGATCCCCAGACCAATTACCCCATCGCCATCATGGAGGCCGGCCTGATCAGCGGCATGCGCACGGCGGCTGTCACGGCCGTCGCGGCCCGCCATCTGGCCAAAAAGGGGTTCGCGCACCTTGTTTGCATCGGCTGCGGCCCCATTGCCCGCATGCAGTTGACAACGATGCTCGAACAATTCCCGTCCATCGACAGGATCCACGTCTTTGACCGCAACCCGGATGCCGCCGAGTATTTGATCGAAGACGTCGCGGCGCATTTTCCCAAGATCAACTATCGGATTGAAACCGACGCCGAAAGCGCAATCGGCATGGCCGAGGTATTGGTGACATGCACGGTCGCCGATCAACCCTACATTTCATTTGACTGGTTACCTAAAGGCGCGTTCATCAGCAATGTCTCCATCATGGATCTGCACAAGGAAGTCTTCCTGAAAGCGGACAAGGTCGTGGTGGATGATTGGGAGCAGTGCAACCGCGAGAAAAAGATCATCCACCAACTGGTCACCGAGGGATCGTTCTCCCGCGCACGGCTGTACGCCGAACTGGGTGAGATCGTCATCGGAGCAAAGCCGGGGCGGGAGTCGGATGACGAAATCATCCTGCTGAACCCCATGGGGATGGCGATCGAGGATATCGCCTGCGCGCGTCATTTTTATCATCTGGCGCAGGCACGCGGCGTTGGCACGCAACTGCCGCTGTACGGTTGAGCCGCATGCAAACCCTACCCTCTCATCCGTACGCGCGCCGACTGACCCAAGACCTGTTCGATGCGCTCTGGCTGGAAGATCTCTACGGCTTTCGCAAGTACTGTATTTTTTCATCGATGGCTGACGGCGAAGGGGTTCTGGAAGTCACGCTGGACCGTGTACGGTCGCTGCACTGGCACGGACGCCGCGCCACCGGTCTGCGCCCATTCAGGGTTTCGAGCCGACCTGTGGTGTTGCATAGTGCTACGCAGGTGGCGGACTTGGAGGTGGTCGAGGTTGTCGAGACATTGCAAACAGCGGACTGGTGGAATGACCGGACAGACCGCTTTGCCCGGTTCTTCCGACTCGCCTGTGATCAGGCCGCGTTCGCGGCAGAGCGTGAATCCAATGTCGTGGCGCGACTCGGTGCCGCACCGGAGGATTTGCTGTCCTGGGAAGCCTTAAGCTGCCTGAAAGACCGGCCATTTCACCCGCTGGCGCGCACCAAGGACTGGGAAGAGGGCGACAGCACCCTCTACGCGGCCGAAACTATGACGCCCTTCCCGTTGCATTGGGTGGCTCTACCGCGAGACCGGGTACGAAGCGCCGCCCCCATCGCCGGGCAACCCCTTGCGGAGACCCTGCTCGACGGCACACAACGGGATAGGCTGAGCGCAACCGCCCGCACCTGCGGCGCCGGCGGCGATGACTGCGTGTGGCTGCCGGTCCATCCGTGGCAATGGGCGCGGCTCAACCGGCTGGCGCCGCCGGAACTGGTCGGCTGCATCGACCTGGGGACGGGGCCGGGAGCGGCGATCCCGACCGCTTCGCTGCGCACGCTCGCTGTCGTCGGGCGTTCCGGCGCCGCACATGGATGTGCAAGTGTCGCCAGAGGCAGGATGCCGGAAGCGACCACACATCTCAAGCTGGCACTCTCCGTTAACACCTTGGGCGTAGTTGAGAACCCTGCCGCCGCGCTACCTGCATAACGCCATGCTCGCCAGCGTTTGTCTGGAAAGCCTACATGAGCGGGACAACTGGCTGGCAGCGCACCTGCTGCTGTGTGACGAAAATCACTGGTGGGCACTGCGGCAGAGTGATTTGCTGGAAGACGATCCGGGTGAACTGGCCTGCCTGATCCGCCATTATCCGGCGCTGCCCAGTGCAACGCTGATCCCGATGGCGGCGCTCCCGGTGATAACCGCTGACGGCACGCTGCCAGCATTCGACCATCTGCTGGGTCGCACTGCGCGCGAAGACGAGGCTTGGACGTTGTTCGCCGACATGACTCGCGCTTTACTGGAGTTGGGTCTGCGCTGTTTCGCGCAAGGGGTGATGCCGGAACTGCACGGACAGAACGTGTTGCTGGCCTTTCAGGGGCGGCGGATCGTCGCGCTGGTTCTGCGCGACCACGACACATTGCGCATCTGCCCACCGCTGATGCAGGCCCAAGGTGTGGCAGTGCCGGACTACATGTTTGACCGTAGTGCGCCCAACACGCTGGAGCTGGACACGCCGCGCGAACTGCTGGCTTATCTGCAAACCTTGGCCATCGAGGTCAACCTGTACGCCATTCTCGCCGCGCTGGCCGAGCGCTATGGCCGGGAAGAGGCGCACGGCTGGCATATTGTCCGCACGGCGCTGGAAGCCTGTCTGGTGCGCGTGCCGCTGCCGGATGAAATCGCCGGTCAGACGAAGAGCCTGCTGCTGGATGAACCCATTTGGCCATTCAAACAGCTATTGGCACCCCTGCTCGCCCGCCCGATCCTCGGTACCGGCATGCCCAGCGCCATGGGGCAACTGGTCAATCCCTTGCTCTGCCCATCGAGCCATAACGGATGAGCGCTGTGCCATCGGGTTCGCGAAATCTTGCGCTGCTGCTGGCCTGTCAGGCCGTGACCACGCTGGGACTGATGGTGATGGTGCCCATTATGCCGCTGTACGTGGCGCTGCTGACGGATGTCGATGCGATCGGCGCGGCGCGCTGGAGCAGCCTTGCGCTGGCGGCGCCGGCGTTGAGCGCGCTGTGCGTCGCTCCCTATGCCGGCAAGTGGTGCGACCGCTTCGGTTATCGCCGCATGCTGCTGGTATCGCTGGCGGTGTTCATCGGCAGCATGCTGCTGATGGCGCTAAGCCCAAGCGTTTACGGTTTCATGCTGGGCCGCCTGCTGCAGGGCATGAGCACCCTTGGCGTGGTGCTCACCGCCTTCATAGCGTGTGCCAGCGACGATGCCTCGCGCGGGCGTTCGCTGGGCTTGCAGGGCAGCGCGGTCGCTTTCGGCGCATTTGCCGGCCCGGTACTGGGCGGCATAATGCTGGACTATTGGTCGCTCAAGCCGCTGCTGACGGTAAGCGCGCTGTTCACCGGCGTCACCGGCGGGCTCCTGTGGTGCTATCTCAGTGAGCCGCCTAAACCGGCGCCAGACCCGGATGTTCCCCCGTTTGCCGGCTTGCGCGCCCTGCTCGCCCATGCCGACCTGCGCAAGTGGATGCTCGCCGCCGTCTTGATACAGGCAGCAGCGTTCGCGCTCGTCAATGTCTTCGTGCTCTACCTGGCGGCGCGCTTCCCTGCGGCCGATGCCATCGCCAGCAAGGCCGGGTTTCTGCACGCCCTGAGCTGGTTCGCCGCCATGGTGGCCAGTCCGTTGTGGGGCCATCTCAACGACTGCGGCGAACCGCGACGCTATTTCACGCTGGCCGCCATCGGCTGCGCACTGTCCATCGGATTACTGATGGTTGTCGATCAGATCTGGCTGGTCGCCCTGCTGCGGGTAATCCAGGGGGCGTGCTATGCGGCCTTGGCGCAATCGATACTGCTGGCCTGCAGCCGTCAACTGCCCGCCTCAGCCTATGGTCATATGACGGGTTTGAGCAGCAGTTTCATGGTCGTCGGCCAACTGCTGGGGCCGCTGCTCATTATGGTCCTGACGCCGATCCTCGATCCCGTCAACCTGGTTTGGCCAGTGGTAGCGCTATTCCTGGCCGCCGGGCTGCTGGTCCGCAACGGCCAACATGCCACTTTAGTCTCCTCTTTTCAAAAGCATAACTAGAGAGGATCTCGATGTCCCTACACTCACCGGAACTTGCGCCAATAGAACGACGCTTGGTGGAGCAGTACCTCAACACCTATTGCCGGGAAACCGGTTGTTTCGACCCACGCCTTGCATCTAGCGAACCGGGATCCATCGAATTGCGCGCGCAGATTGAAATCTGGCGGGCTGCCGGACTGATGCCGTATCGGGTGTCGTTTGCCGGGACCGGGTATCAGTTGGCCGGCGCGCTGAGCTACTTCTCGCCGATCGGCTACCACCGCGTGGCGCCGTTCGCGTGGATCGGGCGGCACGGCGACTGGCGGCCCCTGATCGACGACGTGATGCCACTCGTCGATCTGATCGCCGACGCGCTCGCCGCGGCCAGCAAGCTTCCTGCCGATATGGCGAACCACCGTCGCGACCGCCTGAAGACACAGATGCGCAACAGCGTGGACAAGGTGCGTCGCTTCCACCGGCACCCGCCTACTGGGGCGCGTTCGCCTTTCCTGACAGCCGAGCAGGGCCTGCGCTTCGGCCACATTTTCCATGTCACCTCCAAGGCTTCGGAAGGCTTTAGCGAGGAAGACATGCAGCGCTACGCCCCCGAGTTGGGGGCGTCATTCCGCCTGCATTACTTCGCGGTGGCCACCAGCCTGCTGGACGCGCGCGTCCTGGACGGAGAACCCCTGCTGATCGATCCGGAAGCGACCCGCTTTGCCGCGGATTTGCTGGCCGGTGGCGATTATCGGCTATTGCCTTGCCACCCCTGGCAGGCCAATTATCTGTTGGGCCTGCCTGAAATTAATGCGCTGGTAAAAAGCGGCTCGCTGATCTCGCTGGGCCCGTTGGGTGAAGTGGCCTGGCCCACATCCTCGGTACGCACGGTGTGGTTGCCTGGTCAAAGCCTGTTCCTCAAGCTGTCGCTCGATATCCGCATCACCAATTTCATACGTAACAACCCGCCCGAGCAGGTCGAGCGGGCGCTGGATGCCAGCCTCGCACTGTCCTTGCTGCCATGGCACGTGCTCGAACAATCCGTGTTCCGCATCCTTCCGGAGTTGGGCAGCCAGACTTTAAAGCTGTCGAGTGAAGCGCTGCGCGCCGCTTGCGCGGTGGTGTACCGGCAAGCGATGCTACCTGAGGAGGCCGGGCACGTTCAGGTGGTCGCGTCGGTGCTGGAGGAACCGGCCGATGGAGAGATCCCCTTGATGGCCTTGCTGCGGCAAGCCGCCGGGGGGCAAACGCCCGACGAGGCGCTGGTTCGGATGTGGTGGACGCGTTACCTCGACGTCATGCTGCTGCCGTTGCTGCGCCTGTTCTCGGATTACGGTATCAGCCTGGAAGCACATCTGCAAAACGCCATGGTGGCTTTCCGCGACGGCTGGCCGGTGCGCGGCTACGCGCGGGATATGGAGGGCACCAGCATCAGCCGCGCGCGCTTCCCGTTCCTTGATCGGCTGAAGCCCGACAGTCCTGCGCTTTATGGGGAAGAACAGGCATGGTATCGCTTCCAGTATTACGTGCTGGTCAATCATGTGGGCCATGTGATCGCCTGCCTGGCCCGCACCGGACTGACCACCGAGGCCGTGCTGTGGCAGGACACGGCAGAGCGGCTCGATGCGACCGGCAACCCGCTGGCGCAGCAGTTACTCAACCAGCCTACGCTGCCGGCTAAAGCCAACATGCTCAGCAGTTTCCATCAACACGGCGAACGTCCAGTCTGGGTCGAAATTCCAAACCCCATGCTGGTTCGCAGTTCTTGCGCATCCCTGCGACGTGCAGGGATGCGCAAGTGTCGCGGGAGGCAGGATGCCGGGAGCGACCGCTCACTGCACTTGGGCATCCTGCCCGGCGAAAGGTAAACCCATGCAACCCTGCGATTATCAAAACCTGATCGGCAGTCCGGCCTATCGGCAGGCCAGCCGTCGCGTGCTGCGCCAACTGCTGGAGGCGCTATTGTTCGAAGACGCTGTGCCGCACTGCGAGTGGCAGGGCGAAACGCTTACCGTTCCCGGCCGCCGCGCCGACGATGTATCCGTCAGCTACCAATGCCAGGCGCGGTGTACCTTCAGCTTTGGTCGGATGCGCATCACCACGCCTTTGCTGCGCAACGACAACGGCGTCACCGAAGAAGCTGGCGATCCCGCGCTGTTCCTGGCGGAAATCGCCCCCTGGCTGGCCGCTGACGAGAGTCGGCTCAGCCAGTTTGCGGCGGAACTGCTATCCACCCAGATCAAGGATGCGCAAACCCTGCATGCCCGGGGCGATAAGGTGTTGCGGGGCTCCGATTACGATACGGTGGAATCACGGCTGACCGATGGCCACCCCTACCATCCGAGCTACAAATCGCGGCTGGGTTTTACGCTGGATGACAATGGTGCCTATGCGCCGGAATTCGCGCCTGCCGTGACGCCGTTGTTGTTGGCGGTGCGTCGTGATCGCAGCCACTGGGCCGTCAGCGCCACGCTGAACGAAGACGTTGCGGTGCGCGCGCTGCTGGGCGAAGCCGACGGGCGGCATTTTCGCAACGAACTGACCCGGCGCGGGTTGCGGCCCGAAGACTACCTGCCGCTGCCAGTGCACCCCTGGCAGTGGGATGAAGTGATCCTGCCCGGTTATCACCCGGCGCTGGCGCGTGGCGAGTTATTGCCGATCGGGCCGCTGACGGACCGCTACTTGCCACAACAATCGATCCGCACCCTGAGCAACCTGAGCGACCGCAGCCGCCTGTCACTCAAGCTGGCGATGAACCTCGTCAACACTTCCGCCTCGCGGATGCTGGCACCCCACATGGTGCAGAATGCACCGGTCATCGGCGACTGGTTGCTGGCGCTCGTGGAACGTACCGGCTGGCCCGAACCTCTGCCGCGTCCGGTGCTGCTGCGCGAAGTGGCGGGCGTGAGCTTCACGCCGCCGGTATCGGCGCACGGCCAATACGGGGCGCTGTCGTGCATCTGGCGCGAGAGCGTGCATAACCACCTGCGGCCGGGTGAAGCTGCGGTGCCAATGACCGCCGTGATGCATGTGGACGCCGACGGACGGCCCTTCGTCGACCAGTGGGTAAAATGCCACGGCGCCGAACATTGGCTGGGACGGCTGATCGAGCGGGCCTGTCTGCCGGTGCTGCACCTGTTGTGGGCACACGCCACGGCGCTGGAGTCGCACGCGCAAAACATGGTACTGCTGCATGAAGACGGGCTACCGGCGCGCGTGGCGCTCAAGGATTTCGACGGCGGCGTGCTGTTTTGCAAAGCGCCGCTGCCCGGTTCCGCGCCGGTGCTCACCGCGCTGCCCGCCGAGTATCTCCGGGTCAACCCAGACTCCTTCCTGGAGACCGACGACGCCAACGAGTTGCGCGATTTCACCTTCGACGCGCTGTTCTTCGTCAACCTGGCGGAATTGGCTTGGCTGTTCGAGTGCTTCTACGGCATGGCGGAAACGCGGTTCTGGCAGATCACTGGCGAGGTGCTGCGAGCACACCAGGAGCGACATCCACAATGGGCGGCGGGTTACGCGCGCTTCGACTGCTTTGCCGAGCAGGTCGGCATCGAACTGCTCGCGAGCCGGCGCTTTCAGCCGGAGATTCGTCTGCGCACCCGGCTCACGCCCAATCCGCTGGCGCACGCGGAGCGTCAGTGATGAGTTTAAAGGCGCGCCTGCTGCGAAATGACGCCGTATACGGATTGTTTTGCTCTATTCCCGCCGCACTGAGCGTAGAACTGATCGCGGCTGCCGGTTACGACTTCGCGGTGATCGATCTGGAGCACACCTTGACCGGCAACGAGCAACTCGCTGCGATGCTGCTGGCCGCTCGCGCCAGCAGCATCGCAGCGCTGGTGCGGGTGGCCGCCCCGTATCAAGCGCTGCAGGCGCTGGACGCCGGCGCAGAAGGTATCGTGTTTCCGCGCGTCCGTTCAGTGGAGGCCGCGCGCGAGGCAGTGCGCCTTTGCCATTTCGCGCCGCGCGGCGAGCGTGGCCTGAACGCCACGTGGCACAGCCGCTACGGTCGTGACGACCTGCCGGTCGCAATGGACGCCGCGCGTGAGCACACGTTGGTGATCGCCATGATCGAAGACACAGAAGGTCTCGCTCACGCCGACGCCATCGCGGCGGTGGACGGGGTGGACGTCCTGCTGGAGGGCGCGGTCGACCTCTCGCAGTCGCTCGGTTTGCCCTGGCAGACACGCCATCCAGACGTACGCGCGGCGGTGTCGCGCATTCGCGAGGCTGCGCGGCGCCACGGCAAGACGTTCTGCGCGCTGCCGCGCGCGCCCGAGGATTTTCAGGTCTGGTACCGGGATCAGGTCCGCATGTTCATCCTGGGCGATGATCGCGGCATCGCCCGCCGCGCCATGGCGGCTCATCTGGCCCAGCATCAATTAAGGGACATCAAACAATGAACCTGCAACACTTGCGCAATTATCTGGAGAGCCGCACGGAACCCGTGTGCGCCTACCTGTATGATCTGGCGCACTTGCGCCAGCGCGTCGACATGCTGCGCCGCTCGCTCCCCCTACAGTGCAAGCTGTTCTACGCCATCAAAGCGAACAACGACGCGCTGATCCTGCAGGCGTTACTCAACCGTACCGACGGCTTCGAAGTGGCATCGCTGGGCGAAATCCAGCGCGTGCGCGCCATCGACGGCGACGTGCCGATCGTGTTCGGCGGTCCCGGCAAGACCGATGCCGAACTGGAAGGCGCTCTGGAGCAACGGGTCATGTTGATCCACGTGGAAAGCGAACACCAGTTGCGGCGACTCGACTGGATCGCGCGCCGCCGCAATCTGGTGGCGGACATCCTGTTGCGCGTCAACCCGGCACACGTGCCGCCGTGCATGGATGCACAAGTGTCGCCCGAGGCAGGATGCCGGAAGCGACCGCAGCAGGCCACGCTGCGCATGGGTGGGCAAGCCACCCAGTTCGGCATTGAAGAGGCGCAGATCCCCACTCTCATCGAATTGGCCCAGACCCTGCCGGGTGTCCGCCTTAAGGGGCTACACATTCATGCGATCTCAAATAACCTGAACGCGCAGGCCCATCTCGCTCTGGTGGAACACTACTTCGATCTGGCAGAAGCATGGCAGCGCCGCTACCGTCTGGTGTTTGAGTGTCTCAATGTCGGTGGCGGAATCGGCGTGAACTATGCCGACCCGCACGTGCCGTTCCACTGGGAAGGTTTCTGCGCCGGACTATCGGCGCTTATCGCGGCGCGGCGCCCCGGCTTCCAGATCGTCTTCGAGTGCGGGCGGTTTATCGCTGCCGACTGCGGCTATTACCTCGCCGAAGTCACCGACGTGAAAACCAACCACGGCAAACACTTCGCGATTCTGCGCGGCGGGTCGCACCATTTCCGGCTACCAGTGTCCTGGCGGCACAACCATCCGTTCATGGTACTGGCGCGCGACGCGTGGCCTTACCCATTTTCGCGTCCAGCCGTGCACGATGCCCCGGTCACATTGTGTGGCGAGCTCTGCACACCCAAGGACATCCTGGCGCGCGACGCCCATGTCGAGCGCCTACGCACGGGCGATTGTGTGGCCTTCCTGCTGGCCGGCGCCTATGGCTGGCACATTTCCCATCACGACTTCTTGAGCCATCCCCATCCCGAACGGGTGTACCTGGACAACGGTATGGAAAGGGTCTGACGATGCGCCACTGGCTTCCCATTCACTTTGTGTTGCTCACCCGGTGGAGGAAACCTCCTTGGCCGCCTCCCTGTACGCGTTCTTCACTTTCATGATCGATCGACTCATCAATATAACAAAGAGGCCTCTATGAAAATTCGTTTATCCGTATTGACCAGCGCGGTCGCGCTGGCGTTTTCGGTTCCCCAGGCAAACGCGGAGACGCCGGATCAGGCCGCACCGGCCACAAAGCTTCCCGCCGTGAACGTGACCGCCGAGCGCAGCGGCAGTTTCAAGTCCGATGTCGTTCAGGTCGGCACATTCCGCGACATGGCGCCGCTCGATGTCCCGCAGGCCAGCAACGTGGTCACGCGTGAAGTACTCGACGCGCAAGCGGCAACGACGCTGTTTGGTGCCCTGCGCAACACGCCCGGCGTGTCGCGCACCGCGTTGAACGGTTCAACCTACGATAACCTTGCGGTTCGCGGCATTCTGATCGATAACCGCAGCAGCTACCGCCTCAACGGTGCGCTGACCATCGTCAATCTGGTGGACGTGCCGCTGGAGAACAAGGAGCGTGTCGAGGTTCTCAAGGGCGTGTCCTCGCTGTACTACGGCTTCGTGCCGCCGTCCGGCATCGCCAATCTGGTGACCAAGCGCGCTGGCAAGGAACCGCTGTCCAACCTCGCGCTTTCGGCCAACCAGTACGGCGGCGTGAACGCCCACGTCGACCTGGGCCGCCGTTTCGGCAGCCAGCAGCAATTCGGCGCGCGCGTCAACCTGGTCGGCGGGCGCGAAGAGATCGGCATCGACAATTTCTCCGGCGACCGCTCGCTTGCCGCGGCTGCATTCGACTGGCGCGCAACCGCCGCGCTCAGTTTCAAGCTCGATCTGGAACACTATCGCAAGGAGTCCACGGAACAGGCGGCGATCGAGGTGCCTGCAGCCATCGGCGGTATCATCACGCTGCCCGCCGTGCCGGACAATCGCATCAATCTGGGCGGCGAATGGGGGAAATACTCTGCCAGGGCGACGAATCTGCTGTTCCGTGCCGACTACGCGCTGAACGACCAGTGGGGCATGTTCCTGGAGGCTGGCAAGTCACGCACCAGCCGCGACCGCAATTACTCCGAGTTCCGCAATTACAACCTCGCCACCGGCCAGGGCGACATGGCAGTTTTTTTCAGCCGTGGTCAGGAATGGAACGTCGAAAACTACCGCGCCGAGATCTATGGCCGCGTGCCGGGCCAGTGGTTCACACACGAGATCTCATTCGGCTATACGATGCACAAACGCAACCAGGATGCGTTCAGCTTTCCCCCCGCCACCGTTCTGGTGGGCTCCCAGAATCTGTATAACCCGGTCAGCATTCCTGCACAATTCCCCACCGTCGCATTCACCTCGAATCCGTCCTCGCTCGATGATCGCGGCTGGTATTTGTCCGATCGTCTATTGATCGGTGAGAAATGGCAAGCCATGGTGGGTGTGCGCGGCAGTGATTACGAGAGTGTCACGAAAACCACCCGCTACCAGGCGGACAAGGTCAATCCGGCGCTGGCGCTGCTGTACAAGCCGGTGACCAATGTGTCCCTCTACGCGAGCTATCTGGAAGGTCTTGAGGAAAGCGGCCAGGCGCCGGCCGGTCGCCTCAATGCCGGGGAAGTGCTGCCGCCCGCGTTGTCGAAGCAAAAGGAAATCGGCGTGAAGGCGCAAGTTGCGCAGGGCGTGCTGTTGCAGGTGGCGTATTTCGACATCAAGCGTCCATCGACCACGACGACCAATAACGTGTTCGCTCTGAACGGACTTGCGCAGTTCAAGGGGCTGGAAATGGCAGCCTCCGGTGAAGTGACGAAGCAACTGTCGCTGATCGCGTCGGCGCTGTTGCTGGATGCCAGGCAGTTGAACGCGACCAACCCCGCAACCTACGGCAAGGTGCCTGATAACACGCCGGAGCGGATCGGCAGCCTGTTCGGCGAATACCGCCTGCCTGGTGTACCAGGACTGGCGCTCAGCGGCGGGGCGTATTACATGGGCCAGCGTCCGGTCAATAACGAGAACCAGGCGTTCATCGACAGCTACACGACATTGTCCCTGGGGGCGCGTTACACGACCCGCATCGCCGACAAGCGCACCACATTCCAGGCGGTGCTCGACAACGCGACCGACAAGAACTACTGGAACACCGCCGGCAGCGGCATACTGGGCGTCGGCGCGCCGCGCACGCTGAAAGTCGTGGCAAAGGTCGAATTCTGATCGCCGCTGTTGTCCTGCCTGTCATTTCGAGTGGCCTTTAGCGCCCGCGAAAGCGGGGGGAGAAATCCTTGTCTCGAGTCTCGAGTCTCGAACGAATGTGAGAGAACTTTGAGAGATCTTTGAGGGATCTTTTAAGATTCCTCACATTCGTTCGGAATGACAGGTGTTGTTTTTAGAATCAGGCAGCTACCTGCAACAGATCTATCTGCTGCTGCCACAACAAACGAGGCACGAATGAAATCATCACGCCGAAAAAGCTGTTCCAAAATTTACTCTGGAATCTATTCTGGGAGCGAAGCAGCGTCTTCGTGACATGGTAACGCGATTGCTGAATCACGGCGCAGCAAGGATGGCCCGCATCAGCCTGCGTGTGCTGGGCGCGGTGTTCGGCGGCTACGCACTGAGCGCGCTGCTGGTCGCGGCGGCGGGCGCCGTCATGGCCCGTCTTGGCATGGCGCGATCCGAAGCCGTGGTCCTGGCGGCGATGCTGGGCTTCGTCGCGTATTTGTGTTTGCTGCTGTGGGGCTTCAGCGTCAAGAGCGTGGCGCGGCTTTGGCTGGTGTTGGCGGGCGCGGCGGCGATGATGGCCGCCTTGTTGTGTTTATTTGTCATCCCGAACGATAGTGAGGGATCTTGCTTAAGATTCCTCGCTGTGCTCGGAATGACATAGCAAAGGAACCTCTGATTAAGTCAGAGGTTCCTGCGGCACATGGATGTGCCGCCATTTTTCAAACACGAAGTGTTTGAAAAATGAAGAAAAGCAAAAACCACGTTTTTGCTTTTCTTGCTCTGAGAAGTCCAGGATGGACTTATTCAGAGCTTCCTAAAGGGAAGTAGAGGGCACAACGATGGAATCGACCTTCCGCAAATCCATGGCCTGGCTGCACACCTGGGCGGGTGTTGTCATTGGCAGCGTGCTGTTTGCGATTTTCTGGATGGGGACGCTCAGTGTGTTCGACAAAGAGATCGACCGCTGGATGATGCCGGGGACGCGGCTGGCGCCGAGTATGCACAGCGTTTCCCTCGACCGCGTGGCGCATGCCGTCACCGCGACGCTTCCTGCGGACGCGAGCCAATGGCGGATCAATCTGCCAACCGAACGCGTGCCGGTGCTGCGTCTTTCGTATCAAGACGGCGCCGGGAACGCCATCGTCCGACAGATCGACCCGGCGAGTTATCAGCTCATCCCGGACCAGGGAACCAGGGCTGGCACCGGTTTCATCTTCCCCTTCCACTACGGCCTGCATCTCAAGTGGATGGATCTGGGCGAATGGCTGGTCGGTCTCGCCGCCATGACGATGCTGGTGCTGTTGGTTTCGGGCGTGATCATCCACAAGAAGATCTTCGCCGAGTTCTTCACCTTCCGGCCTGCGAGGCGCCTGCAACGCAGCAGCCTGGATCTGCACAACCTCACCGGCGTGCTCTGGTTGCCGTTCCATTTCGTGATCACGCTCTCCGGGCTGATCATTTTCATCGGCGTTTACTTTCCGCAGGCGCACCTGGGCGCCTACGGTAGCGGCAACGAGGCCAAGGCGGCTTACACAGCCGAGGCCTATGGCAGTTATACACGCCCCAAAGCCAACCAGCCTGGCACGCTGGCTTCATTGGACGCCATGGCGAGCCATGCCGAGCGCGAATGGGCCGGAGGACGGCCGTTCTTGGTGCGCGTGTGGCATCCGCAGGATGCCAACAGCTACGTCGAGGTACGCCGTTCCTATGCCCAGGATATCACGATGAACCGGGACCAGATCTACTTCGACGCAAGCACGGGAGCCGTGCTGCATCGCTTCGAAGCGGCACCGGTGATGACGGTGCAGCGCTTCATCTCGGGTCTGCATTTCATCCAGTTCGAGCACTGGACGCTGCGCTGGCTGTACTTCCTGGCAGGTCTGTCCGGCTGCGTAATGATCGCGACCGGCTTCCTGTTCTGGCTGGAAGCGCGGCGCGCGCAGCATGCTAAAAAGGGCCTGGCCGGGGTGCGCATGGTCGAGGCGCTCACCCTCGGCAGCGTCACCGGCATCATCATCGCCACGCTCGCCTTCTTCATCGCTAACCGGCTGTTGCCGCCTTCCCCTCTATTGGGCGCGAGCTTCGCCGGGACCGGCCGCGCTGAGCTGGAGATGTGGGTCTTCTACCTGGTGTGGATACTGACCTTCGCGCATGCCGCCTGGCGCGTGCGCGCCGACCCGGCGACCCAGCCCGCGCGCCGCGCGTGGCGGGAGCAAAGCGGAGCCATCGCGGCCCTGGCGGTGCTGGCCGTGGCCTTGAACTGGATCACCACCGGCGATCATCTGTGGCGCGCCCTGGGTGCCGGCCTGTATGGCGTGGCGGGCATGGATGTCCTGCTGCTGCTGGGCGCTGCCGTGGCCGGGTGGACGGCGCGCAGGCTGCGGTCACGAACCGTGGCGTCAACCACCGTAGCCCCGCGCGAGGCCGACCATGCATGAGGCGCTTGATCTCGCCCTGGCCCTGACCGCGAGCTACCTCGGCTTCGCCTGCCTGGCCTTATCAATGCCCAGGCATTGGCGGGACGTGACCAGTGATCTGGCGCTGCCTGCGGGACGCGTCACCGCCTTGCATGCGATCGGCTACTCGGCGTTGGCCGTGAGCCTGGTGCTTACGCTGCTGCGCGATGGAGCGAGCTTTGGCAGCGTGCTGTGGGTGCTGGTGCTGACGGCCGGCGCCGCCACAGTTGCCTTCACCCTGACGTGGCGGCCCGCCTGGCTGCGGCTGGCGGTGCGAGTAGCGCGAGTAGCTCAGCGGCGGTTCTTGCGCATCCCTGCGCTCACCGCACTTGGGCATCCGCCGTGCAGGGATGCACAAGTGCCGCCAGAGGCAGGATGCCGAAAGCGGCCTGCCCGGCGTAAGCCGCGTGCCCGCCAGCGTGAAGAACGAGGCACGCGCAGCAGCGACGACAAGGATCCGAAGTATTGAGGTGTGTTTATTTTTTTTGATGCGCAGACGGCAACGACTCTGCTTGGGGCTTTGCGCAACACTCCAGCGGCACCCAATGACAGAGGGTTGTCATCCCGACCCTCGCGAAAGTGGGGAGAGGGATCCTGGTTTTGGTGCAGCCGCACACAAGCACGTAAGGCGCAATAACCGAACGGCATTGCATCAAATGCAAATGGTCACGAGATTGACGTTAGCCGAAAAGCTTGGTGTCAGGGCTTGCATTAACGCATAGTCCCTGCTATTGCTATTGCTATTGTTCATTTCATAAAGGGTGTTGCATTGCAAGACTTGACACCAAATCTGAGACTTCGTTGACCGCCTCGGCAATTCGATACGCTGAGCTCACGGATGCCGCAGTCGCTGTTATTATCAGTACCAGATTTTTAAACAAACGATAAATCAGTAATTTATGGATTCCCGCCGCAACCTGCCCTCGAGTGCTGTAATCGGGGGCGGGAATGACGAATTATTTAGAGATGCCCTTAACCCGTTTATATTCGCTGGCGCGAATCAAAAGTTCAATAGTCGTTTCCAGTTTTATCAGGCGTTCGGTCAGGTTCTCGAGCCTGGCCTGCTGTGCCTTAATGACCTCACCTTGGCGAACAACTTTGTCCTCCAGCTTGATCATGGATGTCAAGGCGCCCCATACACGCTCTGTAATACTCATTTATGCTGTCTTCCTGGCTTTGGCCGCTTTTTCTTCCATTGCGGCTATTCGCTTGTCACTTTCTTCAACAAAGGATAGTACCTCATCAATCGAATTGGCAGCGCGATTGGCCGCTGCCATTGCGGCATCGGCTAACGCGCCCAACTCCTCCTCTGCCTCTGCCGAATTGTACGCTACAGCACCCCGGCGCATCAGCTCAGCAACAGGTAAACCGAGTTTTTTGGCTTTCGCACTAATAGCTTTTTTTTCTTGCGGTGTAGCTTGTATTACGATTCGCTCGATTGCTGTTGCGGCCATACTTCTCCCCGTAGATAGTTTTGATGTACATGGACTGTGTATGTACATAGTACACGATATAGAGGGTGGCTTGTCAAGCACGCTACGCTCGCTTACATATGAGATTGTAAATAGTTGTGGATGCCGACTTTCTGGATCAACTCCAGTTGGGTCTCTATCCAGTCAATGTGCTCCTCGGTATCTTCAAGCAGTTTCTGGAAAAGCGCTTTGGAAACATCATCACCCTGGTTGCGGCAGTATTGCAGGGCCTCGCGCAACGGTGGCGCGGCCTGCATTTCCAGCGCCAGATCCAGCTTAAGTTGCTCTTCGACGTTTTCGCCGATATTGAGTTTATTCAAATCCTGCAGATTGGGGATGCCTTCGAGAAACAGGATACGATCCATCAGATGTTCAGCGTGCTTCATTTCCTCAATGCTTTCCGCGCGGATTTTCTCCGCGAGTTTCTTGAAGCCCCAGTTTTGCTGCATCTTGGCATGCATGAAATACTGGTTGATGGCGGTGAGTTCGTAGGTAAGCTGCTGATTGAGATATTCGATAACTTTCTTGTCGCCTTTCATAGCCAGACCCTCTAATTTAAAGTGTCATCTAGCATAACAGCAAGCAGGCAAGACAAACAAGAAAGAGCGCTAAGCGGCGATTCCCTGGTCTTCAGCGCTGGCTCTTGAACTGGCGGCGAGAGCCCGATTGAGACATGTTTTGGCGCACGTAGCGCAGCGGCCACATTGGGTAGCCACTTTCAGTTCGTTACGCAGGTCACGCAGGCTACAGGCTCCCCGCAATACGGCGTGGTGGATGTTGCTTTCAGTTACGGCATGGCAAAGGCAGACATACATGATCAATCACCCAAGTTGATAACCTGAGGCTTACTATAAATCTAAATGAGAATGATTGTCAATACATTTTAGATTCGCGTGTGGGTCGAGTGTATCGACTATTATGAATCCAGCGTTATCAGCCCCACGGAGTAAATTAGGCTCGATTTGTAGCATAAGGCTTGACAAGCGTAGCGCAAATGATAATAATTCTCATTGTTGATTGTGAGATGGGAAGTTCATGTCTATATTGTCTGGCGTGGTTGATTACGGTGTCATAGGTTTTTTGCTGTTGCTCAGTATATGGGCGGTGGCAGTAGCGGTAGAGCGCTGGTCGTTGTACCGGCGGATTGATGTCGCCCCATTCCCCAGCGCCCAGGCCCTGGAGACCGAGTTGACGCGCCGTCTTACCATCATCGGCACCATCGCCGCCAATGCGCCCTATATTGGCTTGCTGGGCACGGTGTTTGGCATCATGCTTACCTTTCATACCCTGGGCACCGAGGGCACCATGGACGTGCGTTCCATTATGGTAGGACTGAGCTTGGCTCTCAAAGCCACGGCCATGGGATTGATAGTAGCTATCCCCTGCGTAGCCATGAATAATGTTCTGCGCCGTCAGGTGAAAGAGTTGATCACCCGTTACGAGGTGCAGCGTGGAGCGTGAGATTGATCAGATCAATGTCATCCCGCTGGTGGATGTGATGCTGGTGTTGCTGGTAATTGTGTTGACCACAGCCACCTTTATCTCCACAGGACAGATTCCGATTGATCTGGCCAAGGCCAAACACGCCGCCGCAGCCGTCGAAAAGCCCTTGGTGATTACCTTGAAGCCTGACGGCAGTGTGTATGTGAATCAACAGACGGTTGCCATGGATGGGTTGGCAGGCGCGCTGGACACCTATGCCAGACAGACGCCGGTGGTGGTGCGGGCAGACCGTGCGACCGTGCTGGAGCGTTTTGTCGAGTTGATGGATGCCGTGAAGGGGTTAGGATTTACACAGGTTAGCCTGGAGGTAGAGCGCGTATGAGCGTGGCGATGCTGGATGGCTGGATGGCTGGATGGCGGCACAGATACGCAGCAGGGAGCTGGGCGACATCGTTGATCCTGCATGGTCTGCTGGGTGGCATGATAGTCTGGTTCATCACACCCACGGCGCTCCCTGAAATAGAAGCACCCTTCCGCTGGGATGTGGCGCTGGTGTCGGCGCCCGTATCTGCATCGGCGCCGTTGACAACCCCAGCTTCGGTAGCAAAATCATCAGCGGCGCAGCCTGTGCAAGCGCCACGTGCGCGCCCTGTGCCAACACCTGCTGAATCCGCCGCTGCTGTGCCCAGTCCTATGCCAGAAGCGGCACCATTATCTGCACCCCGAGCCAATACAGTGGCCAGTACAGTGACAAGTGAGCTCGTGGCGCAGCCGTCAGTGGTTTCCTCTCCATCTACCACTGAGCACCAAATGCCCGGCGCGGCAGACGTGTTGGCGCCTCCATCCATTGTGGCGCCAGTTGTGGCGAGTGCCCCATTGAACCCGCCACCGAGCGCCGTCAACACGGCCGAACTTGCCGATCAGTTATGGCGTCGTATGGAGGCGCTGAAGCGTTACCCATATCTCGCCCGACGGAATGGTTGGGAGGGCAAGGTATTTATCAAGGTCGTGCTCGGTGGCGATGGCCGCCTGCTGCACGCCGAGATTCAGGAGAGTTCGGGGCATGAGGTGCTGGATCAGGATGCCCTGCAGGTGTTGCGCGCGGCCGCCGCGCTGAAAGTCGATTCAAACTCGTCCTGGCAACAACAGGCTACGTTTACCCTTCCCGTGGCGTATCGCTTGCAAAGATAGCAAAGATAAAGGAGGGGGTGGATGCACACACATTACGAGTGATTTTTATGGAATTTATCAGAAATAGTTATCATTTGCATTCTCATTATTATTTATATTAACATAGGGGATAAAAGCATGACACAACACGCACACCTTTTAAGAATCTCAGTATTAATGGCCTTGGCTTGCCCAACGGCGGTCGTCATGGCGCAAGAGGCGCGCACGGTGGAGATCATCGGCACGCCGGAAGCGTTGGAGCGCATTCCGGGTTCGGCTGAAATTATTGATAAAAAGACGCTGGAAAACAGCCGCGTTTTCACCATCAATGAAGCCCTGCGCAAAGTGCCGGGCGTGATAACGCGCGACGAAGAAGGCTTTGGCCTGCGGCCCAACATTGGCATTCGCGGTTTAAACCCTACGCGTTCTACCAAGTTGTTATTGCTGGAAGACGGCATTCCCCTGGCGTACGCTCCTTATGGCGCAAATGAAACCTATTATCATCCGCCGGTGGATCGCTTCGAGCGCATTGAAGTGCTCAAGGGTTCGGGGCAGATTATCTATGGCCCACAGACCATCGGTGGCGTGATCAATTACATTACTCCTGTGCCGCCTGCCCAGCCAGGTGGCGCGATCACCCTGAGCGGGGGGAATCGCGATTATTTCAATGGCCGCGTTAATTATGGTGGCACCTGGGGAAACAAGGGCTTGTTGTTTGACTATGTGCGCAAGCAGGGCGATGGTGCGCGTGATAACACCCATGCGCAGATCGACGATTTCAATATCAAGGCGGTATTGGCTCTAAGTGCGCAGCAGGCGCTGACGCTGCGTGCCAACTACTTCACCGAAGAATCGAACGTCACTTATTCCGGCTTGACCGAAGCAGAATATGCAGTGAATCCCCGCCAGAATCCCTTCAAAAACGACTTCATGTACGCCGACCGCTACGGCGTTTCCGCCACGCATGAGTTTGTGTTCAGTGACGATGTGGTATTGACCACCAATCTCTATGGTTCAATTTTTCAGCGCGATTGGTGGCGGCAGTCGAGCAATTCCGGGCAACGACCGAACGACAGCAGCGATCCGGCCTGCGGCGGCATGGCCAATCTAAATAGCACCTGTGGCAACGAAGGCCGGTTGCGTGAGTATTACACGTGGGGCGTGGAACCACGCCTGCGCGTTAACCATGCTTTATTAGGGATAAAGAGCGAGGCTGACATGGGCGTGCGTGCCCATTATGAGACACAGGACCGCATCCAGCGGAACGGTGCCACGCCCATGGCGCGCACGGGTACCGTGACGGAAGACAACGAACGCAAGAATCAGGCCTACGCGCTGTTTGTGCAAAACCGTTTCCTTTTTGACAATTGGACGTTGACGCCGGGTGTGCGTGTGGAGTCCATCAAGTTTGAACGCACCAATCAACTTGCTAATAGTGGTGCGGGTGTGAGCGGCAAGACTGATCTCGCCGAGGTTATTCCGGGCATCGGCGCCACCTATAATCCAGCCAGGAACCTCACGGTTTTTGCCGGTGTGCATCGCGGTTTTGCGCCGCCGCGTACCGAAGACATCATCAGTAATACCGGGGGCACGGTGGATATTGATGCAGAAAAAAGTGTGAACTTTGAGCTGGGTGTGCGCAGTCAGCCACATGCCGGCGTCAATGTGGACGCCACTGTGTTCCGCATGGATTTTGAGAATCAGGTGGTTCCGGCGAGCGTGGCAGGTGGCACGGGCGCCAGCCTCACCAATGGCGGTGAGACGCTGCACCAGGGCGCGGAACTGGCGTTGCGGTTAAACGGCAGTGAGTTAATGAGTATGCCGCACAACGTCTATCTACAAGCGGCCTACACTTATTTGCCGACCGCCAAGTTCACTGGCACGCGCACCAGCAACATCACGGCGGGTGTAAATGTCAGCGGTAACCGACTGCCCTATGCGCCGGAAAACCTGCTGACTGCCACGCTAGGCTATGCCCATTCCGCAGGATTCGATGCGCGCCTTGAGGCAGTCTATGTGGGCGAGCAGTTTAGTGACGACTTGAACACCGTCACGCCCACCGCTAACGGACAGCGTGGCTTGATCTCCGGCTACACTCTCTGGAACGCGGTGCTGAATTACCATGTGAAACCTGTCAACAGCACAGTGTTCCTGACATTGAAAAATCTGACTGATAAGGAATACATTGCGGATCGTTCGCGCGGTATTTTGCCGGGCAGCCCGCAGTTAGTGCAGGCAGGGATTAAGTATTCATTTTAAGAATGCCTGATGTATTGCCATTGGCAATACGTTAAGGTGTGCGGTTATATATACTCCCCCCCTGGGGCGCTGTTGCGCCCCTTTTTTTATGGCGCGCCCTTGTGCGCCCCTTTTTTATTGCCGTTGAATTGATTAAAACCACAAATGAAATTTGCGCAACGAATGTATGGCGTGTCACGGCAAAAATACACTCGGATTTATTGCCTTGCCGATGCCGGCATCAAGCCCGGTGTTGAATATGGAATAAAATAAAAAACTCTGGAATGTCATTTCGAGCGTAGCGAGAAATCTTGGGACTCAAGTCGAGTATTGAAGCAGCGCTACAATGTCAGGATTTCTCGCTACGCTCGAAATGACATGCTTCATAGCTTGATATGGGTTGGCACGTTTTTTGTCACCACGCGGAAATTACACCATTTCGGTAGGATCCACATCCAGCGCCCACCGTACCTTGCGTTGCCCCGGTATTTTTTTCAGGCCAGGGAGCCAGGCATCGAGAAGTTGATGTAAATCGCTGCGGCGTGTGGCTTGTATGAGCAAGTGCGCGCGATAATGTCCGGCGCGTTTTTCCATCGGTGCTGGCACCGGCCCCAATAATTCTACGCCTGCCATGTTGAGCACTTGTGCAGCTTCACGCGCCTGGTTGAGAAATTGTTGCGGGTAATCTCGGTGACTGGCCTCGGCGCGCAACAGCGCCAGGGTGCTGTAAGGAGGCAGCCCCACGTCACGACGTTCTTCCAGCGCCGCTTCTGCAAAGCGGTGGTATCCCTGTGTCAGTAAAAGTTGTAACAAAGGATGGTCAGGGTGGTGGGTTTGCAGGACTACTTGCCCGGTTTTTTCTGCGCGCCCGGCGCGCCCCGCCACTTGCAGGATTAATTGCGCCATGCGCTCGCTGGCACGGAAATCGGCGCTGAACAGACCCTGGTCAGTGTCAAGAATACCGACCAGCGTGACATCAGGAAAGTGGTGCCCTTTAGCGAGCATTTGAGTGCCGAGCAAAATCTGGCTCGCACCGCTATGCACGCCTTCCAGCAAGGTCTTCAATGTGCCTTTGCGGCGCGTGCTGTCGCGGTCAATACGTGTAATCAGCGTTTCAGGAAATTTGTTTTTCAGCGCGTGTTCAATACGTTCGGTGCCGTACCCCAACGCACGCAGATCAGTGCTCTTGCAGGCGGGGCAATGTTTATCGAGCGGACGCTGTGTGCCACAGTGATGGCATTGCAACAGGCGCGATCCTTGATGCAGTGTCAGGTGCGCATCGCAACGTCGGCATTCAGCCACCCAACCGCAGTCATGGCACAGCAACGTCGGCGCATAACCACGTCGATTGAGAAACAACAGGACTTGATTATCCTGTGCCAGATGCCGCGCTATGAGTGTGAGCAAAGGTTGCGAGAGATTATCATCCATCGGTTGATGACGCACATCCAGCGTCTCAATCGAAGGATGCAGGGCGCTACCGGCACGCTCGGGAAGTTTCAATGAATGATAACGGCCACTGTTTACATTATGCAGGCTTTCGAGAGAAGGTGTTGCCGAGCCTAATATCACCGGTATATTGGCTTGATGCGCACGCATCACCGCCACATCGCGTGCCGAATAGCGGAACCCATCTTGCTGTTTGAATGATGTATCGTGTTCTTCATCAATAATGATCACGCCAGGATTTTTCAGGGGCGTGAACACCGCCGAACGCGTGCCGATGATGATAGACGCTTGGCCGCCGCGCGCTATCACCCAGGCGGACAGCCGCTCCCGGTCCGACATCCCCGAATGCAGCACCGCCAGCGGCAGGTTAAAACGGCGCTGAAAGCGTTCGATGAGCTGCGGTGTAAGACCAATTTCTGGCACCAATACCAAGGCCTGCAAACCACGCGCGAGTGTTTGTTCAATGATCTGTAAATAGACTTCAGTTTTGCCGCTGCCCGTTACGCCATCCAGCAAAAAAGCCTGAAAATTTCCCAACGCATCGCACGCAGCAGTGACAGCTTCCTGCTGCGGTGGATTAAGCATCAGGGGTTGTTCGCGTGATTGAGGGATATGTCCCGCATCTCCTGTTTCATCAATTTCCACCCAACCCTTTTTTATGAGCGCGCGCAATGTCTCTTGCCAGTCTCCAGGGTGTTCCAGAAATTGTGCGCTGCTTAATCCTTCAGGATGAGCGTGCAGCAGGCGCATCAGGGCCGCTTGACGCGGCGCGCGCGTCAAGCTATCGGGCGCGATGGTTGCGCCTTGGGGGGTGATGCGCCAGCGGCGCAGACTTTTGGTCTCTGGTGCTTTCCCGCTGCGCAGCAATGCAGGCAACATGCTGGCAAACACCTCGCCCAAGGGGTAGTGATAATAACCACTGGCCCACTGCGCCAGTTGCAGGAGATCGGCAGATAACAGTGGTTGTTCGTCCAGCACTTCCAGCGCGGTTTTGAGTCGGCCGCTTTCCACGGCGCTGTGTGCAACTACTTCCACTAATATCCCAATGGTTTTGGTTTTACCAAAAGGCACGCGTACACGCATCCCCGGTGCAAGTGCCGCAGGGTTACATTCGGCAGGAGCCAGATAATCAAACAGGCGATGCAGGGGCGATGGCACGGCAACGCGCAGGAAGAGGGCGGGGATTGGCATGGTCTAAATTAATGCCTGGTTTGACCCGCGTATTTTTTAATCTCTTCGGGTCTAGGCTCCTCGCTACGCTCTCCCCGCAGCTTGCTGCGTTTACTGTCATCGCCATTATCATTGCAGGCGAAGTGAGGGATCTTGCAAGATCCCTCACATTCGTTCGAGGCAAGGATTCCTCGCGATGCTCGGAATGACAAAGAACAACTCCGCCCCTTGGGGCGGAGTTGTTTAATTAAGCAGGCATGGTTTTTGCTCATACTGATTACCCACTTGTCAATGATAAAAAAATGACGCCAGCATCATCGGCGCGCATCATTTAATAGAAAACAAAGCATTGATTATTTTAATTATATATAGCAACAGGACGCTTTTATGTTAAACCCAAATGATATAGTAAAAGGCGTGTCTACGCTGGTGTCACTGCCCGAAATATGCGTTCGCGTCAATGAAATGGCTGAGAATCCGCGTTATTCTGCGATGGATATCGGCAAGATTATTAGTCATGATACGGGTTTGGCGGCTCGTTTGCTGAAAATCGTTAACAGTGCATTTTATAATAATGTGTCGCGCATTGACACCATCTCACGCGCTATTACTGTGGTTGGCGTGCGTGATTTGCGCGATCTGGTGTTGGCAACATCGGCGATACGCACCTTCACCAACGTGCCCAGCACCTTGATGGATATGGACAGTTTTTGGCGCCATAGCATTGCAACGGCGGCGGTTGCGAAGCTTCTTGCGTCCCACTGCCGGATCCTGCATGTGGAACGCCTGTTTGTGGCAGGATTGCTACACGATGTGGGTCAGTTGGTGTTATGTATAAAAATTCCGGAATTAATGCGCGTGGCATTGTTTCGGGCGCGCGATGCGAGCCTGTCCCCGTATCATGCCGAACATGAAGTATTTGGTTTTGACCATGGTAAAGTAGGTTGCGAATTAATGCGTTTATGGCGGTTGCCAGACAGCATGCAGGAGATAGCGGAGTTTCATCATACGCCGGGCGCCGCGCAAAATTTTTCTCTCGAAACAGCGATTGTCCACCTGGCGGGTATTATCGCCAATCAAGTCGAGCCGGATGGTTCGCGCAAAAAACTGTTCGAGAGTATTGATCCGGTGGCGTGGGAAATTACCGGTCTGACTGAAGAAATAATCCCAGAGATTCTGCCGGAAGCACGTTCCAAATTCGTTGACGCACAGTTGATGTTACTGCCGGGTATGCGCATCGCGCATTAGCGCGTGATGTAAAGGCGCATTAATGCGTCGCCGCGCGCAAACACCTTATAGGGTTGCATGGAACTCCACATCCCCACCGTGCAGATGCCGCGCGCGGCGGCGAAAATCCCAAAGAATGGTTTATTTTACCGTTGCTTCACAATGCCATTTGCCTTCTTCCTTGACGCCACCAATCGCCGTTGCCATTTGCGCTGGGGTAACTTTGCCGTCTTCATATTTTACGATTACAAATTTGCGTCGTTCTACCGCATCTACAGATTTTACGCCAGGCAGTTTCTTCAGTGCAGCAGTGATATCTTCAGGATAAAATTCGCAGAACTTTCCTCCCAGATTGAGCGTTACCTCCTTGTCACCTGCCGCCAGGGCCGTTGAGCTTGTAACGGCGATCAGGACGATGATGATAGTAACAGCGGCCAGGACAGTGAGAACGGGGATCACAAATAATTTTGTTACATTGTTCATTGCGTGCCTCCTTTGGTACGTGTTTGCCGACAGCCATAGTGATTGTTCAAGCTACGGCTTTATATCAATACTCCTAAAGGGATGCAGAGTCAATAATCGACTTTTGGCGCATCATCGTTTAATGGCCGAATTCCGGCCACATTGAGCGCGCCTGCCAAATCGGCATGAATGTTTTCCACGCCTAATTGACTGGCAATACCTGCCTGAGCCAATTTTCTGGCCACCAGCGGGTTCGCCTCGCAAATCATGATCCGTGTATGGCGCTTTTGCAGGCGCATAATCATTTCTTCCAAGGCATTCATTGCGGTGGCGTCAATGAACGGCACCCGCCCCAGGCGGATGATGAGCACGCGTACATCTTCATGCAGTGCCGCCAAGGTGCGCTCAAAGGTTTCTGCCGCGCCAAAGAAAAAAGGGCCATCAATAGAATAGATTTTCACATCTTTTGGTAATTGGGCCTGATCGTAAGCGGGCAGCGCAACGCCTATCTCTTCATCGCTCATGCCCACTATTTGCACTGATTCCGACATTTTCTTCATAAACAGCAGCGCGGCAAGTATCACGCCGATGTTCACGGCAATGACTAAATCGGCGAACACCGTAAGAGAGAAAGTGATGAGCAGTACAACCACGTCATTACGGGGCGCGCCGCGTATCAGTTGAATAAAGTGTTTGGCTTCGCTCATATTGTAGGCTACCACAAACAAAATGGCCGCCAGTACAGCCAGTGGGATATGCACAGCATACGGCGCCAGCAATAACAGGATCAGCAATAACGTGACCGCATGGGTGATGCCCGCCAGTGGGCTGTTACCACCATTTTTGATGTTGGTGGAGGTGCGCGCAATCGCGCCAGTCGCGGCAAAACCGCCGAAGAAAGGCGTCACGATATTCGCTACGCCCTGACCAATCAATTCCTGATTGGAATTATGTTTGGTGCCCGTCATGCCATCCGCCACCACCGCAGACAGCAGCGACTCTATTGCACCCAGCATGGCAATGGTCAGCGCTGGCCCCAGCAGCTCCAGGATGCGTGCGAAGCTTACCTCTGGCACGGTGAACTGCGGTAACCCCTGCGGAATACCACCAAAAGCACTGCCAATGGTTGCGATGTCTTCAAATTGAAAAATTGCTTGTGCTGCGGTGATCGCCACCATCGCAACTAAAGGTCCGGGGACGCGTTTGGTAATGCGCGGTGTGAGAATGATTAAAAGCAGCCCGGTGAGTGCAAGACCGGTAGTGGCGATATGTAAATGCGGCAAGGCTTGCAGTAAATGCCAGACTTTTTCGTGGAAATGATCGCCTGGTGTTGGATGCAAACCGAAAAAATCCCGCCACTGCCCCACCCAGATAATCACCGCGATACCGGCGGTAAATCCCACGATCACAGGATTGGGGATGTACTTGATAATGCCACCGAGTTTGGCAAGACCCATGATCACCAGAATAATGCCCGCCATACAGGTGGCGATTTGCAGGCCGTCTATACCGTATTTTTGGCTGATGCCGAACAGAATGACGATAAAAGCCCCGGTAGGCCCGCCAATTTGCACGCGACTACCGCCCAATATTGAAATGAGCAGGCCGGCGATAATGGCGGTGTAGATGCCCTGTTCGGGCTTGGCGCCCGAGGCGATGGCAAACGCCATGGCCAGCGGCAGCGCCACGACGCCTACGACCAGGCCAGACAACAGGTTGGGCAAGATATGTTGGCGTTGAAATAAACCGGCGCGGTGGGCTTCAATAAAGGCGATCATAAGTTCTCATATTAACCTGAATTCCCACGATTAAGCCATTTTGGTATACTATTTAATTCTCTATATTAATATTTTTCAGTCACGGCCAATGCAAGATCCCAGCCAAAACAAAGTATGTGCGTATGTAGAAGTCTACGCCACGTCGATTTGCCCCTATTGTATGCGTGCCAAGTCGCTGCTGAAGCATAAAGGTGCAACCTATGCGGAATATAACGTCGGTTTTGATTGGACTGCCCGTGAACGCATGGTCGAGCGCGCTGATGGGCAGCGCAGTGTGCCGCAGATTTTTATCAACGATCGGCATATCGGTGGTTTTGATGATCTCAATGAATTAAACCGGCGCGGTGAACTTGATGCGTTGCTGGCCGAGCCGCCCCCTGCATCGTCCGGATCATCTTCCGGCAAGGCAACCCCATGAGAATAGGCACTCCGTTAAGCCCCAGCGCCACGCGCGTGATGTTGCTGGGCAGTGGTGAGCTGGGCAGGGAAGTGATCATTGCCTTGCAGCGCCTGGGCGTAGAAGTGATCGCGGTGGATCGCTACCCCAACGCCCCCGGACATCAGGTCGCGCATCGCGCGCATGTCATTAACATGGCCGACGGCGCGGCATTGCTTGCCCTGGTGCAGCAGGAGCGGCCGCACATTATCGTGCCGGAAATCGAAGCGATTGCCACCGATATGTTGTTGCGCATCGAGCAGGAAGGCCTGGCCGAAGTCATCCCCACTGCGCGGGCCGCGCAACTCACCATGAACCGCGAAGGTATCCGGCGCCTTGCCGCCGAAACCCTGGAATTACCGACCTCGCGTTATGCCTTTGCCGACAATCTCAATGTGCTGAAGATGGCCATTGATGGAGGCATCGGCTATCCCTGCATCATCAAGCCCGTGATGTCGTCATCGGGCAAAGGCCAGTCCACCGTACACGAACCGGAAGATGTGGAAAAAGCCTGGGATTACGCCATGAGCGGCGGGCGTGTGCAGCATGGCCGTGTGATTGTTGAAGAGATGATCCAGTTTGATTTTGAGATCACCCTGCTCACTGTGCGTGCGCGGGGCGAGGCGGGCAATATTGAAACGAGTTTTTGCGAACCCATCGGCCATGTGCAGGTGAAAGGTGATTATGTCGAAAGCTGGCAGCCGCAAGTAATGAGCGCGTCGGCGTTGAAGCGTGCCCAACAGATTGCCAAAGCGGTGACGGATAATCTCGGTGGACGTGGTATATTTGGCGTCGAATTATTTGTCAAAGGCGACCACGTGTGGTTCAGCGAAATCAGCCCACGTCCTCATGACACTGGCATGGTGACGATGATCAGCCAGGTGCAAAACGAATTTGAACTACATGCCCGTGCGATTTTGGGCTTGCCGGTAACTGTGCAGATGCACGCGCCAGGCGCCAGCGCAGTGATTTACGGCGAACTTGAGGCGGCGGGCATCGCCTTTGAAGGCGTGGATGAAGCCCTGCGCGTGCCGCAGACCGATCTGCGCCTGTTCGGCAAGCCCGAATCGTTTGCGCGACGGCGTATGGGCGTAGCGCTGGCTAATGGAGTAACCACCGACGAAGCGCGCAGCCGCGCCAAACTCGCCGCTAGCAAAGTGCGGCCTGTGCCGGGTTAGGAATATAGGGGTTGTAATCGTGTTGTTTGGAACTTTAACTGAAAAGGAATCATCATGAACGCACTATCAAAATCACTTGTTGCCGTAATGTTTGTCGTATTGCCGCTCGCGGCCAATGCCGCAGACAGAAGCCCTTCTCCGGATGGTGCCGAGGTGTTTATTATCGCGCCCAAAGACGGTGAAGAACTCACTAATCCGGTAGTCGTGAAGTTTGGTATCAAGGGCATGGATGTGGCAAAAGCCGGTGCGCAAATACCCAATACGGGCCATCATCACTTATTGATTGATGCCGAGCTGCCCGCGCTGGATCAACCGATCGCCAAAGATGCCAATCACATGCACTTTGGCGGCGGACAGACCGAAGCTACCCTCACACTTACACCGGGCAAACACACTCTGCAATTACTGTTGGGTGATGGCAACCATGTTCCGCATCATCCGGCGGTGGTTTCAAAGGTGATTACCATTACCGTTAAATAACTCCGCCGGTGGTTTCTTTCTGTCATTTCGACCGCAGGCGACCGCCATGGATGGCGGAAGGTAGAGCAACGCAGGAGCAGTTGCCGGGAGAAATCTAGCCGTTCTCAGGTTGAATTGATGCCCATGAATAATCAACAACACACCGCCAAGCGCTGGGTCATCAAAGTGGGCAGCTCGCTGCTCACCAATAATGGCCGTGGTCTTGATGAAACCCTGATTGGCGCGTGGGCGGCACAAATCGCCGCGTTGCGTCAATCCGGTATCGAAGTTGTGCTAGTGTCTTCCGGCGCCGTCGCTGAAGGCATGAAACGCCTCGGCTGGGAACGCCGTCCGCACGCTTTGCATGAACTACAAGCGGCTGCCGCAGTCGGGCAGATGGGGTTGGTTCAAACCTATGAAACCTGTTTTCAGAAACACAGCATACGCACCGCGCAAATCCTGCTGACCCACGATGACCTCGCGGATCGGCAGCGTTATCTCAATGCGCGTAGCACGGTGCGCACCTTGCTGGCGCTGGGCGTCGTGCCGGTGATTAACGAAAACGATACTGTCGCCGTCGAAGAAATCCGCTTTGGCGACAACGACACGCTGGCGGCGCTGGTCACCAACCTGATCGAGGCCGACTTGCTGGTGTTGCTCACCGACCAGCCCGGCATGTACGACCAGGATCCACGCCAGAATCCTGATGCGCATTTGATTCACGAGGCGCAGGCGGGCGACCCGGCATTGGAGCGCATGGCGGGTGCCGGGGGCGTGGGCAGTCTGGGGCGCGGTGGCATGCTCACCAAAGTGCGCGCCGCTGCCCGTGCAGCGGCGTCCGGCGCCGCCACGTTGATCGCCTATGGCCGTGAAGACTCTATATTGCAACGTATTTTAGCCGGTGAGCGCGTAGGTACGACACTGCTGCCGGGTCAGGAAACCATGGCGGCACGCAAGCAATGGCTGGCGGGTCAGTTGCAGGTGCGTGGACGCTTAACGCTGGACGCCGGCGCCGTGCGCGTACTGCGCGAAGCCGGGCGCAGCCTGTTGCCAGTGGGTGTGATCGCGGTCGAAGGCGAGTTTGGTCGCGGCGAACTGGTGGCGTGTATCAGCGAAGACGGCAAGGAAATCGCACGCGGACTGGTGAATTACAGCGCCGCCGAGTCGCGTAAAATCATGCGCCAGCCTAGCGACAAAATCGAAGAGTTACTGGGCTATGTGGATGAGCCGGAACTGATGCACCGCGATAATCTGGTGTTGAGTTGAGGGCACCTTTATAAATTCGCTGAAGCCACGATGGCGGCGTTGGAAATGGGCTCAAAATGCTCATGTACTCCGTGTACGCTCCGCTTTTTCGCCCATTTCCGCCTTGCCCTCGCGTCTTAATCGAATTTATAGAGGCACCCTTGATATGAGCCACGAGATCGACGAATATCTTAAAAACTGCCCCGAATTGACCAGGCTATGCAGTCAAAATGGCTGGATCGACAACAGCAGCTTACGCAGCGAAATTCTTGGCGAAAGCCAGCATGAGACATTGCTTGCGGTCTATTTTGACGAAGTGGTGATGGAAGGTTCTGGTTGTGTCGCGGCAATCAAGTCCTGCTATGGCCGGGTGCGCGTGCAGACCGACAGTAGCGGCAAGGTGTTGGGCATTCAGATCGACTAATCTGCCAGATTTTGGCTTAAACCAAGCCACCCGCAACCGGGTGGCTTGCCGGTTTTCAGGCCTGCAAAGCTTTGATATGCTGGTTCAAGCGGCTTTTGTGGCGGGCAGCTTTATTCTTGTCAATCAATCCTTTGCGCGCCATTTTGTCAATAACAGGTACGGCGTTGGCATAGGCGGTTTGCGCCGCAGTCTTGTCACCCGCTTCAATGGTAGCGACTACCTTTTTGATCGCGGTGCGAACAGAAGAGCGCATGCCGGTGTTGTGTTCACGGTGCGCGTCTGCCTGACGGGCGCGTTTTTTAGCTTGTGCAGTGTTGGCCAACGTTGTAACTCCTGAAAATCTGGGATTATTGCGCCCATAGGGCTGGGTAAACCCCATATTATCCATATTTGTTGCCAATTGGTCAATATGGCGTTTTATTAAAAAGCGTATGTTATTGATTATGCCCCTGTTATATCAGGCTCGGGCGTTATTTTCTGCTGTCCGGCAGGTGGCGCACAAGGTATGATGCGCGTTGTGCTATTGCAGCGAGTAATAAGTAAGATGCTATGGGTCTTTTAAGGTCCACCGCCACAGTCAGTGGCATGACCATGATTTCGCGCGTACTGGGTTTTGTGCGCGATATGGTGATTGCGCGCGTATTCGGCGCGGGTGCGGGCACAGACGCCTTTTTTGTGGCCTTCCGCATTCCCAATTTCCTGCGCCGCCTGTTTGCCGAAGGTTCGTTTTCGCAAGCCTTTGTACCGGTGCTCACTGAATACAAGACCCAGCGCGAGCATGATGAGGTAAAAAAACTCGCCGATGATGTGGCGGGTACGCTGGGCGGTCTGCTGTTTCTGGTTACGTTGGTGGGGATCATCGCCGCGCCGTTGTTGATCATGGTGTTTGCGCCCGGGTTTCTCGATGAGCCACATAAATATGATCTGACAGTGGAAATGCTGCGCATCACCTTTCCCTACATATTTTTTATTTCGCTCACCGCGTTTGCAGGAGGCATTCTCAACACCTACGGGCGCTTCGGCGTACCGGCGCTGACGCCGGTGTTTCTGAATTTGTCGATGATCGCTGCGGCATTGTGGCTGGCGCCGCGCATGGATGATCCGGTGGTGGCGCTGGCGTGGGGCGTGTTTGTTGCCGGGATAGTGCAGTTGCTGTTTCAGGTGCCGTTTTTATACCGCCTGCGCCTGCTGCCGCGTCCGCGCTGGGGATGGGCGCAGACGGGCGTGCAGCGCATTCTCAAGTTGATGCTGCCGAGTTTGTTTGGTTCGTCGGTGGCGCAGGTGAGCTTGCTGATTGATACTTTGATTGCCTCGTTTCTGGTGACGGGCAGTGTGTCATGGCTGTATTACTCGGACCGTCTGGTGGAGTTTCCGCTGGGGGTATTTGGTGTGGCGCTGGCGACGGTGATCTTGCCTAGCCTGTCACAAAAACATGCGCAAGCCTCGCCGCTGGCGTTTTCGCATACCCTGGACTGGGGGCTACGCTGGGTGATGTTGGTGGGCATGCCGGCCACGGTGGCGTTGCTGATATTGGCGGGGCCGTTGCTGGTCACGATGTTCCAATATGGAAAATTTAGCGCGCACGATGTGGAGATGTCGTCACGCAGCCTGATGGCTTATGGTTTGGGTCTGCTTGCGTTCATGTTGATCAAGGTGCTGGCGCCAGGATTTTTTGCGCGCCAGGACACGCGCACGCCGGTGCGGATTGGCTTGATCGCACTGGGTATTGGCCTGATTGCCAAGCTCGTGCTGGTGTTTCCGCTGGCGCATGTCGGTCTGGCGCTATCATCATCACTGGTGGCGTTTTTGAACGCCGCGCTGTTGTATCGCGCCTTGCGCCGCGCGGGTGTCTACGCGCCTGAACCCGGTTGGCTGCGTTTGATGGTGCAAATAGCATTCGCTAACACGGTGATGGGCGCGCTGTTGTGGTGGGGTGTGGGTGATTGGGTGAGCTGGGCGCAGTGGCATGCTACCGAGCGCGTCATGCATTTGATGTTATGGGTAGTGGCTGGTGCGGCGAGTTATTTTGCCTGCCTGTGGATCACCGGGGTGCGCTACCACCATTTTCGGTCCAAGGCCAAATGAGTGTTATAATTCAACTTTTGTATATGAATTTATGGAATTGATACGCGGCTTGATAAATCTGCGCCAGTCTGCCAATGGGCAGCAGCGTGGTTGCGTGGCGACGATTGGTAATTTTGATGGCGTGCATCTTGGGCATCAGGCGGTATTGGGGCAGTTGGCAGAAAAAGCTGCTGAGTTGAATCTGCCTGCGGTGGTGATTACCTTTGAACCTTATCCCCAGGAATATTTTGCGCGTGCCATCAATGCTAAAGGTGTGCCGCCACGCTTGACTCGCTTCCGGGAAAAAGTCTATGCGTTGCGGCGTTATTCGATTGATAAGGTGTTGTGCCTGCACTTTAACGCGGCACTGGCGGGCACTACCGCGCAAGAGTTTATTCGCGCTGTGCTGGTCGATGGGTTGGATGTGCGCTACCTGGTGGTGGGCGATGACTTCCGTTTTGGCAAGCAGCGCCAGGGCGATTTTGCCATGCTCAAAGCAGCGGGCGCAGCGCATGGTTTTCAGGTGGTGAACCGGCACACCTTCAGCATTGATGGCGCGCGCGTCAGCAGCACCCGCATCCGCGCAGCATTGGCGCAGGGTGACCTTGGCACAGCAGAAAAATTACTGGGACGGCCTTACCGCATGTGCGGCCGCGTGGCGCGTGGTGCGCAGCGTGGCCGCACCATTGGTTTTCCTACCGCAAATATTTATGTGCATCGCCGCGCCACGCCAGTGCAAGGTGTGTTTGCAATAGAAATGTTTGGGTTGGAAGGTGAGCCGCTGGCAGGTGTTGCGAATGTCGGTACGCGACCCACCGTAGACGGCGCTGCCGTGGTGCTTGAAGTACACTTGTTCGATTTTGCGCAGGATATTTATGGCCGCTATGTGCAAGTGGATTTTTTAAAGCGACTGCGTGACGAACAGCGTTTTGCATCGCTGGACGAATTGAAAAAACAGATACATATTGATGCGCAGCAGGCACGCGATTTTTTTGAGAAAAGAGATCCACTAACCTCTAATTAATATGTCATTTCGACCGAAGGGAGAAATCCTGGAAGATCTCTCCCAGATCTCCCATCTTTGTTCGAGACTCGAGACAAGGATTTCTCCCTTCGGTCGAAATGACATGTCCTGGCTAGGGTTATACAAAGCGAGATGACAGTGATTGATTACAAGAGCACCTTAAATCTGCCGCAGACAGATTTTCCCATGAAGGCCAATCTGGCGGCCCGTGAGGCTGAGCAACTCCAGCGCTGGCAGGATATGGATTTATACGGCAAGCTGCGTGCGACGCGCGCTGGCCAAAAGAAATTTGTGCTGCATGATGGCCCGCCCTATGCCAATGGTGATATTCATATTGGCCATGCAGTCAATAAAGTGTTGAAAGACATCATCGTCAAATCACGTTCCATGAACGGCTGGGATGCGCCCTATGTGCCGGGCTGGGATTGCCACGGCCTGCCGATTGAGTTAATGGTGGAAAAAAAGATCGGCAAAGTGGGCATCAAGGTTGATGCCAAAACCTTTCGCACGGCCTGCCGTGATTACGCGCATACCCAGGTTGACCGTCAGCGTCAGGATTTCAAGCGCCTCGGCATTATCGGTGATTGGGAACGTCCTTATCTCACCATGGATTTCAAGACCGAGGCGGACATCATCCGCGCTTTGGGCCGCATCATTGCCAAGGGACACTTGCATAAAGGTTCCAAACCAGTGCATTGGTGTACCGATTGCGGCTCCGCGCTTGCCGAGGCTGAAGTAGAGTATGAAGACAAAACTTCGCCTGCGATTGATGTGCGCTTTGCGGTGCTGGATGAGCCGGCGCTGACAGCGCGCATGCAGCACGTGACGGGACATGAAGGCCGTGGGCCAATCTCAGTGGTGATCTGGACGACTACGCCGTGGACGTTGCCCGCCAATCAGGCTGTCGCATTAAATGCTGAGTTTGATTATGTGCTGGTGCAATGCGACGGGCCGCACGGTGCGGAGCGTTTATTGATAGCGGAAGGATTGCTGAAAAATGCCATGGCGCGCTACGGCATCGAAAATTATCATGTCATCGCCGATGGTCATGGCAGTGATCTGGAAGGTTTGAAGTTGGGCCATCCGTTTTATGATCGTGAAGTGCCGGTGATTGTCGGTGAGCATGTGACGCTGGAAGCCGGTACTGGCGCAGTCCACACCGCGCCTGCGCATGGTCAGGAAGATTATGTGGTGGGAGCGCGTTATAATCTGGCGGTTAATAATCCGGTGGGTGCTGATGGCAAGTTTCTGCCCGGCACGGAACTGTTTGCCGGTGAGCATGTGCTGAAAGCCAATGATCGCGTTATCGAAGTGCTCAAGGCCAGGGGCGCGCTACTGCATATTGAGGCGATACGCCACAGCTACCCGCACTGCTGGCGCCACAAAACCCCGATCATTTTCCGCGCAACGCCGCAGTGGTTTATCAGCATGGATCAAAAAGGGTTGCGCGAACAAGCACTGGCAGCGATTCGCAATGTGCAATGGATTCCTGGCTGGGGCCAGGCGCGTATTGAAGGCATGGTGAACAACCGTCCTGACTGGTGCATCTCGCGGCAGCGCACTTGGGGCGTGCCGATGGCGTTGTTCGCGCATAAAGAACACGGCACACTGCATCCCCGAACCGCTGAACTGCTCGAAGTCGTCGCGCAGCGCGTTGAAAAAAATGGCATAGACGCCTGGTTTGATCTGGATGCAGCGGAGTTGTTAGGAGATGATACGGAACATTACACTAAAGTCAGTGATACGCTGGATGTGTGGTTTGATTCCGGCGTGACGCACGCTGCCGTATTGGAACAGCGCAGCGAGCTGCAATTCCCTGCCGATTTTTATCTGGAAGGCTCGGATCAGCATCGCGGCTGGTTTCAATCGTCATTGCTTACCTCAGTTGCCATGCACGGCGTCGCGCCTTATAAATCCGTGCTTACGCACGGTTTTGCGGTGGATGCGCAGGGCATGAAAATGTCTAAGTCCAAAGGCAATGTCGTGGCGCCGCAGCAGGTGGTAAGTACGCTGGGCGCGGATATTTTGCGTTTGTGGGTGGCGGGTACGGATTATAGTGCCGAGATGGCGGTGTCGGATGAGATTCTGAAACGCACCGCCGATGCTTATCGGCGCATGCGTAATACCGCACGCTTTTTGCTGGCAAATCTGCATGGTTTCGACCCCGCATTGCATTGCGTTGCGCCTGAAAAACTGCTGGCGCTGGACGCATGGGCAGTGGAGCGCGCACGGCAGTTGCAGGACGAAGTGCGCGCCGCGTATGAAAGCTGTGAGTTTCATTTAATCTATCACAAGGTGCATAATTTTTGCAGCGTTGATCTGGGCGGCTTCTATCTCGATATTATCAAAGACCGCCAATACACCACACAAACCAACAGCGTAGCGCGCCGTTCTGCGCAGACCGCCATGTATCACATCATCGAAGCCATGGTGCGCTGGCTGGCGCCGATTTTGAGTTTTACCGCCGAAGAACTCTGGCAGCATATCCCGGGGCAACGCGGTGCGTCGGTGTTATTGGCAAGCTGGTATGAATTACCACGGACTAGTACATCTGTCCCAGATTTTGACTCGGCGGATTTTGACCCTGATTGGAGCAAGGATTGGAACCTGGATTGGAAGGCCGTGATTCCAGTGCGCGATGAGGTCAAAAAAGAACTGGAAAAATTACGCGTCACCGGTGGCATCGGTTCATCTCTGGATGCGGAAGTGGATGTTTATTGCGACAACGCGTTGAGCGGTAGCTTGAGCAAACTCGAAGATGAATTACGTTTCGTATTTATTACTTCCTATGCGCGCGTTCATCCGTTGCAACAACGTCCAGCCGATGCTGTGGCAATCCGCGAAGGGCTGTGGGTCAAGGTTGCGCCATCCGCACACAAAAAATGCATCCGCTGCTGGCATCACCGCGCAGATGTCGGCACGCATAAGGCGCATCCCGAAATCTGTGGCCGCTGCGTGGATAATGTGAGTGGCGCCGGTGAACAGAGGCGTTACGCCTGATGAATAAAAATAAATGGTTTAGCCTGTCTGCACTGATTATTATCGTTGATCAGATTACAAAATACGCGGCGAGTAGCATGCTCCTCATGCACGAGCCGGTGGCGGTGTTGCCATTTTTCAACTTTACCCTGATGCATAATACTGGCGCTGCATTCAGTTTTCTGGCAGATCAGGGTGGCTGGCAACGCTGGTTTTTTGCTGTGCTGGCGTTGGTGGTGAGCATTGTGCTGGCCGTGTGGTTGTATCGCCTGAAGACGCATGAGAAATGGCTGGCGATGGCTTTGTCGCTGGTGCTGGGCGGCGCGATAGGCAATTTGATTGATCGTGTTTATTATGGGTACGTAATTGATTTCATCGACGTATATTATAATGCCTGGCATTGGCCAGCGTTTAATATTGCGGACTCCGCCATTAGCGTAGGGGCAGTCATGCTGGTGATAGATGCGTTTCGTAATAAGGAAAAATCTGGTAATACAGACGCCTAGCTCCAATATTGTCATTTCGACCGTAGGGAGAAATCTTAAGATTCCTCGCTGTGCTCGGAATGACATAGCTCGCGTAGTTATTTTTCTGTTTGAGTGTTTTGCTGTAAAATCATCCCCTTTTAGATAACAGAGTAGTTTATCCCACTATGGAAATTATTCTCGCTAATCCGCGTGGTTTTTGTGCCGGTGTTGACCGTGCCATTGATATTGTTGAGCGTGCGCTTGATGTATTTGGCGCGCCTATTTATGTGCGTCATGAAGTGGTACACAATAAATTTGTCGTGGATGAACTGCGCAATAAAGGCGCGATATTTGTTGATGAACTGGAGCAGGTGCCCGATGACGCCACGGTGATTTTCAGTGCCCACGGTGTTTCCAAAGCCGTGCGTGCCGAAGCCGCGCAGCGGGGGTTGAAGGTGTTTGATGCCACCTGTCCACTGGTGACCAAAGTGCATGTGGAGGTCGTGCGGCATTTGCGTGCGGGCTGCGAAATTATCATGATTGGCCATGCCGGGCATCCTGAAGTGGAAGGTACCCTGGGTCAAGTAGAAGGGGGACAATCAGAAGGCGCAGGCCGCATGTATCTGGTGGAAACACCGGACGATGTGTTCAAGCTCACAGTGAATAATCCCGATGCTCTGGCATTCGTTACCCAAACCACTTTGTCAGTTGACGATGCCGCGCAGGTGATCAATGCTTTGCGCGAACGCTTCCCGGCTATCATCGGGCCGCGCAAGGATGACATCTGCTACGCCACGCAAAACCGTCAGGATGCTGTTAAAGATCTCGCTGCACAATGTGATCTGGTGCTGGTGGTAGGCTCGCCGACTAGCTCTAATTCAAATCGCTTACAGGAGCTTGCCGAGCGCATGGGTGTGGCGTCTTATTTGATTGATAATGCCGATGAGATACGTGTGGAATGGCTGCAAGGCAAGACCAGTATCGGTGTCACCGCGGGCGCTTCCGCGCCTGAGGTGCTGGTGAAACGTGTGATCGAACGCCTACGATCGCTTGGCGCGCAAAGCGTGCGCGAAAGCCAGGGCAATCCGGAAAACGTGGTGTTTTCTTTGCCACGTGAGTTACAGCCGCGTGAGTTGTGAGGCGTAGCCCTGAAAAATAAAGAGTCCTCACTGTCATTCCGACCCTCGCGAAAGCGGGGGGAGGAATCCTGAAGATCCCTCACTGCGTTCGGGATGACAGTTGTTTTTACGTTCGGGATGACAGTGAAAATAAACTCGAAATGACATACAGTTCTGGTTGGGGATGACAGTAACTGCGCCAGCAGAAGGAATACCCATCTCGAAGAGATCCAGAGTTTTTATTGCTTCCAGCTATTCAATGCGCCCCAACGCTTTGCCCCGGTGTGATCCAGCTCAAGGTTGCCGTCAGCGGCCTGCGCTGTGCCAGCAATGGGTGTGGCGCGCAGGGTGAAGGTGTTGGCGGCGATATTGGGAATTGATAAGGTGTAAAATTTGGTGGTGCCATCCAGCGGCGTCTGGTTGGCGAATATGTGAGGCGGTGTGGCCGCACCCGTACCCAGTGTGGGCGCCACCCCGCCAGGCATATAAGTATTATTCTGCGTAAACACCCGTTCCATGGCATTGTTTAGCTGCATCAACGCCCCTTGCGCGTCAGCCCGCCGCGACTGCGTTACGCTATTCTGGTAAGCCGGGTAGGCAATTGCGGCCAGTATGCCGATGATCACCACGGTAATCATCAGTTCTATGAGTGTAAATCCTTTCGCGGTGTTACGCATGACAGTACTCCAATAATAATCGTTAAATCAGCGGGAAATAGCAGGCTTGTAGTCTTTGGGTAGTACCCAGATTCCCGTGATGGTTTTTCCGGATAAACTTATTCCTACAGTCATGCCCGGGCGCAACACATCCAGGCTGGAAAACTGGCTGCTCTGGGTGTGCACCTTGATGTTGGGGTCGAGACGTTTGCTGCGATCATCAATCGTGAGGGATCTGGAGCTGATGTCCAGGCCGTCGAGTGTGCCAATGGTGTCAAATGTCTTGGGATAATAGTCGGGCAGCGCGCCCGCCTGACTGGTAGTGGCGACCAGCAGCAGACTTACGGCAAGTAGTGGTGCTACGAGTGTCAGTTGTAGAGCTTTCATGTGTATTCTCCTGTGTAAAAAGTGTTATTTTAAAAACCCCTGTGGTAATGAATGTGGCGGTACAGGGCTGTCAGCACTTCCTGGTGCTGACAGCTTTGTCCTGAATAGCGCTATTGAATCAGTTCTATCCATGATTGACGTCCCAGGGGGGTGGGCTTGGGTGGTCGTGCCTTGCTCGGCGTAATCTTACCGTCACTGGTGGAGGTGTAGACGACATCCCCCAGTATCTTCGACTCAGTCATAATGCCGTCCGTCACCAGTTCGCCGCCGGTTTTGCTGTCGCTGTTATTAACAACGCCATTTCCATCGGTGTCGAACACGGGCGCGTTAGGAAGGCCTCCATTGTCGCGGTTAACACGCATTGCCCAGCCTGAGCCACCAAAGCTGCAGGGTGCGGTCAGCGGAATCATGGTATTGAAATAAATCTCGTTATCACGAATCAATGAATCAACCGCTACCCGTTCTCCGGTGCTGGCAGCGCTACTGTCAAGGTCAATATACCAGCCGAATTTTGTAGCATAATCGACAGCAGTGTTGCTGAGTGTACGTTTTGCGCCTGTGGTCGTGATGGTTTGTGGTACCAGATGGGCACGCAGCCGTTCCTGGGCGCCATTGTCCCACACGCCATAGAAGGTTTGGGTGGCAGTGGAACTGGTATCACCGGATACGATGTATTGCCCGGTACCCACATACACCATCAGATTAGGTAAGTTAGTGCCTGTGTTTGGCATACTAGCGTGTTTGCCAACCGATGGTTTGGAGGTGATGGGTTGCGCTGCACCCGCGGCACTTTTCGCGGTGAACAGGGGCCTGGGGACACCCGCCGTGTTGTGGGCCATGCCCCAACTGCCGGATGAGGTGCTGCTGACATTGAATACCCACATGTTGCCTAACAAGTCACCGGCATAAATGCGGTCTACCATCTTGTCATCATCCGTATCTACCAGGGTGGGTGAGGCCAGTCCATTGCGGGCGGCGGGGGTGCCCACGCCAGTGGCGATGGTCATGTAATCAGTACCTGCGGTCCATACACCATCCAGACCACCGTCCAGATACAGGATGAATAGCTTGGCTTCACCGCTGCCAATGTCCTCATAGCCATTACCAAAGATGGCTGCCCAGCGACCATTGTTCATCAATGCAATCGAGGGTTTACTGTAGGTGTAGCCTAGGTCGGCATGGGTGAATTCCCACATCACGACATCATTAGGTGCAGAACCGCTCTGTGAGAATACCGGATTGGTAACATCCAGGGCAAATACGCCACGGCCACCACCACGCTCACTGCCCACCAGCACGGTTTTCCAGGCGGCTGTGCCACCGGGCACGGTCGCGACAAACGCATCCGCCACGGCAGCGCCCGCGTCTACGTAGTAACGGTGTACATAGGTTTTTTCGGTGAGATAATGCAGGCCTGCGCCGGCGGCGGCTGAAAATAAATTATGTGGGGCGTAGGCCATAACTTCATTGCCGGTGTTGGCGTCGAAGCCATGTAAAAAGCCGTCATTCGCGCCCACATAGACAACCCCCGGGCGTGATGCCTGACTGGTTTTGAATGTCGAGTACGCGTTACTACCCGTGGGGAAAGGGGCAGTATCAGGATAGGGCAGATTTGGTGCTCCGACATACACCGGGTTGGAGTGCGCGATATCACCCAGCACGGTATTGGAGCTGCGTTTGCGGAAATCAGTGGTGCCACTGCCTTCGTGGGTTCGGTCGCCGCGCAGATAGGCGACGCGATCTGCACCCCGCGTATCTGCTGCGGATACCCCCATGTTCAGATCATTCTGTTGCGTGACGGACAGTTTTGTGGTGTCCCAGGTGAAGGGAATGCCGGTATTGGTGGTCGGGTTATATGTCAACATCACGCGGCTGGCAGGTGATTGAAGATTCACTTGTGTGGCGGCATTCCAGAGCGGTGTGGAGGAGATGGCGCCAGTGACGGGATCCAGCGCAAAGGCTGACAGCTCACCGCTCCATTTGGCAGTATTGAACTGCGCCTGATAGATAACGCTGTTGGCGCTCAGACTGGTGGAGTTAAAGGCCACCGCCGCCGCGCTGCTTGATCTTTCTTCGATGTTGGTGAGGGCGGCGCCCAGTGAGGCGCTGAGGGTGGCAGGATCGCGGGCGCTGAGGAACAGCCCACGGCCGTTATAGGCAGCATGCCAAGTATCATCAATGGTGGTGAAGTCATTGGCGACGGGGTTGGGCCAGAGGAACCCGACCGCCTTGGGATTCGCCGTGGCGGGATTCAGCGTGCCAGTGACGCCAAAGGCTAATGTGTAAGTGACCAGATGTTGATGCTTGGCGTCATCAACGCCGGGTGTGGTGGGCACTTTGTCGGCCAGGCTGGTTTTCAGGTCGCGCTCGTAATAATGCATGGCAACGTCAGCAAGGGTATTGGAGTAGGTGTCTGCATACGGCGCACCGTCAAACGATCCAGCGCCATCGATATCTGTATTGCCAATACCGCTGGGCGCGCTGCCGTTCCAGTAGCCATCCGTCATGACCACGGCGAAGTTTTGCTGACAGGTGCCGCCTAGCGCGGCACTGAGTATGGGTGAACTGGTGGTGCTACCCTCAAACAGGTTGCCCAGAGACTGCAGTGCAGTGCGTGCGGGCGTGCCGTTCCCGGCAGTGACGCCATAGAGGCTTTGCAGCAGTGCCAGTTTGTCTGCGGCGGTGTTCATGGACTTGGCGCCGTTGAGCAGCGTATTGTTATAGAGGTCCAGCCCCATGCGCGTGCCGCTGGCCTTGTCGACCAGGGTGCCAATGGCTTTTTTGGCGACATACATACGTTTTCTGTAATAGGTATACCAGTTGGCGAAGTTCTGTATTTCTTCGGCATAGGTGCAGGTAGCGCCCACGCAGTCAGTACGTGTGCTTGCTTTGGTGAAAGGGGCATTAGCAGATTTTATTTCCACCAGCGTTTTGTTGTCCGTAGCATCCACGATGCCGTTGCCGCTCAATGCTGCTGTGGCGTTGGTGTCGGACCACGTGTAGTAATGTGCAGGATAAAATGTTGAACCCCCACCCGAGCCGACAGTTACGTTGGCAGTTAAATTCAGTGTGGGCGTGGCAGTATTCGGATTGCCCCGCGCCGCAGTAAGGCTGGCATTGGTATACAGTGGCGCGCCGGAGGCATTGACGCCGTCCCAGGGTTCGTAGGTGATGGCCGGGTTGTAATACAGGCCATTGTATGTGGAGTTACGGGCGCGCCAGGATCCTGCGTTCTGGCCAACAGTGGGGACTATGTCGCAGCCGCTGGAGCCGCAGGTGCCGCCGGGCAATATATATTCGTAATCAGTGCTGCCTATATAAAACAGGCCGTCAGCAGCTCCCTGTATCATGAATTCCCAGTCCATGCTGCCCGAATCATCCAGCAGAAACATGATATTAGGCTCAACGGCGGTGCCCAGATACAGCGGCGCACTCGCGAGTGTCCCGGGTGCGGCTTGTGCGGCGGGCAGGCTAAATGCCGTTATATGCGTGAGTATAATAACGCAGACGGTGGATTTTTTCAGTGTTTGCATGTTCATAGGGTACTCCTGATATACCAAGTATATGCACAACGTAAATTGTGGTTTCGTACAGAATAGGGTGCGTGAAGTTTCATAGAATCCTTGCGTAATCGCTTTGTAGCATGACCACCGCATTGTCGCTGCCACCGGTGGCGCGTACCGTGATGCGGAAAAAGGTGATTGGTGGTGGAGGCTGACAGCTGTAGCAGGTGGCAAGCGCTACGTTAGCACTAGCCTGCGGTACGATTTGTCCCAATTCTATGATATAGCGCGGTTGGGTGGTGATGCCTGGCAGCGTACCGGAATAGGCTCTGGAGTTGGTGGAGTTCCAGGTGCTGGCAAGGGTTATGTCGGGCCCACCGCCCATCGCGTAAAGCCCGTTAGTATTGTTAAATCCTCCCGTTCCTACCATGCCAGTCATCAATGCTTCAGCGTCGCGCAGTGTGCTTTCTGCTGCCTGAAACGCCTGGTTCTGGTCACTGCTGTTCCCCGCCATTTTTTCTTCCAGAGCAGACGTGCCCATAGCGGTGACGCCGATCAGCGTCAGCACTAGCAGGATCAGCATGCTGACGATCAATACGGAGCCTTGCTGTTTCTGCGCATCCCTGCGCCCACAGCACTTGGGCATCCGCCGTGCAGTGAGGCACAAGTGCTGCCAGAGGCAGGATGCCAAACGCAGCCCGCCCGGCGTTGGAGTGCTAATAAAGTTCATATCATTCCCCTCTGTTACGTAAGCTGACGGTCGTGGAGAATACACGGCGCAGGCGGAGGTCTGTGGATGGAGGTGTGATGAGCGCTCCATTGATGGTATAGGGTTGCGGGGCAGTGGCCAGATTGTTTTCCTGGGTGCGCATGACTACGCTGACGCGCACGCTGACTACCTCCGCCCAATTACCCACAAGATTGGCAGGGATATAACGGTCCGCCGAAAAGTTCGCGTCGGTAGGGATTGCGGGGGGGATGGGGGCGGCGGTGGTGTTTTCACCATACAGAATCTGCATGTTTTCCACGCCTTCTACCAGGACCACGGCCGCCCCGCCATTGATGGATTGAAATAGCGAGGGTGTGTTATTATTGGCAGGATCAGCCTGAATTGAGTAGGTGATGGTTTGGATCGAGAAAAATCGGGCGGTGTTATCATAAGCCACTGACAATGCCGCGTTGATATTACCGGGGCCAGCGGGCGGGGCGGGTACGGGAACTCCCAGTGCATGAATGACGGAACCCGCTACGCCAGGCGGCCCCACGGCACCTCCCGGGTTGCCACTCTGTATCTGAAACATGTCTGCATTCCGGCAATTGGCGACAATCACAATATCGCCCACGTTGAGACCGTTAGGAGTCGATACCTGGATGGGTGCGGTGAGCGGGACGGCAGCGTCCCGCATCCAGGGCGCTGTAATATTGAGGCCGGGCGCGGACGTGCCCGCAACGAGGGTGATCGTATCTGAGCCATTTAATCCGGTATTCTCGGTGCCGGTAATGCCGCCCGCCGCGTTAAATGCGACAAATCCTATTCCGGCCGGATTGAGATTATTTTGCAGGACGCTGGGGTCTCTCAGGCAGCCCCAAAAATCACTGGAACGAATCCCCCGTGTCAAGAAGCTCATGGCAAATCGCCCATTTTCCTGCAGGCGCGCCATATTGTCCTGCACGCGGTAGGTTTGACGGCTGCCGGTAAAAATCTGCATCACTCCCGCCAGCAGAACCAAGCTGATGGTGATGGCAATCATCACTTCTACCAGCGTCAGACCGCGCTGATATGTGTGGGGCTGAATGATGTTGCTACTAACCGGTAGTGGTTTCATGGTGTGAATTCCATGGTGAAACAGGTGAGATCCACGGTGAGATTGCTGCCGCAGCCCGTGCCGGTGGCACCGGTGCGTGTTTCATCCCACCTCACGGTAATAATGAACCGGCCAGCGACACCTGATGCTGCAATAGTTCCCTTGCCAGACGGTAGTATGTTCGCGTTTACAGCGTTCCACTCAAATATATCGTGTGCTGCCAGGGCTGTGGCCGAACAGCCTGTAGAGGTAAGACATGCCGGGGTCGCTGTTCCGGCTGCGCCAGCGTACGCGCCCGTGCCCACCGCCTCCGGGTTGGCGCGCATGCGGTCAGCCATGTCATAGGCCTGCTGTGTGGCCATGGTGCGCATATACGCACCGTTATTGCTGCGCAACCCCGCCGCTTGCAATCCCGCCAGCCCGAGCAGCCCAATCGACAGCACGACGATAGCGATCAGCACTTCCAGCAGGGTGAACCCACGGTGCAGGGATGCAGTTTTCGAAAGTTGTCGGTAAGCAAGCTTCATTGCGTATAACCTCACTTAAGGACACAGCGTGCGAGTGACGCCAACCCGGCCCGTGGCCGTGATATTAATGGTGCGTTGTTCATTGCCAGTGCAGCCGGGTGTTGACACGTTATAATTACCCATGCCGACTCCGAGTAAACCGTCCGGCTGGTATTGCAAGGCGGTCGCGGCGCCAGCAATGGTACTGCCGCCGGTCAGCGCGCTGCGTACCCGCAGCAGGGTGTCACCGGCTGTGCAGTTGGCGGCCAAATCTCCATTGGTATCGGCGCATGAAATCCAGCCGCCCGCCCACGCCGTGCCACCTGTACATGTAGCCTGATCGGTGCTCACGCATACCGTGACGCGGCGGCGCTGCTTGATCGCTTCACTGCGCGCAAAATTCAGCGTGCCCGTCAGCTCATTTGCCTGAGTCGCCAAGCGGTTGTTTTGAATTACGGAGCGGAAGCTCGGCACCGCCACAGTGGCAAGAATCGCGGCGATGGCCAGCACGACCATTAATTCAATCAACGTAAAACCTGCGTGTTTTATGTTCATGGCTATAGTTGTACCACCGTGAATCTGGGTTGTCATGGCAAAACCGACGAGCTGCCGGGTTTTCCCGATAAGCGGTGAGTGTGGCCGCCGCTCCTTTTTCACTTGGGCATCCCGCCGTGCAGGGAAGCGCGTAAGCGAAGGGTTCCACAAGTGCCGCCAGAGGCAGGATGCCGAAAGCGGCCCACACCCTGTTTATCGTCATCCCGAGTGAATTATTTACTGTCATCCCGAACGCAGTGAGGGATCTTGCTTAAGATCCCTCACTGCGTTCGGGATGACATGACTTCGCTCGGAATGACATGGGATCACCCTGCATGGCGTTCTTCATTATGGTTATCGGCACGGTTATGGGATAATTGCGTGATGCACGTCACAGATTTCATAATCGCGGGTGGGGGATTGATCGGTTTGCTCACTGCCCGTGAGTTGCATCAGGCGGGGGCGAGCGTCACCGTAGTGGAGCGCGGCGCGACTGGTCAGGAGTCTTCGTGGGCGGGCGGGGGCATTTTGTCGCCCCTTTATCCGTGGCGCGGCCCGGAGGCCGTCACCGCGCTGGTGCGCTGGAGCCAGGAGCGCTATCCCATATTGGCGCACACTTTGGCCGATGAAACCGGGATGGATGTAGAATGGATCCAAAATGGTTTGCTGATTCTGGATACGGAGGAAAAGGAGCGTGCCTTGGCATGGGCAAACCAGTCTGGAATTAGACTATATTTAATAAACCATGCAGCGATACTGCAACATGAGCCACGTCTGGCGGTAATGACCAATGAAGCGCTGTGGCTACCCGATGTAGCGCAGATTCGCAACCCCCGGTTGCTCAAAGCGTTACGTCACAGCTTGCTGGCGTCTGGCGTGGTGATAAAAGAGCATAGTGAAATCAAGGGGTTGATAGCTGGTGCGGATCGTATCCAAGGTATTGAGACCGCCAGCGGGTCAATCCTGGCCTCAAAAGTGGTGGTCGCGGCCGGGGCATGGAGCGATAACCTGCTGAAAAATTTTGGATTCCATGAAAAAATCATGCCGGTGCGCGGGCAAATGATCCTGTTTCGCGCCGCGCCCGGCCTGGTGTCGCGCATCGTGATACACAAGGATCATTATGTCGTCCCACGCCGCGATGGCCGTATCCTGGCCGGTAGCACAGTGGAATATGCAGGGTTTGATAAATCAACTACACATCAGGCGCTGATGGAATTACGCCAGGCCGCAGTGGCATTGGTGCCCGCGCTGGCGGAGTGTGAAATCGAGCATCATTGGGCGGGTTTGCGCCCTGGCACCGCAGAGGCGCGGAATGGCGTACCTTATATTGGCGAACATCCTCGCGTTCGCGGGTTGTATGTCAATACCGGGCATTTCCGCAACGGCGTGGTCATGGCGCCCGCTTCAGCACGGCTGCTGGCGGATATTATTTTTGAACGGGCGCCCATCGTCGACCCTGTGCCTTATCAGATACTGGGCCACTGCTAATAGACGCGCCCTAAATATTAGGCATATACTTACCGATACTATGTCTATGCACACACACATGTTTGGAAAAACTGACATTCTTGCGCTAATACGTGCGCATGGCATCACCCCCACGCGGCAGCGCATGGAAATTGCCAACGTGCTGTTTGCCCAGCCGCAGCATCTGTCGGCTGAGCAGATTCTGGTATTGATCAATCATGACCGGCATCGTGTGTCCAAGGCCACCATTTATAATACGCTGGGGTTGTTTGTATCCAAGGGCTTGATTCGTGAAGTGATTATTGACCCCACCAAAGTATTTTATGACCCCACAACCGGTCCACATCACCATTTTTACAACGTGGATACCGGCGTTTTAATGGATATTGACGCCGATGCCGTCGCGCTACACACGCTGCCTGATCTTCCCCCCGGTACTATTGCGGAAGGGGTAGATGTGGTGATTCGGGTGCGTAATAGCCCATCAAGCGCCGATTAATTTTTCAGATCCCATTAGCTTTCAGTTGTTTACCACCCCCCATTTTGTTTATACTTGCCACCCCCTGTGCCGACATAGCTCAGTTGGTAGAGCAACTGATTCGTAATCAGTAGGTCGGAGGTTCGATTCCCCCTGTCGGCACCATTTAAATCAAAATAGTTATAATTTTTCGCCCAGCGCGGATTTTTATATGTAGACACTATGTAGACGGCTTGTGGTATTTTCGCAAGCTTCTGAACCCTCAAAATTCCCCGCGCAGACCCTTCGCAACCCACCTTCTCCCAGATACATCACCAAAGTAGACGTGCCCCGATGTAATCAGTACTATTTACATAGTGAAAAATTTAACTTGAGATGTAGGGAAAAGTGGCCGATAATATTTTTAACAAAACCCGCCAAGCCTATACCCTTCGGGGCACGCTCAAACCGGCGGGTTACTTTTTTCTGGGGTAGTGATGCACTTCACCAAACCCTCCAAAACCTTCCAGGAACAACTCGACATTTTAGAATCGCGTGGCATGGTGATTGCCGACCATGAAAGCGCCATTCATTACCTAAAGCATCTCAATTACTACCGCCTGCGCGGCTACTGGCTACCGCTGGAAGCCGACCTGAAAAGTCACCAGTTCAAGCCTGGCATTACCTTTCAAGATGCGTTGAATCTCTATATCTTCGACCGGGAATTACGGCTGTTGCTGATTGATGCGATAGAGCGGGTTGAAGTTTCGCTGCGATCTCAATGGGCCTACCACCTTGCCGACCAACATGGCGCACATGCCCATCTGGATGCGGCCTTGAGCAAAAAAAGATATTGGCATGAAAGCAACCTCGCATCTCTAAAAAAAGAGTTGGAAAGATCGGATGAAGTATTTGTTGGCCACTACAACAGCACCTATATACAACCCAGCACCCCGCCGATCTGGGCAGTGTGCGAAGTCATGTCACTGGGGCAGCTATCCCGGTGGATCAAGAGCCTGAAACCAGCGGACACTCGAGCCGCCATCGCTCGGACTTACCAACTCTCCGACAAGGTGCTGGAAAGTTTCATTGAGCACCTGGCCTACATCCGCAATGTCTGTGCCCATCACAGCCGCTTGTGGAACCGGCGCATGACAAAAACCATGGAACTGCCACGCACCAAGCCCAGCGATCTTTATCAAAACTTCAATCCAGAGCAGGACAGAAAACTCTATAACACACTGGTGATGGTTGCCTTCTTCATGGACACCATCAGCCCCAATCACCATTGGAAAACACGCCTTAAGGCGTTGATCAGCAATCACGCCATTGATGCAAAAGCCATGGGCTTCCCAATCGGTTGGCAAACCCTACCGATCTGGCAACAATAAACAGAAAGTAGTTGGAATAGACGAATGCCCATTCTTGATTGGTTAAACAAAGGCGAAGCGGTTAAAACTGCCAGGCACGTTCCTTACCGCCTGCTGCAAGGAGTGAAGAGTCTCTCTTATGGCGATGCAGATACTGAGAACATGCTGATACAGGGCGACAACCTGGAGGCGCTCAAGGCGCTGCTGCCGCTCTATGCTGGCAAGGTGAAGTGCATCTACATCGACCCGCCTTACAACACCAAATCCGCCTTTGAACACTACGACGACAACCTGGAGCACAGCCAGTGGCTCTGCATGATGTATCCACGGCTGGAGATGTTGCGGGAACTGCTATCAGAGGATGGCAGCATCTGGCTGTCGATTGATGATAACGAGGCTCATTATCTGAAGGTGATAATGGATGAGGTGTTTGGGCGGAGGAATTTTGTGGCTAATGCAATATGGCAAAAGAAATTCTCACCTCAAAACGATGCCAAATGGATCAGCGATAGTCACGACCATGTTCTTTGCTACGCAAAAAATAAAACTATTTGGTTTCCTAATCCATTGCCAAGATCTGAAAAGATGGATGATCGCTATAAAAACCCGGACAATGATCCAAAGGGTCTTTGGACATCAACAGACCTAACGCGCGCCGAGCATAGAGACAGGGATTATTGGGCCTTAAAAACACCATCAGGCCGAGAAGTTTTTCCTGCCAGAGGTAGGAGCTGGAGTCGCCCTAAAGAAAACATAGACAAACTTACCGCTGAAGGTAGGCTTTGGTTTGGGTCAAATGGCGACAAAATGCCGCGCCTAAAAAAATACTTGGATGAAATGGATGGCGGCGTCACACCTCAGAGCCTTTGATTATACACCGAGGTAGGACATAATCAAGAAGCAAAGAAAGAAATATTGACGCTGAATTTAGGTGAAGTTTTTTCAACGCCAAAACCAGAACGACTGATAGAACGAATACTACAAATTTCCACAACGAAAGGGAGTTTGGTTCTCGACTCCTTCCTCGGCTCCGGCACCACTGCCGCCGTTGCCCACAAGATGAACCGCCGTTACATCGGCATCGAGATGGGCGAACATGCGGAGACCCACTGCCAGCCGCGCTTAAAAAAGGTGGTCGATGGCGAACAGGGCGGCATCTCGAAATCGGTCGAGTGGCAGGGCGGCGGCGGTTTCCATTTCTATCGTCTGGGGTCGACGGTGTTTGATGAGTTTGGCGCGATTCGTCCCGACATTCGCTTTGCTGAACTGGCGGCCCATGTCTGGTATCTGGAGACGCACACGCCGTGGATTTTCCCTCACCCTAACCCTCTCCCAGAGGGAGAGGGGACAAGAAAGAAACTTCTTTCCGGCGGGGGGAAGGGAAAAAGTTTGTCGCCTCTGCTGGGCGTGCATAATGGCACGGCCTATTACCTGCTCTATAACGGCATACTTGGCGACCGCCGCCCGCAAGGGGGTAACGTACTGACCGGCCCAATTCTGGCGGAGTTGCCGGAGCATGATGGCCCGAAGGTAATTTATGGCGAGAGCAGCCGTCTGGGTGCGGCGCGTTTGCAGAATGAGAGCATTACCTTCAAACAGATTCCGTATGATGTAAGAACACGATAACTCCCTCTCCCCATCGGGGAGAGGGTTGGGGTGAGGGGAAGGAATGTGCTAACAAAAGCACGTCAATTGAGACGAAACCAAACTGATGCCGAGAAGCGTCTATGGCAATTGCTGCGCAATCGACAATTGTCTGGCTATAAATTCAGGCGGCAACATCCTATTGGGCCTTATATTGCCGATTTCGTCTGCTTGGAAAATGGGGTCATTGTCGAACTGGATGGTGGGCAGCATATGGATCAGCAAGCCTATGACGAACGTCGTAGCGCCTATCTGCGCCAGCATGGTTTTTGTGTGGTGCGTTTCTGGAATAATGATGTGTTGAAAAATTTAGAGGGTGTAATTCATTCCCTCACCCTAACCCTCTCCCAGAGGGAGAGGGAATACAAGAACAAGGAGTAGCGAGTGAGTTTTTGCCTCAAACACTATCAACAGCAGACCATCGACGCGCTGGAACAGTTTTTGGCCGATGCCCGTTTGATGCCCGTCGAGCAGGCATTTTCAAAGAGCCTGGCGGCACAAGGCAAGGGCAGCTACACCTATCGTGAATATGGTTTTGGTGAAGTGCCTTATGTCTGTTTGCGCCTGCCGACGGGCGGCGGTAAAACCGTGCTGGCTTCACACGCCATCAAAGTGGCGACACGCGCTTATTTGGAACAGGACTACCCGATTGTGTTGTGGCTGGTGCCGACCAACACCATTCAACAGCAGACGCTGGAGGCATTGAAACAGCCTGGCCACCCTTATCGGGCGGAGCTGGACCGTGCCTTTGATCAACGGGTACGGGTGCTGGATGCCGATGAAGTGACACAGATTCGCCCGCACGATATTGGCTCACAGTTGATTGTGGTGGTGAGCACGCTGGCCAATCTGCGCGTGACCAATACCAGTGATCGTAAGGTCTATGCCTATCACGAAGATTTTGAGCCGCACTTTGTCGGCGTGAATCCAAAGGATGAACGGCTGGAGCGCGTGACCGAAGGCGATCTGAAAGAGAATGGTCTTGGCCCTACACAACTGGGAAAAATCAAATATTCCTTTGCCAACCTGTTGGCGCTGAAACATCCGCTGGTGATCATGGACGAGGCCCACAACGCCCGTACACCGCTGACCTTTGAAACCTTGAAGCGCGTGCATCCCGCCGCTGTGATCGAGTTCACCGCCACGCCGGATCAATCGGCAACCTCTGCATCCAATGTGCTCTATCACGTCTCTGCCTCTGAGTTGAAGGCGGAAGAGATGATCAAGCTGCCGATCATGCTGACGGAACATAACGACTGGCAAGAGGCGGTGCGTGATGCCATGCTGACGCGTAATAAGTTGGCGTTGGAAGCACAGAAGGATAGCGACTACATCCGCCCGATTGTGCTGTTACAGGCCGACAAGAAAAATGGTGAAGTACCATGGACGCGATTAAAGGCTTATCTTATGGATGAGATGAAGATTGAGGATGAACAGATTGCCGTGGTGACTGGCACACAGCGGGAGCTGGACGGCATCAATCTCTTTTCCCCTGATTGCAAGATTGAATACATCATTACTGTTGAGGCGCTGAAAGAGGGGTGGGACTGTTCCTTTGCCTATGTTTTCTGTTCAGTGCGTGATGTGCGTTCCAGCAAGGATGCGGAGCAGTTGTTAGGGCGGGTATTACGCATGCCCTTTGCTCGCCGCCGCAAGGTGGAGGCGTTAAACCGAGCCTATGCCCATTTGGCATCCCCCACGTTTTCGGAAGTGGCGAAAACGCTTGCCGATAAGTTGGTGAATATGGGTTTTGAAGCCATGGAGATACCAGCCCATATCCGTCATGGCGTTCCTGATGATCTGTTTGGCGGTGATGAGTCTGTGGCAATGCCGCCGGAGCCGCCTCTTACCCTTGATCTACCCAGCAAACCCGATTTCAAGCCGGAACATGAATCACTGTTGGGTAATGTCTCCATCGTTGAGACAGAAGGCGGTTTCAGGCTGGAGGTAAAGGGTAAGCTGGATAACACCTTACATGATGCGGTTCTAAAGCCATTCAAGGGCAGTGATAAACAAGAGTTGCTGGGGCAGATAGAACAACACAATGCCCGCGTTGAAGCGGCACTCTCACCCTCTGAGCGTGGCATACCCTTCGCGCTGCTGCCGCGTTTGTGTATCGGACAGCAGGGTGAGCTTGATCTGGTGGAGCCAGAGACCTTTTTGTTTTTGAATGGCGATTGGTCACCGCTGGATTTTTCCATTGATCTGCCCAACTTCTCGCTCAAACAGAGCGACACCACTTTTGAGGTGGACATGGAAGGGCAGAAAGTAACTTACCATATCGCCGAAGAAAAGGAGGTTTATAACCTCGATTTGGTCGAAACAGAAATCACTGAAAATGATCTGGTACGTTGGCTGGATCGGCAACTCCGCAGCGCCACTCTGAACCAGAGCATTCTTAACCGTTTTTTAATATCGACAATATCTCATTTGATTCGGGACAAGGGCTATACATTAACCGCATTGATTCGTAGTAAATTCCTGTTAGTACGTGCCTTGCGCCAGCGGCTGGCGCTATTGCAAGGTCAGGCAGCGATTAAAGGATTCCAGCAAACAATATTTGATAATGTTGTACCGCTTGAGTCCAGCTTCCGTTACAGCTTTGAATTTAAACCGGGTCTTTATCCAGCCCGCAGCCCCTTTTATAGCGGCCGCTATAAATTCAAGAAGCACTATTACCCCATCATTGAAGATTTGAAGGTGGATGGTGAGGAGTTTCTATGCGCCCAGGCAATTGATGCCAATACCAAGATAAAACATTGGGTCAGGAATCTCGTGGATCGGCAGCAGGCTTCTTTCCGGCTGCCGCTGGCCGCTGGCTGGTTCTATCCTGATTTTGTGGCAGAACTGGAGGATGGCCGCTTGTTTGTGATCGAGTACAAAGGCGAGCCATACAAGACTAATGACAGCTCACGCGAAAAAAATGCCGTGGGCAAGGTTTGGGCTGAAAAGAGCAGTGGCAAGTGCATCTTTCTCATGGCGGAAGATTCTGATAATAAGGGGCGGAATGTTTATCAGCAACTAGAGTTTGCTATTGGGCCTGTTAGGGAATAGGGGACTCCGTCCCAATCATGGATCGGTTCACCATTAGACGCTATTGATCCGGCATCATTTATCCGTGAGTCATGCAGCATATTTTACTCGCGCATCCTGAAAATATTTTTTGACACGCTCAGGGGATCTCTCC
>LNFM01001902.1_pt1 | contig 72847 bp, 72 predicted proteins | sample 596031 | NCBI WGS metagenome assembly LNFM01 (sample SAMN04254537, study PRJNA301005) | activated carbon metagenome | isolation source: dual media filters at the Ann Arbor, Michigan drinking water treatment plant | place: USA: Ann Arbor
AGCTGGTGCGCGCCAAGGCGATCGAGGGCATCTCCGACCTGCGCGACGAATCGGACCGCGACGGGCTGCGGATCGTCGTCGAGCTGAAGAAGGACGCGACGCCGGAGGTGGTGCTGAACCACCTGTACCGCTTCACCCAGCTGCAGACCTCATTCCCCGTCAACTTCGTGGCGCTGGATGAGGGCCGGCCGCGGCAGATGGCGCTGCGCGACGCGCTGCAGGCCTTCATCAAGTTCCGCGAGGAGGTGATCCTCCGCCGGTCGCGCTTCCGCCTGGCCAAGGCGCGGGAACGCGGCCACCAGTTGATCGGCCTGGCCATCGCGGTGGCCAATATCGATGCCGTCATCGCGCTGATCCGCGCCGCGCCGGATGCGGCGACGGCGCGCGCGCAGCTGATGGCGCGGGACTGGCCGGCTGCCGATGTGGCGCCGCTGCTGGCGCTGGTCGATGACGAGCGCAATACGCTCGCCGATGACGGCACGGTCCGGCTGACCGAGGACCAGGCCCGCGGCATCCTGGAGCTGCGCCTGCAGCGCCTGACCGGGCTGGAGCGGGAGAAGATCAACGCCGAGCTGAACGACGTGGCCGGCACCATCACCTATCTGCTCGACATCCTGTCCTCCCGCCCCCGGCGGCTGGAGCTGATGGGGCAGGAGCTTGTCGCGGTACGCGCGCTGATCGCCGTGCCGCGGATGACCGAGATCGTCGATGGCGTCGCCGACCAGGACGACGAAAGCCTGATCGAGCCGGGCACCATGGTGGTGACGCTGACGCGCGATGGCTACGTCAAGCGCACCGGCCTCGACGTGTTCCGCAGCCAGCATCGCGGCGGCCGCGGCCGCAGCGGCGCGGCGACGCGGGAGGATGACATCGTCCTGCGCAGCTTCGTCGCGCATACCCATCAATGGGTGCTGTTCTTCACCTCCCGCGGCATCGCCTTCCGCGAGAAGATCTGGCAGCTGCCGGAAGGTGGCGCGACGGGCCGTGGCCGCAGCCTGCGCCAGGTGCTGCAATTGCAGGATGGCGAGCAGGTGACGGCGGTGCTGCCGCTGCCGCAGGATGAATCGCTGTGGGAGAACCTGCACCTGGTCTTCGCGACCGCGCAGGGCAATGTCCGCCGCAACAAGCTGTCCGACTTCCGGAATGTGCGCGCCGTCGGCCTGATCGCGATGAAGCTGGATGATGGCGACAGCCTGATCGGCGTTGCCACCTGCCGCGAGGGCGATGATGTGATGCTGGCCACCCGCAACGGCCGCTGCATCCGCTTCCAGGCCGAGACGGACACGCTGCGCGTCTTTACGGGCCGCGATTCGACAGGCGTACGTGGCATCCGGCTGCTGGGCGGTGATGTGGTCATCTCGCTCGCCGTGCTTCGCCATGTGGAGGGCACGCCGGCCGAGTTCCGCGCCTACCTCCGCGCCACAGCGCAGCGGCGCCGCCAGCATGGCGAAACGGAAGTTGAATCGGATCCCGTACCCGCGGATGAGGCTGAGGAAAATGGCGAGGTCGTGAACCTGACGCCGGAGCGTGAGGCCGAATTGGCACAGGCCGAGCAGCTCATCCTGGCAGTTACGGAGAAGGGCTTTGGCAAGCGCAGCTCCGCCTATGGATATCGGCTGACGGGACGTGGCGGGCAGGGCATCCGTGGAATTGGTTTCGATGACAAGAGCGAGAACGGCGAGCCGCCTAAATGGCGCACGGGCAAGGAGGTAGTGGCCACCTTCACCGTGCGGTCGGGCGATGACCTTTTGCTGGTGACGGATGGCGGAAAGCTGATCCGCACCCCCGCCGACCAGGTCTCGGTCACAGGTCGCAGCGCCATGGGCGTACGGATCGCGCGGCCGGATGCGGAGGAACGCGTGACCTCCTGCTTCCCCGTGGTGGATGACGAGGCGCCGGCGCAGGCCGGCGTCGAAGGCGGCGCCGCCGAGACCGGCGCGGTCGGCATGACGGAGCCCGACAGCGATGGCTGAGATGCGGATCGGGATCTATCCGGGCACCTTCGATCCGGTCACCAACGGCCATCTGGATGTCATCGCCCGCGCCGCGCGGCTGGTGGACCGGCTGGTGGTCGGCGTTGCCATCAATTCCGGGAAGGGGCCCCTGTTCTCGCTGGATGAGCGGGTGGAACTGGTGAAGGCGGAGACCGATACCATCTCGGCAGAGGTCGGGTCCGAAATCCTCGTGGTGCCCTTCACCGGGTTGCTGGTGGAATTCGCCCGCGCCTCGCAGGCCAGGATGATCATCCGCGGGCTGCGGGCGGTGTCCGACTTCGACTACGAGTTCCAGATGGCCGGCATGAACCACCGCCTGGCACCGGATGTGGAAACCGTGTTCCTGATGGCGAGCGAAACGAACCAGTTCATCTCCTCGCGCTTTGTGAAGGAGGTCGCGACCCTGGGTGGCGACGTCACCTCCTTCGTCCCGAAGCTGACGTTGGAGCGCACGCTGGTGCGCGTGCGAAACCGCAAGGAAGCCGCTGAATGACCGCTCCGACCCTGCTCCGTCGCAGCCTGCTGGGTGTTGGGCTCGCCGTGCCGATGCTGGCCACGCGCCCGGTTCTGGCGCAGCCGCAGACGGACCCCGAGAACACCCTGTTCCTGGAATTGAAGGATGGCCGCGTCACCATCCAGTTGCTGCCGGACCTCGCGCCGCGCCATGTCGAGCGGATCAAGCTGCTGACCCGCCGCGGCTTCTACGACAACACGCCCTTCCACCGCGTGATCGAGGGCTTCATGGCGCAGGGTGGCGATCCCACCGGCACCGGCACCGGCGGGTCCGACCTGCCGAACCTGCCGGCGGAATTCACCCCGCCAGGCCGCGCGCGCTTCCTGCGCGGCACCTGCGGCATGGCGCGCACCAGCGCGCCGAACACGGCCAATAGCCAGTTCTTTATCATGTTCGCGCCGGCGCCGAACCTGGATGGGCAGTACACCATCTGGGGCCGCGTGGTGGCGGGGATGGAGGCGGTGGACAAGATCAAGCGCGGGCAGGGGCCCTCCGGCATGGTGCCGCAGCCGCCCGACCGCATCCGCGCCATGCGCGTCGCAGCGGATGCACGCTGACAGTGACGATCGCCGACGCCCGCTGACAACGACAATCACGAAGGACAAAGACCGATGAGCGCCTCCCTCGCGCCTGAGAACACCCTGCTGCTGGAACTCGACAGCGGCGTGGTGACCATCGAATTGCTGCCGGAGCTGGCGCCACAGCATGTCGAGCGCATCAAGGCGCTGGCCACCGCCGGCTTCTACGACGGCACGCCGTTCCATCGCGTGATCGACGGCTTCATGGCGCAGGGCGGCGATCCGACCGGCACCGGCACCGGTGGCTCCGAGCATCCGGACCTGCCGGCTGAGTTCAGCCCGCCGGCCAAGGCGAAGTTCATCCGCGGCGTCTGCGGCATGGCGCGCACGAACAACCCGAACAGCGCGAACAGCCAGTTCTTCATCATGTTCGCGCCGGCGCCGAGCCTGGATGGCCAATACACCATCTGGGGTCGCGTCGCGGACGGCATGGACCTGGTGGACAAGATCAAGCGCGGCCAGGGCCCGAACGGCATCGCGCGGGAGCCGGATCGCGTGAAGTCCATGCGTGTCGGCACCGCCGCCGCCAGCGAGACCAGCCCGGCCGAGGGGGTTGACAGCACCCCCGCCGCCGACGCCTAACAGGCACCTCGCGCGCCCCGTTTCGGGGCGCGCACCCCGAGCCCGTAGCTCAGCCGGTAGAGCACGTGACTTTTAATCATGGGGTCGTGGGTTCGAGTCCCACCGGGCTCACCAAGCATGCCGCCACCGCCAGCAACGCAGCCTGGCGCCGCGCGGCCCTTGCCGCAGGCCTCACCGGCCTCGCCTTGCTGGCCGGCCACAGTCTTCTGCGCCGCAGGCCGGCAACGGGTCTTACCAGTCACTGGAGCATGGTTGACGGTGTCGCGATGCACGCGCTCGTCTCCGCGGACCCGGCCATGGGGCAGGGGGCCAGGCCAGTGGTTCTGGTCCATGGCCTCGGGATGTCGAGTCGCTACATGGCGCCGCTGGCAGGGCTTCTCGCCCGCGATGTCGCGGTCTTCGCACCGGACCTGCCCGGCTTCGGCCGCAGCAGCGACCCGCCCGCGCCCCTCACGGTCCCCGGGATGGCGAAGGCGCTGGCGGGCTGGATGGATGCCGCGGGCATCGCGCGTGCCGTTCTGGTGGGCAATTCGCTCGGCTGCGAGGTGATCGTGGAGCTGGCCCTGCGGCGGCCGGACCTCGTGCAGCGCCTGGTGCTGCAGGGGCCGACGCCTGATCCCGAACATGCGTCGCCGCTGCGCCAGCTCGCCCTGTTCCTGCTGACATCGCTGTTCGAGCGGCCATCGATCGTCTGCGTCGCCGTGGTGGATTATCTGCGCGCCGGTCTGTGGCGCTACGCCCGGACCTTCCGGCACATGACCCGCTATCGCATGGCGACCGGCCTGCCGCGTATCGACGTGCCGGCGCTCGTCGTGGTCGGGGCAAGGGATTACCTTGTGCCGCGCGCCTGGGCCAAGCGGATGACACGGCTGCTGCCGCAGGCGCGTCTTGTCGTGGTGCCCGGTGCGGCGCATGGCATGAACTACTCGCACCCGCAGGCGCTGCGGGAGGCGATCCTGCCCTTCCTGCTGGCCCGGCCACAGGATTAGCCGCCCGTGTCGGTCTCGATCTGGCCCTTCCGCTGAAGCGCGCGGGCAATGAGCCAGAACAGCAAGGCCCATCCGGCCCCGACGGTCCAGCCAGCCAGCACATCCGTCGGCCAATGGACGCCCAGATAGACCCGGCTGACCCCAACCAGCAGCGTCAGCAGGATGGCAGCGCTGAGCACGAAGACCTTGACCCGCGTATCCGGCTCCACCCGTGCCAGCAGGGCGCCGAGGGTCAGGTACACCACGGCCGCCATCATGGAATGTCCGCTCGGAAAGCTGGCCGTCGAGACGTAGGAACCATGCGGCACCAGGTCGGGCCGCGGCCGCTCGAACACCGCCTTCAGCAGCGTGCTGGCCAGGATGCCGCTGCCCACCGCGGCGAGCAGCAGCCCCGCCGCATGCCAAAGCCGCCGCAGCGCCATGAAGACGGTGACGGCGAGGATGAGCAGCATGAGCACGGCGACGCCGCCAAGCGCCGTGATGTCCCGGCCCATCTCCACCAGCCAGCCCGGCCCGAGCGGGTCGGCGGGGTCGGCGGAGGACCTCAAGGCGAGCAACAGGGCGCGGTCGATGGCCATGGTCTCGCCGTCGAATACGGCGTCGCTAAGCTCGATGAAGGCCCAGGCGCTTCCGGCCAGCAGAAGCAGCAGCGTGACGGTGCCCAACTCCAGGCGCTCGCCGAAGGATGCCAGAGCCTGGCCAAGCCGCCGTCGAAGGTGGTGCGGCTGATCTTTGGTTTTCATGCGTCCGATCAACCGTCACCTGGCGCCGGCGGCTCAGCGCCGCCGGCATGGTCTTCAACTCCTGATCCACCGGCACGTGGCGCGGGCTGATCCTGCCCGGGCCACGTCCGGCGGAAAGGAAGGCCGCGCTATGTCACCTTCTTGTAGACGGTGAGGCCCAGCACGAACAGGATCACGGCGATGATGATGGCCAGCCAGAACAGGATCTTGGCAATCTCGATGAAGGCGCCGCCGAGGCCGCCGAAGCCGAGCACCGCCAGCACAAGTCCAACGACGGCAAGAATGATGGCCCATTTGATCATCGGAATATCCTTTGCATGACGGGAGCAGACTGAACGGCAGGCAGCCGCCAAAGTTCAGCCACGATCGTCGGTCCGGCCCTTTTCGGCCGAGGTCAGCGCGGGGGCGCGCCCAGATTGTTCGGGTCCAGCCCCATGGCGGAGGCCGTCACCGGCGTCAGCTGGCCGGTCACCTGCAGCGATCGGCTCTGCTGGAATCGTTCGATCGCGGTCTGCGTTGCGGGCCCCCAGACGCCGTCGACGCTGCCCTCATAGAAGCCGAGCGACCGCAGCCGGTCCTGCACGTTTCGCACCACCTGCTCGCTCAGGACTTCCGTGCTGCTGGAGGCCGGCGCCGGGGCGGCGGGCAGCAATTCGGCGGCGTTCAGGCCGAGTGTCGCCGCGGTGGCCGGGTTCATCTCCCCCGTCGCCTGCAGGCCGCGCCCCTGCTGGAAGGCCTGCAGCGCCGCGCGGCTCGAAGGACCCCAGATGCCGTCCACCGCGCCGTTATAGGCGCCGGCCCGGCGCAGCGCGTCCTGCACCTTCGTTACCCCCTCCCGCTCCATCGGTTGGGAATAGGTCAGGGTCGAGGCAGGCTGGGCGAGGCCAAGGGTGGGCGCCAGCGCGACTTGCGCGCCCAGCAGCATTCCGAATGCAAGTCCTTGAATCTTCATGGCGGTCATCCCGAGGGTTCCGCGGCATGAACACCGCGGAACGCGAAGGGTTCACCGCCAGGGCGAAGGCGTCAGGCTGCGGGCTGCACTTCGGTGTAGGGCAGCCGCTTGACCCGATCCATGTTCATGCCCTCGATCCGCAGCAGCCGGGTCGGGCCGTCGCGGCGCGGTGCGTGCAGGGCACCCGGCTCATACAGATACGCATCGCCCGGGCGCAGCGTGTAGTCGCGGGTGCGGACCGCCTTGCCGGATTTCAGCCCCTCCGGCCGCGCCAGGCAGTCGAAATCCGTCATCACGGTCTCGCCGGCCGCCTGGCCATAGATGGCCCAGGACGGCCCGTGGTCGTGCGGCGGGCCGGATTTGGCGTCGGTATAGGCATGCGCCAGCACGGTGAAGCCGAGGTCCGGGTCTTCATACAGCACGTGCCGCTCCGGCGTTCCCTCCGGGATGTTGGCGGCGACGAAGGCCTGGTCCTTCAGTGCTTCACGCACCAGGGCGCAGACCTTCTCGCGGCCGGCCGGGCCGGGCTGATCCGCCAGCGCGGATTTGCATTGCGCCGTGAAGTCTTCGAGCGTCAGAGCCATGTCGCGGCCTCCCTGTTGACGAGGAGAATCTTCTCCCGCCCCGCCGCGCTGTCAATCGGTGCGTGCCGCCTGCATGCGGGCCACCCGGTCCCGCGCCGCCGGCGGCGACAGCAGCGCCACGCTGATCGCCAGCGCATCGCCCAGCAGCAGCGGCGCGAGGCGGGTTATCCGATCATGCGGCAGCGTCGTATCCGGAAGGGGGCAGGGCAGCAGCAGCGTCGCGGCGCCAGCGAGGGGCGTATCGGGCGGGGCCAGGGCGATCACCGTGGCACCTGCCTCGCTGGCCTGGCTCGCGAGCGCCACCAGCGCAGGCGCCCGGCCGGTGGCGCACAGGCAAATGGCCACGGCATCGCCATCCAGCGCCGCCGCCGCCATCGCCTGCATGTCCGGATCGCTGCGCGCCACCACGCCACGACACAGGCCGAACAGGCTAAAGGCCAGATCCTGCGCCAGGGCGGCGGAAGTGCCTCCTCCCCAGATCTCGACGCGTGCCGCGCGCAGCAGGGCCAGGGCCGCGCGTTCGATGGCCGTCCGGTCCAGCCCGGCCCGCAATGCGGCCAGAACCTCCTCCGCCCGATCCAGCACGGCCTCCGCCACCTGCGGCAGCGGCATGTCCGGCGTGATCGCAAGGCGCGCGGGCCCGGAGGCGGCCTCGCCCCGCGCCAGCGCCAGGCGAAGATCGGCGAAGCCCTTCAGGCCGAGGCTGCGACAGAAGCGGATGACGGTGGGTTCGGAGACTCCGGCGCTGCGGGCCAGGCCGGCGAGGTTCGCGCCCATCGCGCCATCGGGGTCGGCCGCGACCAACTCCGCCACCTTGCGCTCGGCCGGGCTGAGTCGGTCGAGGATCTCGGCGATTCGCGCGCGCATCGGCCCTCCGCCAAAGATCGCGCTGCTACGCGCGGCGGCGGGGGGCGGCAAGGCTCAGCCGGCCTGGGTCATCGCCTCCGCCGTCTGCTGAAGGCGCAGCGCGGCGTCACGGGCGAGGGCGGTGTCCTCGGACGCCTCATGCAGGCGTTCCTTCAACGTCTGGGCGCTGTCGCCAAGTCCGCTCACGGCGGTGCCCAGCGCGGCCAGTTCCGCGCGGAACAGGGCGATCGCCTCCCGCTGCTCGGCCAAAGCGGCGTCGAGGTTGCGCAGCGCCACGCGCAAGCGGCGCTCGTTGGAGTTGGGGAAGGTCACGACATCGGCGGAGGCGAGGGTTTCGGTTTCAAGCATGGGAGCCTCCGGTCGGAATGGTTGACGGGAGCTTAACAAGTCCATTTCTTGAGACAAGAGAAATAATTCGTTAACCAGTGTCACGGAAGCGTCAGGGACGCCAGCCCCAGGCACGCCGTGGCGCCCACCGAAAGCACCCACCGCAACCGAAGGTAGCCCACCGGCACCAGGCCAGCCCGCGCCGCCAGCGATTCCACCGCCACCGTCACCAGCATGGCAACCGCCAGCAGGGCCAGGCCCGGCCGCAGCGGCAGCAGCAGCGCCACCCAGCCCACCAGCTGCGGCACCACGCCCAGCACGAAGCGGCCAAGTCTAGCTGCGGGCGTGGCCAAGGCGAGGCCCCAATGCACTGCGCCGAGGAAGGCGAGGATGGTGGCGCCATAGGCGGCCAAGGCCCACCCACCCCAGGCCAGCCCGGCCAGGCTGGCGCCCGCCAGCCCCATGAAGGGCAGAAGCCCGGCCAGGCCAAGCCAGAAGGCGGGAATCGGAAGCCCGGGGATCATGTGCTGCATGATCAATATTTCGGGGCGTTCGGCGGCAGGGGAAGGGCTCCGTGTTTCATCCCGGCGCGCCGGGCGCTAAAGCGCCGGGTGAACCGCCTTGAGGCACAAGCCCGACATGGCCACAGCCTTCGAAGTCCTGTTGATCGTGCTTCTGGTACTGGTCAACGGCCTGTTCGCGATGAGCGAACTGGCGATCGTCTCCTCCCGCCGCGCCCGGCTCGGCGCGCTGCTGCGGCGCGGTCATCCGGGGGCGGCCGCGGCGCAGGCACTGGCCGACAACCCGCAGCAATTCCTGCCCACCGTCCAGGTGGGCATTACCCTGGTGGGCATCCTGGCCGGCGCCTTCGGCGGCGCGCGGCTGTCGCAGACGCTGGGCGAATGGCTTTCCGAGGTCCCGGCGATCGGCGTGCTGGGGCCGCAGATCGCCTTCGCCCTGGTGGTTGTGCTCATCACCTATCTCAGCCTGATCCTGGGCGAGCTGGTGCCAAAGCAGATCGCGCTGCGGAACCCGGAGCGGGTGGCCGTGCTGGTCTCCCGTCCCCTGACCAGGCTCGCGCACTGGACCGCGCCTGTCATCTGGCTGCTTTCCAGCTCCTCCGCCTTCGTGCTGCGGCTGTTCGGCAAGCATGACGTCAGCGCCAACCAGGTGACGGAGGAGGAGGTGAAGGCGGTGGTCGCCGAGGGCGCCACCTCCGGCGCCATCGAGCGCGAGGAGCGCCAGATGATCGAGCGCGTGCTGCGCCTGGCGGACAAGCCGGTGCGCGCCCTGATGACGCCACGCAACGAGCTGGAATGGCTGGACCGAACCGCCCCGGCGGCGGAGGTGGTGGCCCGGCTGCGCGCCTCCTCCGTCACCCGCTTCGTGGTGGCGGATGGCCGGGTGGACAATGTGGTGGGGGTGGTGGCCGCCAAGGATCTGCTCGACCAGATACTGGAAGGCGCGCCGATGTCGGTGGCGCGCGCCCTGCGCCAGGCCCGGGTGCTGCCGGACACGCTCTCGGCCCTGGATGCGCTGGAGCGGCTGCGTGGCGACCCGATCGGCATGGCGCTGGTGATGGATGAATATGGCAGCTTCGAGGGGGTGGTGACGGCGTCCGACCTGCTGGAGGCGATCGTCGGCGAGCTCGGCGTCCCGCATGCCGATGCAGTCCACCCGGCCGTGGTGCGCCACGATGGCAGCCTGCTGCTGGAGGGGATGATGCCCTCGGATGAGCTGAAGGCCCGGCTGGAGCTGCCCGACCTGCCGCAGGAAGGCACCTATCACACGGTCGCCGGCCTGATGCTGGCGCTGCTGCAACGTGTGCCGAAGGAGGGCGATCGGATCGCCTGGGCCGGTTGGCGCTTCGAGGTCGTGGACATGGATGGGCGCCGGGTGGACAAGGTGCTGGCGGAGAAGGAGGAGGTTCCTTCGCTCTGAGGGCCCTCGGCTGCCGGCCGGCCGCGCTGCTTCGGGCTCAGGCTTGGAGCGGGCGCCCGGCTTGCGCCTCGCCTGGCGGCCTACTTGCCGTTTGCATGCGCCTTGGCGATCGGCGCGATGAATTGCGGCTCCGTGTCCCAGGGGAACAGGATCCAGGTGTCCTGGGACACTTCGGTGATGAAGGTATCCACCGTCGGGTTGCCGGCGGGCTTGGCGTAGACCGTCGCGAAATGCGCCTTTGGCAGCATGGCGCGCACCAGGCGCGCGGTGGTGCCGGTATCGACCAGGTCGTCGATCAGCAGCCAGCCATCACCCTGGCTTTCGAGCGCGGCTGCGGGCGGCTTCACCACCTGCGGCTCGCCGCGGTGTTCCTCGTCATAGGTGACGACGGAGACGGTTTCGATCAGCCGGCAATCGAGTTCGCGGGCGATGATCGCGGCCGGGATCAGGCCGCCGCGGGTGATGGCGACCATGCCTTTCCAGGGACCGCGTTCCACCAGCCGCCAGGCCAGCGCCTTGGCGTCCCGGTGCAACTGGTCCCAGGTCACCGTGTAGTAGCGCGGCGCCATTCTCTCGTTCCCGTAGCCAGAAGTCGTCAGAAAATCCCTCGGCGTCGATAGCCCAGGAACCCGGCGTCAGAAAAGCTCGCCGCCGTATATCACCCAGGGTCCAGCGTCAGAAGAGCTTGCCGCCGTCGGGTACCTTCAGATCCGGCTTCAGCAGCACCACCGCGCCATTCTCATCCGGCACGCCCAGCACCAGGACTTCGCTCTCGAAGCCCGCAATGCGGCGGGGCGGGAAATTGACCACCGCCATCACCTGGCGGCCGATCAGCCGCTCCGTGTTGTAATGGACGGTGACCTGGGCGGAGGATTTCTTCACCCCCAGATCGCCGCCGAAATCCACCCAGAGCTGGAGGGATGGCTTGCGGGCTTCGGGGAAGGGTTGCGCGTCGATGATCGTGCCGACGCGGATATCAACCTTCTCGAAATCTTCGAAGGAGATGGGGTCCATGGCTATCCCTAGCCTGTGTGGTGGGTGTGGGGAAGGGCGCGGGCACCACCCTTGCACGATCTGGGTGTCCGGCGCATGGGCTTAACCCATCCCTGTCCAAGGAGGTCCCACACATGCTCCCCACCACCCCCAGCTTCCGCCTGGATGGGCTGCGCGCCCTGGTTACCGGCGCCAGCAAGGGCATCGGCCGCGCCGGCGCCGTGGCGCTCGCCAGCGCCGGGGCGGAGGTCGTGCTGGCCGCCCGCAGCCTGGATGAGCTGGAGGAGACGGCGACCGCCCTCAGCGAGGCCGGCCACGCCGCCCGCGCCGCGCAGCTCGACGTGACGGACCGGGAGGCGGTGCGCGCCATGGTGGAGGCCTCCGGCCCCTTCGACATCCTGCTGAACAATGCCGGCACCAATATCCGCGAGCCGTTCCTGGAGGTGCCCGATGCCTCCGTGGACCGGCTGCTGGACCTCAACATCCGCGCCATGTTCACCGTGGCGCAGGCAGTGGCGAAGGGCATGGTGGAGCAGGGCAGGGGGGGTGCCATCATCAACCTGTCCTCCGTCAACGGTCATGTCGCCGGCGCCAACCGCACCGTCTACACGGCGACCAAGCACGCGATCGAGGGGCTGACCAAGGCGATGGCCTTCGAGCTCGGCCCCAAGGGCATCCGCGTGAACGCCGTCGCACCCGGCTTCGTCGAGACGCCGCTGACCCAGGCCTTCCTGGCCGATGAGAAGGTCCGCACCAGCCAGATCCGCCGCATGCCGCTCGGCCGGATCATGACGGTGGAGGACATCATGGGCGCCATCGTCTTCCTCGCCAGCCCGGCCAGCGCCATGGTCACCGGGACCAGCCTGGTGATCGATGGCGGATTCCTGACCCAATAAGCGGATGAGCCCTGGCTGCGGTCGGGTTGCCGGCCGGCCGATGCGGCGTCAAAAGCACTGTCGACAGTTTCCGGAAGGTCTCCCAGGATGAAGCGCGATTTCCACGCCCCCGGCCGCAGCGCGGTCTATGCCGCCAACGGCATGGCCGCCACCTCCATGCCGCAGGCGACGCTTGCCGCGCTGGACATCCTGCGGGCGGGCGGCAACGCGCTGGATGCGGCGATCGCGGCCGTCGCGGTGCTCGGCGTGGTGGAGCCGCAATCGACCGGCATCGGCGGCGACTGCTTCTGCCTCTATGCCCCGGCCGGCAAGGGCCAGGTGATCGCGCTGAACGGCTCCGGCCGCGCGCCGATGGGTGCGACGCCGGAGGCGCTGCGCGCGGCGGGCCTGACTGCCATGGTGCCGACCTCCGCCCATTCCGTCACGGTGCCGGGCGCCATCTCGGCCTGGGAGCTGCTGAACAAGACGCATGGCCGGAAGCCGATGGAGGAGCTTCTGGCGCCGGCGATCCGCTACGCGGAGGAGGGCTTCTTCGTGTCCGGCCGCGTGGCCTCGGACTGGGAAAGCTCCGTGGGCAAGCTGGCGAAGCATGCGGGTGCGGCGAAGTACTTCCTGAAGGATGGCGCGGCGCCGAAGCTCGGCGACAAGTTCAGCAACCCGGCACTCGGCGCCACCATGCGCGCCATCGGCAAGCATGGCGCCAAGGCCTTCTATGAAGGCGACATCGCCGCCGACATGGTGGCCACGCTGCGCGCCGCCGGCGGCACCCATACCGAGGCGGATTTCGCGCGCGGCGCCACCGTGGCCGAATTCGTCGACCCGATCAGCCGCGGCTGGCGCGGGATGGAGGTGTTCCAGTGCCCGCCGAATGGCAGCGGCCTGCTGGTGCTGATGATCCTCGGCATGATCGAGAAGCTGGGCACGGTGGAGCAGGGCCCGCTCAGCCCGGAACGCTTCCACCGCCACATCGAGGCCGCGCGCCTGGCCTATCGCGACCGCGACGCCTTCCTGGCCGACCCGTCCCAGGTCGAGGTGCCTTTGACGAAGCTGCTGTCCGAGGGCTACATCACCGACCTGGCGAAGCTGATCACCGACGGCAAGGCGATGGCCGAGATGCCGGAAGCCGGTCACGCGGACTGGCAGCGGCACAAGGACACGGTGTACCTGACCGTCGTGGACCGCGACGGCAACGCCTGTTCCTTCATCAACTCGCTGTTCGAGGGCTTCGGCTCCGGCATCTTCGCGGAGAAGTCGGGCGTGATGCTGCAGAACCGGGGCTTCGGCTTCCGCCTGCAGGAAGGCCACCCGAACTGCATCGCGCCCGACAAACGCCCCATGCACACCATCATCCCCGGCATGGTGATGAAGAACGGTGAGGCGATCATGCCGTATGGCGTGATGGGCGGGCATTACCAGCCGATGGGCCAGACGCTGTTCCTGGCGAACCACTTCGAATACGGGCTGGACGTGCAGGAGGCGCTGGATGCGCCGCGGCTGTTCCCCTACCAGGGCAAGGTGCAGGTCGAGCGCGGCATCCCCGCCGGCGTGATCGACCGGCTGAACCGGCTGGGCCACGACTGCGCGCTGGTCGACAAGCCGCATGGCGGCGGCCAGGCCATCCTGATCGATCGCGCGCGCGGCTGTCTGGTCGGCGGCTCCGACCCGCGCAAGGATGGCTGCGCGATGGGCTACTAGCCCGCCCACGGGCGCGACCGGCCATTGAGACCCGCCAAACAAGGACCTTGCCGCATGACCGAACCCTGCGATCTCACCGCCGTCGAGGCGCGCCGCCTGATCGGCACGAAGAAGCTGTCCCCGGTGGAGTTGCTGGATAGCTGCCTCGGCCGTATCGCAGCGGTGAACCATGCGGTGAATGCCGTGGTGGCGCTGGATGAGGACCGCGCGCGCAAGGCGGCCAGGCAGGCGGAGGCCGATGTGATGGCCGGCGGCAAGCTCGGCCCGCTGCACGGCCTGCCGATCGGCATCAAGGATCTGGAGGAGGTGGAGGGGCTGCTCACCACCTGGGGCAGCCCGATCTTCGCGAACCACATCCCGACCCGGGATGAGGCGATGGTCACCAACGTGCGCCGCGCGGGTGCCATCGTCACGGCCAAGACCAATACGCCGGAATTCGGTGCCGGCGCCAACACCCGCAACATCGTCCATGGCGCGACGGGCAATGCCTTCGACCCGACGCGGTCCGCCGCCGGGTCCTCCGGCGGGTCCGCCGTGGCGCTGGCCTGCGGCATGTTCCCGATCTGCTCAGGCAGCGATACCGGTGGCTCGCTCCGCAATCCGGCGGCCTTCAACGGCATCGTCGGCTACCGGCCTTCACCTGGCCTGGTGCCGGCGGAACGGCGCGGCCATGGCTGGTCGGCGCTTCCGGTTCTCGGGCCGATGGCGCGCACAGCGCAGGATGCGGCGCTGCTGCTGTCGGCCATGGCCGATGACGATGCGCAGGATCCGCTGGCCTACACGCTGCCGGGGCGCCGGGTGCGCGGCGGCGACCGGGACCTGTTCCCGCCGATGGCGGTGGATCTCGGCAGCCTGCGCGTCGCCGCGACGGCCGATTTCGGCATCTCGCCGACCGAGCAGCATATCCGCCGCGTCTTCGCCAGCCGCGTCGCCGCGCTGACGCCGCTGTTCGGCCGGGTGGAGGAAGCAACGCCCGATTGCCGCGGCACGGATGAGGCCTTCGAGGTGCTGCGCGCCGCCAGCTTCCTGTCCGCCCACGCCGAGAAGGTGCGGACGCGTCCGCAGGATTGCGGGCCCAATATCATCGCCAATGTCGAGGAGGGGTTGCGCTACAGCCTTTCGGATTACTCCCGCGCGGCGAGTGAGCAGACCCGCATCTATCGCGGCTGGCAGGGCTTCTTCCAGAACCACGACATCATCATCAGCCCGGCCATCACCATCAGCCCGCGCCCCTGGACGGAGCTGTACCCAGCCGAGATCGATGGCCAGCCGACCCGCACCTACTTCCACTGGCTGTCGCTGGCCTATGCGGTGACGCTGGTGGGGCATCCCGCGATCAGCCTGCCGCTCGGCGTGGATGAGGCCGGCATGCCCTTCGGCCTGCAGATCGTGGGTCCGCGTGGCGGCGATGCGCTGGTCATGGCGGTCGCGGCCGCGATCGAGGCGGCGGTGGCGGGTGATGCCAGCCTGGCCCGTCCGGTGCCCGATATCGCGGCGCTGAAGGCAGCCCCGCCGATCTCCGGCATGCCGCAGTTCAAGACCTGGGGTTGATCCCCTACCAGCGGCGATAGCCGCGGTTGTAGCCATGGCCCCGGCCGTAATACGGCCGGGAATAGCCGTAATGCGGCTGGCGGTAATGCCCGCGCTGGCGGTAGTGGCCGCCGTGGCTGTTGTCATTCGCCGAAGCGATGGCCGCCACACCCAGCGCGGCGCCGGCGCCGAGCGCCAGGGACGCGGGCACGTTCACGCTGCCGTCCGGGTTCTGGCAGGCGCCCAGCAGCAGCGTGGCGGCGATGGCAAGGGCAGGGAATACGCGCATGGTCTTGTTCCTCCGACGCCATGCAAGATGGGGGAGGGCTGCGGCGCCCCAAGGGCGGGTTTGTGTCCGTGCCGCGGCGCTTGTTACGGTGTGTTTCAACCCTTCCCGCCGGAGAAGGCGTTGAAGGTCTGCAGCGTGTAGGTGTCCTTAACCCCCGCCACGCTCTGCACCCGTTCCACCACGAAAAGCCCGATATCCTGGTCCGTCTCCAGGTAGAACTTCCCCAGCAGGTCGTACTGCCCGCTGGTGGAGTGCATTTCGGACAGTTCCGGGATGCCGTCCGCCATCTCCCGCGCCACGCGATAGGCTTGGCCCATTTCGCATTTCACCATGACGAAAATGGCTCGCATATCCGCTTCTCCTGCCTCGATGGCGCGCAGATTGGCGCGGCGGCGGCGGCGCGGGAAGGGGTGGCCTCGCCCTGGACGCCACATGCCGGCGGGGCATGAAGCTTGCATGGCGATTTCTGTGGCTTTGGTGCGGCCCACCTTGCAAAATCCCAATCTGCGGGTATCTGCCAGCCGCCGTCCCGCATGCGTGATGACCGTATCTGCAACTGGTGACGAACGGTAACGGTGACTTCCCCGGGATGTGCCGCCGGGCCAGAACAACGCTGTCAGAACTGGTGTCGAATGCGAACATCCTCCCAGCTTGCCGTCATGGCCCTTATCGTCGGGGTCGGCGCGGTCTGGCACGTTTTCGGTGAGCAGGTCGGCCTGCCGCGGCCCTTGGCGCTGGTTGGGCTGGAGGCTGCGGCGCCCACGGCGCAGCAGCGCGGTGCGCCGGGCGGGCCGATCGGGGTTGCCGTCGCCCCGGTCCGCACCGGGCAGGTGGTGGACCGAACCGAATCCGTCGGCACCGTCCGCGCCCGCAACGCCGTGGCGATCACCGCCAAGGTGTCCGGCATCGTCACCAATATCCGCTTCGAGGAAGGCCAGAGGGTGGCCGCAGGCGACCAGCTGGTGGACATGGAAGCCGCGGCCCTGCGCGCCGAGCTGGACCAGGCCCGCGCCCAATATGACGATGCCCGCAGCCAGGTGCAGCGCGCCCGGCAGTTGCAGGCCGGCCAATCCATCGCCGCACAGCGGCTGGAGACGCTGGAAGCTCAGGCGCGCCAGGCCGAGGGCCGCGTGCGCGCCACCGCTGCGCGGCTTGAGGAACTGCGCATCGCCGCCCCCTTCCCCGGCCGCGTCGGCCTGCGCCAGGTGAGTGTCGGCGCGCTGGTACAGCCGGGCACGGTGGTGACCACGCTGGACGACATCGCCCGCGTCCGGGTGGAATTCTCGGTGCCGGAGGTGTTCCTGGCGCGCGTCCAGCCCGGCAGCCAGGTCACCGCCCGCAGCGCCGCCTTCGGCGACCGCAGCTTCACCGGCACCGTCGCCGTGATCGACACGCGAATCGACACCAATACCCGCACCGTCCGCGTCGTCAGCGAATTCGACAATCCGGACGAGGCGCTGAAGCCCGGATTGTTCATGACGGTGGAGCTGGTGCTGGCGACCCGTGCCAACGCCCTTCTGATCCCGGAGGAGGCGATCGACCCGCTGGGCGACCGCAGCTTCGTCTACGCCATCCGCGACAACCGCGCGAAGCGCGTGGAGATCCGCCTGGGCCAGCGCCTGCAGGGGGAGGTGGAGGTGGTCTCCGGCCTCGATGCGGCGGATCTGGTGGTGGTGCGCGGCCTGCAGCGCCTGCGCAACGACGCCCCGGTGCGCGTGACCGAGACGATGACCCGCCCGACCTCCTGACGGCGGCGGTTTTCAAGCTCAAGCCCAGCGTCAAGCTATAGCCCAGGGAAGCCGCGCGATGGTGCTCTCGGACGTCTCGATCAAGCGACCCGTCTTCGCGATGGTCATCAGCCTGATGCTCCTCGTGCTGGGCATGGCCTCCCTGATGAAGCTGCCGATCCGGGAATACCCGGCGATCGACCCGCCCATCGTCTCCATCACCACCACCTATCTCGGCGCCTCCGCCGCCGTGGTGGACACCCAGATCACCGAGATCGTCGAGGCCGCGGTGGCGGGGATCGAGGGCATCAAGCTGATGTCCTCCACCTCCCGCGACGAGCGCAGCCAGGTGACGATGGAATTCCAGCTTTCGCGCGACATCGATGCGGCATCGAATGATGTGCGCGACCGGGTGGCGCGTGCGCTGGCCCGGCTGCCGGACCAGGCGGATGCGCCGATCGTGCAGAAGGTGGATGGCGATGCACGGCCCATCCTCTGGATCGCGCTGACCTCCGACGACCTCAATGGCATGGAGCTGACGGAGCTCGCCCGGACCCGCTTCGCCGATCGCCTGGCAACGGTGGAGGGGGTGGCGCAGGTCCTGATCTCGGGCGAGCGCAAGCCGGCGATGCGGATCTGGCTGGACCGCCAGGCGCTGGCCGCGCGGGGGCTGACCGTGCAGGACGTGGAGGATGCGATCCGCCGCGAGAACATCGAGCTGCCGGGCGGCCGCATCGAGGGCCAGGCGCGCGAGCTGACGGTTCGCACCGATACCCGCATCAGCACCGCCGAACAGTTCCGCCAGGTGGTGCTCGCGCGCTCCGCGGGGGGGCAGGTTCTCCTGGGCGATGTGGCGCGGGTGGAGGTGGCGCCGGAGAATACCCGCGGCGAATATCGCATCAACGGCAAGCCCGGCGTGGGGCTCGGCATCGTGCGCCAATCGACCGCCAATACGCTTTCAGTGGCCGATGCGGTGAAGGCGGAGGTAGAGGTCATTCGCGCCGCCATCCCCGGCGAGGTGCAGGTCACGGTCGGCTATGACGAGAGCACCTTCATCGCCCAGTCGATCTATGAGGTGCAGCACGCGCTGATGATCGCGCTGATCCTTGTGGTCGTCGTGATCTTCTTCTTCCTGCGGTCCTGGCGCGCCACCATCATCCCGGCGGTGGCCATCCCGATTTCCATCATCGCCTCCTTCATCGCGCTGGCGGCGCTGGGCTTCTCGATCAATGTGCTGACGCTGCTGGGGCTGGTGCTGGCGATCGGGCTGGTGGTGGATGACGCCATCGTGGTGCTGGAAAACATCCATCGCCGGATCGAGGAAGGCGAGGCGCCGCTGCTGGCCTCCATCCGCGGGGCGCAGGAGATTGCCTTCGCGATCATCGCGACCACGCTGGTGCTGGTCGCGGTCTTCGTCCCGCTGTCCTTCATGGGCGGCAATACCGGGCGGCTGTTCACCGAATTCGGCTTCGCGCTGGCGGCTTCCGTCATCTTCTCCGGCCTGGTGGCGCTGACACTGACGCCGATGATGTGCTCGAAGCTCCTGAAGCCGCACCAGGGTGAATCCCGGCTGATCCGCTGGACCGAACCCTTCTTCCTCGGCATGAACTGGGCGCTGCGTAGCACCCTCTCGCGCGCCCTGGCGGCGCCTGTGCTGACCATGGGCGGCGTGGCGGCGCTGACGCTGCTCGGCGTCGTGCTGTTCGCGGCGCTGCCCAAGGAATTCGCACCGACCGAGGACCGCGGCGTCATCATCATCCCAACCACCGGGCCGGAGGGCGCGTCCTTCACCTATACGCGGGAGCATGTGGAGCGGATCGAGCAGGTGGTGCGGCCCTATGTCGAAAGCGGGGAGGTCTCCTCCCTCTTCGCGACCGTCGGCGGCTTCCAGCGCCCGGCCCAGGCCAATGTGGCCAATATCTTCATGCGCCTGGCACCCTGGAGCCAGCGGGATCGGAAGCAGCAGACCATCGTCGCCGAAGTAATGCCGCAGCTTCTGGCGATCCCGGGCGTGCGGGCCTTCGCGTTGAACCCCGGCTCGCTCGGCCAGCGCGGCTTCCAGCCGCCGGTGCAGTTCGTCATCGGCGGCTCGGACTATGCGACGCTGGTGCAATGGCGCGACGCCTTCCTGGCATCCGCGCGGCAGAACCCGCGCCTGCTGAACATGAACAGCAACTACATCGAGACCAAGCCGGAAATCCGCGTCGAGATAGATCGCCGCAAGGCCGCGGAGCTTGGCGTTTCCATCCAGTCCATGGGCCGGACCATCGAAACCATGCTCGGCTCCCGCCAGGTCGGCACCTATGTGGAGGGCGGGCAGGAATACCAGGTGCTGCTGCAGGCGCGGGAGGAAGACCGCGCCAGCCCCTACGACCTGCAGAACATTTTCATCCGCACCAGCAATGGCGGCCAGCTCGGGCTCATCGCGGGCGCGGGGTCCACCCAGGGCGGGCTGGTGCCTTTATCCAATGTTGTCACGCTCAGCGAGCGCGCCCGTCCGCAATCCCTGGCGCGGGAGGACCGGGTGCGCGCCATCACCATCAGCGCGTCCCTGGCCCCCGGCTACACGCTGGGTGAGGCGCTGTCCTTCATGGAAGGCGTGGCGCGGGAGGTGCTGCCGCCGGAGGCGCGCATCAGCTATCGCGGGCAGAGCCTGGAGTTCAAGGAAAGCTCCGGCGCATTGTACATCACCTTCGCGCTGGCCCTGCTGGTGGTGTTCCTGGTGCTGGCGGCGCAGTTCGAGAGCTTCATCCACCCGCTCATCATCCTGATGTCGACGCCGCTCGCGGTGACGGGCGGTCTGCTGGCGCTGCACTTCATGGGCCTGTCGCTGAACATCTTCAGCCAGATCGGCCTGGTGATGCTGATCGGGCTGATGGCGAAGAACGGCATCCTGGTGGTGGAATTCGCCAACCAGCTGCGCGACCGCGGCCTGTCGATCCATGATGCGGTGCTGGAGGCCTCCATCACCCGGCTGCGGCCGATCCTGATGACCTCCATCGCCACCGCCTTCGGCGCGCTGCCGCTGGCGATGGCGACGGGGGCGGGGGCGGAAAGCCGGCAGGCGCTGGGCGTGGTGATCGTCGGCGGCGTGACCTTCTCGACCTTCCTGACGCTGTATGCGGTGCCCGCGCTGTACCTGCTGCTGGCGCCCTATACCAAGCCGATCGGCGCCATCGCGCAGAAGCTTTCGGAGCTGGAGCGCCAGCAGCCGCTGCGTCATCCCGCGCCGGCCGAATAGCCCGCGCCCGCCTGGCGGAGTAGGCGCGGCCGCCGCGTCGCGCTAAATCCCCCGCAGCAATATCGGGAGAGTCCGGCGTGGCGCATGTGGCAGCACAGAATTCCAACGGCATCGAGGCACGCACCGATGACCAGCGTACCGGCGGCCAGCTTCTGGCCGATGCGCTGGTCGCCAATGGCGCGACCCATATCTTCGCCGTGCCGGGCGAAAGCTACCTCGACCTGCTGGATGGCCTGTACAACCAGCGCAACCGCATCGAGCTGGTGACCTGCCGCTTCGAGGCCGGTGCCGTCCACATGGCAGAAGCGCATGGCAAGCTGACCGGCAAGGCCGGCGTCGCCGTCGTCACCCGCGGCCCCGGCGCCTGCCATGCCGCGATCGGCGTGCATGTGGCCTTCCAGGACAGCACCCCGCTGGTGCTGCTGGTCGGCCAGATCCCCATGAACGAGACCGATCGCGAAACCTTCCAGGAGGTGGATTACCGCCGCTTCTTCGGCCCGATCGCGAAGTGGGTGACGCAGATCGACGAGGCGGCGCGCATCCCCGAGCTCATCGCCCATGCCTTCGACGTCGCGACCAGCGGCAGGCCCGGCCCGGTGGTGGTGGCATTGTCCGAGGAGATGCAGAAGGATTTTGCAAGTGTGCCGGATATCGGGCCGGGCGCGGTCATGCCGGCCTATCCGGCGCCGGCGGCGCTGGATCGCATGATGGAGATGCTGGGCAAGGCTGAGCGCCCGCTGGCGATCCTGGGCGGCAGCGGCTGGACCTCCGAAGGCAAGGCCGCCATCCGCGACTTCCTGGTCGGCAACGACATTCCCGTGGCGGTGTCCTTCCGCCGGATGGGCCTGTTCGACGGCACCTCCGCCCATTATGCGGGCGATCTCGGCGTCGGCGCGGATGCCGGGCTGGTGGCGAAGGCGCGCGAATCCGACCTGATCCTGGCCTTCGGCACCCGGCTCGGGGAGCCGGTGAGCCAGGGCTACACGCTGTTCGACTTCGCCGGACGCCAGCCGATCATCCAGGTGCATCAGGACCAGGCCGAGATCGGCCGGGTGCACCGCGTGGCGCTCGGCATCACCGCCGATGTGAACGCCTTTGCGAAGGCCGCCGCCGCCCTGCCGCGCATCGCGCAGCCGCGCTGGGGCGACTGGCGCAAGGCGGTGCGCGCGGCGCGGGAGGCCCAGGCGAAGCCGCCGCAATATGACGGCCCGCTGAACCTGGCCGTTGCGTTGCAGGAGCTGGAGAAGGTCCTGCCGGCAGACACCATCTACACCTCGGATGCCGGCAATTTCGCCACCTGGCCGAACCGCTTCATGCATGTGAGGGAGGGCCAGGATTTCCTCGGCCCGACCAATGGCGCCATGGGCTACGGCATTCCGGCCGCGATCGGTGCCGCGATCACGCATCCCGACCGCACCGTGGTCTGCTTCGTGGGCGACGGCGGCGCACTGATGACGGGGCAGGAAATGGCGACCTGCTTCCACCACGGGGCGGCGCCGATCATCCTGGTGTTCAACAACGGCATGTACGGCACCATCCGCATGTACCAGGAGCGCACCTACCCGGGCCGCGTCTCCGGCACCAAGCTGACCAACCCGGATTTTGCCCGCTTCATCGAATCCTTCGGCGGCCATGGCGAGGTGGTGGAGGCAACGGACGAGCTGGTGCCCGCCTTCCAGCGCGCCAAGGCGAGCGGCAAGGCCGCGATCATCGAGATCCGCACGAACCCGGAACAGGTGACCAACCGCGCCACCATCGAGCAGCTGCGGGCGCAGGCGAAGAAGGCCTGACGCTCCATAATGCCGGTCTGACGGAAGCAGTCAGACCAGATAGAGCCCTGGCTGGGCTGCCGCCTATTCCGGCTGCAGCCCGGTGGAGCGGACCAGATCCTGCCACAGGCTGCGCTGCGTCCGCATCATCGCGGCGAATTCCGCCGGCGTGCTGGGGTAGGGCGCATTGCCATTGGCGGCCAGGCGCTCGATCATCGCGGGCTTCTTCAGGCCCTCGTTGATCGCGGCGTTCATGCGCGCCACGATTGGCTCCGGAATGCCCTTCGGCCCCATGACGGCGGAAAAGCTGGGCAGGTCGTAATTGGGCACACCCTGTTCCTGCACCGTCGGATACTCCGGCGCCAGCGGCCAGCGCGTCGCGTTCGTCACCGCCAGCGCCCGCACCTGGCCGGCGCGGACCGAGCCGATGATGCCGGAGTAGCTGTCGAACACCACCTGGATATTGCCGGCGATGAGGTCCGCCAGCGCCGGCGCCGCACCGCGATAGGGCACGTGGGTCAGTTCCGTGCCGGTGCGCTGCATGAACAGCACGCCGAGCATGTGGTTGGCGCCACCCGCGCCGGCCGAGCCGTAGTTCAGCTTGCCCGGATTGGCCTTCGCATAGGCCACCAGCTCCTGGATGTTGTTGATGGGCAGCCCAGGATGCACGCAGACCATCGCCGTGCCGGTGGCGAAGGTGGCAATTGCGGAGAAATCGTCCACGCCCTCATAGCCCGGCGTCTTGAACAGCAGCGGTGCGCCGAGATGCGAAGACGGGCTGGCCATCATCACCGTGTAGCCGTCCGGCGGGGACTGGGCGACGAAGGCGGTGCCGATGGTGCCGCCGGCGCCGGAGCGGTTTTCCACCACCACCTGCACGCCGAGCCCTTCCGTCATGGCCTGCGCCTGCAAGCGCCCGGCGATGTCGCTGGCGCCGCCGGGCGGGTAGGGAACCACCAGCCTTATCTGGCGCGAGGGCCAGGGCGCCTGGGCGAGTGCGGGCGTTGCGAGCAGTCCTGCCGCGATGGCGGGCAGGTGGCGACGGCGGATCATCGGGCGGACTCCGGGAGTGCATTGAACCAGTCAATTCAATGCAAGAACGAAGCCGTCCGCAAGCTTTAACGGCCGACGGCGTAGCCCTGCATGCCGCGCGGATTGGCGCCCGCGAAAAGCTGGCCGTCCGCCTCCTGGCGCGCGCCGGTCAGCCGGCCTTCGGACCAGTCGCCGCCGACATCCACCAGATGGCCGCGCGCCGTCAGCAGCCGCGCCACCTCCGGCGCGTAGCGGCCCTCGAGCACCACCTTGCCGGGGCGGGCCACGCGCGGCCAGAAGCTGCTCGGCCAGTGTTCGGTGTGGAAGGACGGCGCGTCGATCGCCTGCTGGATGCCCATGGCGTGGTCCACCATGCGGGTGAACATGATGGGCTGCCACTGGTCCTGCTGCTCACCGCCCGGCGTGCCGAAGCTGAGCCAGGGCCGGCCATCCTTCAGCGCCATGGCTGGCGACAGCGTGGTGCGCGGCCGCTTGCCCGGCTTCAGCCCGTTCGGCAGCGATTCGTCCAGCCAGAACATCTGCCCGCGCGTGCCGAGGCAGAAGCCCAGCCCCGGGATCGCCGGCGAGGACTGGAACCAACCGCCGGAAGGCGTGGCGGAGACCATGTTGCCCTGGCTGTCGATGACGTCGATGTGGCAGGTATCCGCGCCCGAGACGCCGAGGCGGGCCACGGTGGGCTCCCCGGCGCCCGGCGCGCGGGTCAGCAATTCCATCCGGCTGACGGCGTCATGGTCCACCCAGGGGGTTGCCATGCCGGGCAGGGTGCCGGGGCGCAGGTCGAGGCTGGCGGCCTCGCCCACCAGCTTGCGGCGTTCGGCGGCATATTCGTCGGACAGCAGGTGGTGGATCGGCACATCGACGAAATCCGGGTCGCCGTAGAAGGCCTCCCGGTCCGCGAAGGCCAGCTTCATGCATTCGATGACGGTGTGGGCATATTGCTCGCCCATCGGGTCCATCCCCGCCAGGTCGAAGCCCTCCAGCAGCGCGAGCGTCTGCAGCATGGCCGGCCCCTGGGACCAGACGCCGCATTTCAGCACCGTGTGGCCGCGGTAGTCGCGCCGCAGCGGGGCTTCCTGGCTGGCGCGCCAATGGGACATGTCATGCGCCGTCAGCACGCCCTTGTGGCGCTCACCGGAGGCATCGAGCAGCGCCTCCTTCGCGAAGAATTCGCCGATCGCCTCGGCGACGAAGCCGCCATACCAGGCGTTGCGCGCCGCATCGATCTGCGCGACGCGGTCATGGCCCGCCGCCTCCGCCTCCCGCAGCACCCGCTCCCAGGTCCGGCCGAGGGTGGGGTTGGCGTAGAGGCCGCCGGCCACCGGGCCGCCATTCCGCAGCCAGATCTCGGCGGAGGTCGGCCATTCGGTCTCGAACAGCGGCTTCACCGTGTTCAGCGTGGCGACCACGCGTGGCACGTAGTGGATGCCGCGATGCGCGTAGCCGATGGCATAGGACAGCACGTCGCGCAGCGACCAGGTGCCGTAGTCGCGCAGCATCAGCGCCCAGGCATCGAAGGCACCGGGCACCATGGCGGGCAGGAAGCCGGTGCCGGGGATCAGGTCAAGGCCGAGTTCGCCCTTCACATGCGCCACCGTCAGCCCGCCGGGGGAGACACCCTGGCCGCAGATCACGCGCTGCGCGCCGGCCTTGGCGTCGTGGATGATGATCGGGCAGTCGCCGCCAGGGCCGTTCAGGTGCGGCTCCGCCACCTGAAGCGTGAAGCCCGCGGCCACCGCGGCGTCGAAGGCATTGCCGCCGCGCTCCAGCACCGCCATGCCGACCTGCGAGGCGATCCAGTGGGTGGAGGCGACGACACCGAAAGTGCCGGCGATTTCGGGGCGCGTCGTGAACATTTGGCGGTATTTCCGTCTGGCGGCTTGAGACTGCGGATAGGCGCAGGCAGAAGCGTCACGGTCAATATTGCGGTGCGCAAGAACGATGCTGGTGCCTGTGGTGGGGCCCTCCGGGGCGGGCAAGGATACGCTGATGAACGCGGCCCGCGCACGGCTGGCCCGAGACGGCCGCTTCGTCTTCGCCCGCCGCCACATCACGCGCCCGGCCGAGGCGGGTGGTGAAGACCATGTTCCAGTCAGCGTAAAGGAATTCCGCCGGATGCAGCAGGCGGGCGACTTCGCCCTGTGGTGGGAGGCGCATGGGCTGCTCTATGGCATCCCCGCTGCCATCGAGGTCGCCATGGCAGAGGGCCGGGTGGTTGTCGCCAACCTGTCCCGCACCGTGCTCGCCGAGGCGGCCGCGCGCTACCCGACCCGCATCCTGAACATCACCGCGCCGCACCACGTCCTGGCGGCGCGCCTCGCTGCACGCGGCCGCGAGACGGCCTCCGATATCGGCGCGCGCCTGGCGCGGGAGGCCGCGTTGCCCGCCGCCCTGACCGTGGAGACGGTGCTGAACGACGGCAGCGTGGAACAGGGGGTGGACCGCGTCGTGGCCGCGCTCAGCCGAGCAGCGGCAGACGCTCAGCCAGCAGGAAGGGCGCGCCCGGCCCCGCCTGGGTGAAGATGCAGATCTCCGTGACCCGGCGCGGCTGGGCCGGCGCATCGCCGAGATGCGCCGCGAGTGCAGGGCGCACCACGGCCATTTCCTCCGCGTTCAGCCGGCGGGACAGCGTGACGTGGAACCACCACTGGTCGAAGACATAGTGGTAGCCCCAGCGATGCAGGTTCTCGCGCTGCGCCTCTGTCATGCGTTCGGGCTTGCGGCGGGCGATTTCCTCCGCCGTCGGCGGGACGCGATGCGCGTCGAGGCCGGCGACACAGGCATCGCACAGCGCCTGAAGATCGTCGGAGCGTTCGGTCTCCAGCAGCGCCAGGAAGCCGTGATGCTCGGCCAGGTGCAGCGGCGGCAGGGCAAAGGGGCGCGTGCGCAAGGCCAGCGCCATCGCGTCCTGCCGCAGCGCGGCATAGCTGGTGGCGATGCGGAAGGGCGGCTTCATCGTCGCGTGCAGGCCGTAGCCGCGCGCGGCGGCGGTGATCTCGGCGATGTCGAGGCCGGGCAGGGCGGGCTGTGGGATGGTGGCGCCGGTCTCCGTATCCCGCCCCAGCCATTGCGAGCCGAGCCTGTGCAGCGGGTCTTCCAGGCGCGGCGCCCAGTAGATGCCGGCGCGCAGCTCGGTCGCCCTCAAGCGATCCGCTCCCCGGCGCGCCACACCTTGCGCACCACAGCATGCCCTTCATGCGGCCGGATCTGCACCAGGTCGGCGCGCAGCCCGGCTTCCAGCCGGCCGCGGTCCGAAAAACCTGCCATCTGCGCGGCGGTGTCGGTGATCATGGCGATGGCGGCCGGCAGCGTCGTGTGGCCCTGGCCGGCGGCGAGCCAGGCGGCCTCCACCATCGCGGGCGGCACATAGTCGCTGGCCAGCACATCCACCGCCTGGTCATGCATCAAGTCGGAGACCGCGACATTGCCGGAATGGCTGCCGCCGCGGACGATGTTGGGTGCGCCCGCGATCACCTGCACGCCGAGCCTCTTCGCCGCCTGCGCGGCTTCCAGCGTCACCGGGAATTCGCTGATGGTGATGCCATCGGCCGCGTTGCGGGCGATGCCCTCCGGGCTGTCATCGTCGTGGCTGGCGAGCGGCAGGTTGCGGTGGGCGACGCGATCCAGCAGCCAGCGCCGGTTCGGCTCCAGCAGCCTTGCCCGGGTCTCCAGCAATTCGGCGATGCGCTGTTCCACCTGCGCGGCCGTCTTGCCGCCGCGGATGCGCATCTGGCGGTAGCGCTCCATGTCCCGGTACTGTCCGACGCCGGGCGAGTGGTCCATGAAGCTGACCATGCGGACCAGCGGATGGTCGGCCGCCATCTCCACCAGCTCGCGCATGTCGGCGGCGGGAATTTCGCAGCGCAGGTGCAGGAAATGGTCGGATTTCAGCAGGCCGGTTCCGGTCAGCGCGTCCAGGTCCTGCATACCCTCCACGAAGGTCTGGGTGCGGCCGGCATCGAAGCCGAGGTCGCCGAGGCAGAGCGCGTCCAGCACCGTGGTCACGCCGGCCGCCGCCGTCTGGCTGTCATGCGCCAGCATGGCGGAACGTGACGGCCAGCGGGCGGTGGCGCGGGGCTGCACCTGGCGTTCCAGATTGTCGGTATGGACGTCCACGATGCCGGGGATCAGGTGGTCCCCATCGAGGTCCAGCGCGCCGGGCGCATGGCTGCGGCCGGGCTGGATTTCGGCGATGCGGTCGCCGCGGATCACCAGCGTGCCGTGCAGGACCTCCCCCGAAAGGACGAGGTGCGCGTTGGTCAGAATGACTTCGGGGATCATGCGGCGTCCTGGATTGGCAAAACTTCGAACAGGCGATCGGCCACCTGGTCGCGGATTTCGGTGTCGTGGAAGATGCCGATCAGCGCCGCGCCACGGGCCTTGGCCTCCGCGATCAGCGTGACGACCACCTGGCGGTTCACCGGGTCGAGGCTGGCGGTCGGCTCATCGAGCAGCAGCACGGGGTAGTCGGCGGCAAAGCCTCGCGCCAGGTTGATACGCTGCTGCTCGCCGCCCGAGAAGGTGGAAGGTGGCAGGTCGTGCAGGCGGGGCGGCAGGTTGAGGCGGGTGAGCAGGGCGGTGGCGCGCTCCAGCGCCTGCTCCGCCGGCATGCCGCGGGCGCGCAGCGGCTCCGCCACGATGTCGCGGGCGCCGATGCGCGGGATGACGCGCAGGAACTGGGAGACATAGCCCAGCGTCTCCCGCCGGATTTCCCGCACCAGCAACGGGTCCGCCGCCGCCAGGTCCACCAGGGCATCGCGATGGCGGATCAGGATGCGGCCGGCGCCGGCGCCGTAATTGCCATAGAGGCAGCGCATCAGCGTGGATTTGCCGGCCCCCGATGGCCCGGTCAGCGCGACGCATTCGCCGGGCGCCACGCTGAAATCCACGCCGTCCAGCACCGGGATGCGGACATCGCCCTGCAGGAACAGGCGGAAGGTCTTGGAGAGGTCCTCGGTGGCCAGCGAAACGCTCATGCCGCCAGCACCGAGGAGACAAGAAGTTGCGTGTAGGGGTGCTGCGGGTCATCCAGCACCCGGTCCGTCAGGCCGCTCTCCACCACGACGCCATGCCGCATCACCAGCATCCGATGCGCCAGCAGGCGCGCGGCGGCGATGTCATGCGTCACGAGCAGCACGGCGAGGCCCAGATCCGCGACCAGCGCGCGGATCAGGTCCAGCAGACGGGCCTGGACGGAGACATCGAGGCCGCCGGTCGGCTCGTCCATGAAGACGAGTTTTGGCAGCGTCACCAGGGTGCGCGCGATCTGCAGGCGCTGCTGCATGCCGCCGGAGAATTTGGCGGGGACCTCGTCCATGCGGGCAGGGTCGATCTCGACGCGGGTCAGCCAATGGGCGGCCTGGTCCCGGATGTTGCCGTAGTGGCGGGCGCCGGTGGCCATCAGCCGCTCGCCGATATTGCCGCCGGCGGAGACCGCCATGCGGAGGCCATCGCGCGGGTTCTGATGCACGAAACCCCATTCGGTCCGCATCAGGCGGCGGCGCGCGGCCTCGCTCATGCCGAGCACGTCCTGGCCGAGATAGGAGACTTCCCCGGCATCGGGGCGCATCAGGCCGGACAGCACGCGCAGCAGCGTGGTCTTGCCGCTGCCGGATTCACCGACGATGGCGACGACCTCTCCGGGGTGGATTTCGATGTCCACGCCATCCAGCGCGGCGATGCGGCCGAAGCGGAGGGTGAGGTTGCGGGCGGTTAGGAGGGGCTCGTTCATTCCGCCGCTTCCTTCACCGCCTGCCGCTCGCTGCAGAAATCCGTGTCCGAGCACACGAAGATCCGCCCGCCCACGTCATCCGTCAGCACCTCGTCCAGATAGGTGTCACCCGACCCGCATAGCTCGCAGACATGCGGCGCGCGGATCGGCCGGAAGGGGTGGTCGTCGAAGTCCAGGCTTTTGACCGATGTGTAGGGCGGCACGGCGTAGATCCGCTTTTCCCGCCCCGCGCCGAACAGTTGCAGCGCCGGCATCTGGTCCATCTTCGGGTTGTCGAAGGCCGGAATGGGGGATGGCGACATCAAGTACCGAAAGTTCACCATCACCGGGTAGCTGTAGCTGGTGGCGATATGGCCGTGGCGGGCGATGTCCTCGTAGAGCTTCACATGCATCAGCCCGTAATCGGCCATGGCATGCATCCGCCGCGTCTCCGCGATGCGCGGCTCCAGCCGGCCGAGCGGCTCCGGGATCGGCACCTGGTAGACCAGGATCTGATCCTCACGCAGCTTGCGTTCGGGAATGCGGTGGCGGGTCTGGATGATGGTGGCGGCTTCCGTGCTTTCCGTGGTCGCGATGCCGGCGGTGCGGCGGAAGAAGGCGCGGATGGACACCGCATTGGTGGTGTCGTCGCTGCCCTGGTCGATCACCTTTAGAACATCGTTGGGGCCGAGCACCGCCGCCGTCACCTGGATGCCGCCCGTGCCCCAGCCATAGGGCAGCGGCATCTCGCGCGATCCGAAGGGCACCTGGTGGCCGGGGATGGCGACGGCCTTGAGGATGGCGCGGCGGATCATCCGCTTCGTGCTCTCATCCAGATAGGCGAAGTTGTAGCCGCTCACTTCGCTGCCTCCGCGCTGGCGCGCATGGTGCGGACGTTTTCCAGTTCCGACTGGAAGTCGACGTAGTGCGGCAGCTTCAGATGCTCGACGAAGCCGGTGGCTTCCACATTGTCGCAATGCGACAGCACGAATTCCTGCTGCTGCGCCGGGGCTTCCGCCGCCTCACCCAGTTCCGCCGCACGCAAGGATCGGTCCACCAGCGCCATGGACATCGCCTTGCGCTCGCCATGGCCGAAGACCAGGCCGTAGCCGCGGGTGAATTGCGGCGGTTCCGTGCGACTGCCCTTGAACTGGTTCACCATCTGGCATTCGGTGACGGTGATGTCGCCGAGGTCGATCTCGAAGCCGAGCTCCGGCGGCGTGAAGCCCACCGCCACCTCGCCCATGCGGATTTCGCCGACGAAGGGATGGTTGTTGCCGTAACCGCGCTGGGTGGAATAGCCGAGCGACAGCAGGAAGCCCTCATCGCCCCGCGCCAGTGCCTGCAGACGAAGCGACCGGTCGGCGGGGAAGGCCAGGGGTTCACGCGTCAGGTCGCCCGGCTCATCTTCGGAAGGCGCCTCCCGCTGCATCAGCCCTTCGCGCGCCAGCATCTCGGTCACGCGCGGCGTCGGTTCGCTGCTGGCTTCCGCTTCGGGCGCCCCGCTGGGCAGCCCGCCCGCGGCAGCCAGCCGAAAGTCCAGCAGGCGGTGGGTGTAGTCGAAGGTCGGGCCGAGCACCTGGCCGCCCGGCAAATCCTTGTAGGTGGCGCTGATGCGGCGCTGGATGGCCATGGCGTTGGTGTCCAGCGGCTGGCTGGCACCGAAGCGGGGCAGGGTGGTGCGATAGGCGCGCAGCAGGAAGGCGGCCTCGATCAGGTCGCCGCGGGACTGCTTCACCGCCAGTGCGGCCAGGCCGCGGTCGTGGCACGACCCTTCCGCCATCACCCGGTCCACGGCGAGGCCGAGTTGCGCCTCCACCTGGGCTGCGGTGAGTTCCGGCAGCGCGGGGTCGCCGCGGCGGGTCTCGTCCAGCCAGGCATGGGCGGCGCCGATCGCGCGTTCGCCGCCCTTGGTCGCGACATACATGGCTCAGCCTTCCTCAATCGCGACGCTGCGCGGCAGGGCGGCTATGGCATCCCCGGCGCAGAGGATCACATCCACCCCGCAGGGCGTGCGGGCACGATTCGCGGCCCAATCCGCCACGAAGCCGGGGGGTGCGCCAGCGACCAGCAAGCGGTGCTCCTCGCGGATGCCAGGCCCGGTCAGCCGCCAGCCGCGGCCTTCCTCCAGCGCCGCCACTTCCAGGATCAGCGTGGCGCCGCGCTCCGGCTCCTCCTCCGTCCCCGGATCCAGCGCCAGCAGCCCGGCCTCCGGGTCCAGGACAAATTGCGCGGCGCCGGCGGGGGCGAGGGGCGCGCCGCAATGGAAGCGGACCCAGGCCTCGGCAGCGGCGCCGGCATTGAGGCGGAGCCGTGTCTCGGCATCCACCAGGGTCAGCAGCACGGCGGCGGCGGCGGGCGACAGGCCCGGCGGCAGTTCCGGCAGATGCGGCACGCGCTGGACCTGGCCCGGCCGGCTCATCGCCTGCAGCACGGCGCGGAAGCTGGCCTGGGCGTCCAGCACCGGGTCGGCGAAGCCGGGGGATTTGCTGCCGGCGGCGCGGGGAAGGTTCGCGCTCATCGCATCTGGGTCATGGTGAAGAACTCCACGCGAGTCGCCGCAGCCTTGCGGGCCTGGGCGGCGCGGCGCTCGGCCTGGGCCTGTTCCAGCGGCGCGATCACGGCCGCCTCCAGCGCCGGCGCCCGCGCGGGATCCTGCATCAGCGCATCGAGCAGCGCGGCGAGTTCGGCCTGGCGCGCATCGCGGCCGGCGACATAGCCATGCCCGACCGTGCCATCTTCCAGCCGGACGGCGCAGCGCGTCACGGTCATCTCGCCGAGGTTGAAGGGCGCGCCATCCCCGCCGGTGCGGCCGCGCACCATCACCAGGCCGGTCTCCGGGCCGCGGAGGCGCTTGTGGTCCGGCAGGCCGGGCAGGGGTTCAAGCCGGGCTGCGATGTCCTCCGCCCCGGCGCGGGCCAGGATGGACATCCAGCGGCGGCGTTCGGCAGGATCGGCGGGGGGTTCTGGCTGTTCGGTCATGGGGCGCTCGATTTGTATAGACAACTAGTCATCTGCCCCGATACGGTCAAGCAAAACTCGCATATGCGGCCCGGGAGGGGTTTGAACTTTCGATGACGAACCACGCAGCAAGGGGGCTTCCAGTCCCATGACGGACGACGCGAACGCGCCCGCAACCCTGCCTGCCGGCGGCCTGCTGGCGCGCGGCCAGGGTGTCGCGCTGTGGCGCCAGATCGCGCAGCGGCTGGAACGGGATATCGCCAGCGGCACCCATGCCCCCGGCGGGCGCCTGCCGACGGAGGCCGAGCTCGCCGGCCAGTACAACGTCAACCGCCACACCGTGCGCCGCGCGATGGAGGAGCTGGAAGGCCGCGGCCTGGTCCGCATCGAGCAGGGCCGCGGCAGCTTCGTGGCCGAGGATGTGGTGGATTACAGCCTCGGCCCGCGCACCCGCTTTTCCGAGATCATCCGCCGGCAGAACCGCGAGCCGGGCGGGCGCATCCTGCGGGTGGCGGAGATGGCGGCGGAAACCGGGCTGGCCGAGCAACTGGGCATCCGCCGCGGCCGGCCGGTGATCGTGGTGGAGCGCCTGTCGCTGTCCGATGGCCGGCCACTGGTGCTCGGCACCCACCATTTCCCGGCGACCCGCTTCGGCCGGCTGCCGGAGCTGCTGCGGCACGATCCCTCCATCACCAATGCCTTGTCCGCCTGCGGCGTTCCGGATTACCGCCGCCGCATCACCCGCATCACCGCCCGCCTGCCGACGCCGGAGGAGGCGGAGCTGTTGCAGCAATCCCGCAACCGCCCGGTGCTGGTGACGGAGGGCATCAACACCGACCCGGCGGGCGAGGTGGTGGACCTGACCATCGGCCGCTACGCCGCCGGCCGGGCGCAGCTTGTCGTGGAGTCCTGAATGGCCTGGCTGATCGAGGGCGGCGAAGCGCTGCTGGATGGCGCGCTGCGGCCGGGGGCTGTGTCGCTGGCGGAGGGGAAGGTGGCCGCCACGCCTTTGCCGGGCGCGCGCCGCTTTAATGCAAGCGGCCTGTATGTGCTGCCCGGCCTGGTCGATATCCATGGCGACGCGCATGAGCGGCAGGTGCAGCCGCGCCCCGGCATCGGCTTCCCGCCCGCGCTGGCGATGCGCGATTCGGCGGCGCAGATGCTGGCCGCCGGCATCACCACCGCCTGCCTCGGCGTGACCCTGTCCTGGGAACCCGGGCTGCGCGGCATCGCCGCCTGGCGCGCGACGCTGGCGGCGGTGGCGGCGCTGCGCGGCCAGGGCGGTAACGGAGGCGGCTGCGACATCCGCATCCATTGCCGGCATGAGGCGGACAACCTCGACGTGGTGGAGGAATTGCTGGCCGACATGGCGGCCGGTCGCGTTGCGCTGCTCGCCTTCAACGACCACACGCCGAGCATCGTGAAGCGCCTGTCCGACCCGGCCAAAGCGGCCGCCTATGCGCAGCGCGCCGGCGTTGCGGTGGCCGAATTCGCCGCGCTTGCCGAGCGCGCCATGGCGCGGCGGGATGAGGTTCCGGCCGCCCAGGCCCGGCTCGCCGCCGCGGCCCGTGCCGCCGGCATCCCCATGCTGAGCCATGACGACGCAACGCCTGAGGATCGCGCGCATTTCCGCGGCCTCGGCGCGGCGGTCTGCGAGTTTCCCATGTCGGAAGCCGTCGCCCAGGCGGCGCGCGCGGCCGGGGAGCCGGTGGTGATGGGCGCGCCGAATGTGGTGCGCGGCGGCAGCCATCTCGGCTGGGGCTCCGCCGCGCCGATGGCCGAACGGGGTCTCGTGACCATCCTGGCCTCGGACTACTACTGGCCGGCGATGCTGGAAGCGGCCTTCGTGCTGGCCGGGCGCGGCGTGCTGGACCTGCCGGCCGCCTGGGCGCTGGTCTCGGCCAATCCGGCGGCGGCGGCGGGACTGAGCGATCGGGGGCGGATCGCGCCCGGGCTGCGCGCCGACCTGGTGGTGGTGGACCCGGTGCGGCGCGCGCCGGTTGCCACCTTCTGCCAGGGCGAGTTGGCCTGGGTGGCGGCAGGGGCGGCGGCGCGCATCGGCTGAACCCACACCCTCACGCGCTTGCCAGTGGAGGGGATGCACCAGAATCCGCTACGGGCCGCCGTGGAGGGAGACCAGCGATGATGCGAATTGCCCTGGCCATGCTGCTGGCCGTGCTGCTGCCCCTGGCCGAGGCCCATGCCCAGGCCGACCATCCCCTGGTCGGCCGCTACGAGGGCGCCACCCTGCGCGACAGGGCGGAGGAAGCCTTCACCGCCTATCGCCGGATCATCGGCTTCGAGGCCGGTACGCCGCTGATCGAGTTGCGGGAGGGCAGGCTGACCCGGTTGATCTACGACAATCCGCAGGGTCGCTCGACGCTCGAGATCCTGCGGAATTACCTGGCGGCGCTGCAGGCACGGCCGGGCTTCCGGCTCGATTGGGAATGTGCCGGCCGCGCCGACTGCGGCAGCACCGCCCGCACGCAGCAGGGGCGCGGCTGGAACGGCGTGAACGGGATGAATGTCGGCGCCGGCGGCGATGTCCGCTATGCCACGGGCCAGATCGGTACCGGCCAGATCAACACCGGCCAGATCGCAGGCGCGACGGCGGAGGCCTTCATCGCCATCGGCGTCACCCCGCAGCGCACCTTGGTGCATGTGCTGGAAGTGGCGCCGATGCAGGCGCGGATGGTGGCGCCCGAGGCCAGCACCCTGGCGGCGGAGCTGGAACGCAGCGGCCGCGCCACGCTGCCCGGCGTATTCTTCGACACCGGCGAGGACACGCTCCGGCCTGAATCGGATGTCGCCCTGGCGCAGGCCGCCGCCCTGCTGCAGAGCCAGCCTGCGCTGCGGCTGCGAGTGGAAGGCCATACGGATTCGGAGGGCGATGACGCCTTCAACCTGGCGCTGTCGCAGCGTCGGGCGGCGGCGGTGCGCCAGGCCCTGGTCGAGCGCCATGGCATCGATGCCGCGCGGTTGGTGGCGCAAGGCTTCGGCGAGGCGCAGCCGGTGGCCGACAATGCCACGTCGGAGGGCCGCGCGCGCAACCGGCGGGTGGAGCTGGTGCGGAACTGAAGAGGCCGGTTCAGCCCGGCGTGTCGCGCGCCCGCCGGATGGCCGCCTGCGCCATCGTATCCAGCGCATTCAGGAAGCGCGACTTGTCGGCGCCCGCCATCGGCGCCGGGCCGCCGCCCATGCCCATCTCCCGCAGATGCTGAGACATGGCGCGGCCGGCGAGCGCGCTGCCGATGTTGTTCTCGGTCCAGGGATGGCCCTTGAAATTCATCGCGAAGGCGCCCTTGGCCAGGCAGCGGGCGGCCAGCGGGATATCCGCGGTCAGGCAGATATCCGTGGGCGTCGCTTCCTCCGCGATCCAGTCATCCGCCTTGTCCGCGCCATCGGTGACGATGACGATCCGCGTGCGCCCGCCCGGCGGCCGGATCGGGCGCGACCCGTTCGAGATGAAGATTGTCTCGAAGCCGAGCCGACCGGCGACGCGCAGGACTTCGTCGCGGACCGGGCAGGCGTCAGCATCAACAAGGAAGCGCGGTTCGGTCATCGGCCATGCGTAGCACCCGGCAGCTCCACCGCGTAGCTCTCCAGCGGCGGCACGCTGCGGATCATGCGGCGATCGGCCAGGAAGCGCGCGAAACGCTCATAGCGGTTGCGGTCCAGCGCGCCGGGGCTGGGGGAGAAGCGGTTGGCCGTGCTGGCGAAGGCGCGGCGGTTCAGCTCGTTGTCCAGCTCCCGCCGCGGGCCGGCGATGAACATGCGCCAGGATTCCTCCGGGTTATTCAGCAGGAAGTGGGTCGCGGCCTCCGTCGCATCGATGAAGCGGCGCAGCGCCGGGTCCTGCACGCGGTCCCGATGGGCGATGTAGATCAGCTCGTCATAGGCGGGCGTGCCGTATTGCTCGGGGAAGAAGGCGCGGCCGGGGCGGTTTTCGATGTCGAGCTGATGCAGCTCGAAATTGCGGAAGCCGCCGAGAATGGCATCCACCTGGCCCGACATCAGGGCAGAGGACAGGCCGAAATTCACGTTGACCAGCCGGATGTCGGAGAGCGAGAGGCCCACCGTCTCCAGCATCGCCCCCATCGTCACCTCCTCGAACCCGGCGACGGAGTAACCGACGCGCTTGCCGCGGAGGTCCACCAGGCTGCGCACCGGGCCGTCCCGCAGCACGGTGAGCGTGGAGAGCGGCGTGGCGACCAGCGTGCCGATGCGCATCAGCGGCAAGCCCTGGTCGATCGCGAGGTGCAGGTTCTTCTGGTAGTACACACCGATATCCGCGCGGCGCGCGCCCACCAGCCGCGGCGGATCGTTCGGATCGGCCGGCGCGATGATCCGCACATCGAGGCCCGCGCGGGTGAAGTCACCGCGTTCCTGGGCGATGATGATCGGCAGATGGTCCGGGTTGATGAACCAGTCCAGCAGCACCGTCAGCGGCGTGGGTGCCGGTTGCGCGAAAGCGGGCAGGGGCGCCAGCAGCAAAGCGAGCCCCAGAAGAAGGCGCTTCATGTCGTGACCTTTTCGGTGAGAAGGGAATCGGGCTGCCAGGGGATGGCCCGGCGCAGCAGCCAATCGGTGGTGAACCAGAGGGCCAGGGCCATCAGCATCAGCACGAAGAGCGCCGCGAACATCACATCCGTCTGGCTGCGCCCATTGGCGTGCAGCATCAGGTAGCCGAGGCCGGCGGAGGCCCCGACCCATTCGCCGACCACCGCGCCGATCGGCGCGACCGCGGCCGCGACGCGCAGGCCCGATGCGAGCGCAGGCAACGCCGCCGGCACGCGCACCCGCCACAGCGTGGCGAGCCGCCCGGCGCCCATGGTGGCGGCGAGGTCGAGCATCCCCGGCTCCGTCCGCCGCAGCCCGTCATAGAAGGCGGTGGCGACGGGGAAGAAGATGATCATGGTGGCCATCGCCACCTTGCTGGCGATGCCGAAGCCGAGCCACAGCGTCAGCAGCGGGGCGATGGCGAAGACCGGGATCGCCTGGCTCATCAGCAGCAGCGGCAGCAGCCAGCGCCGCCCCTCCCGCCATGCCACCAGCAGCAGCGCGGTGGTGATGCCAAGCAGGGACCCCAGCGCGAGGCCGAGCAGGATCTCGGTGCCGGTGATCAGCGCGTGGTGGGCGATGCTGTCCCAGCGATCCACCAGCGCCAGGGCCACGCGGCTCGGCGCCGGCAGCAGGAAGTGCGGCACATCGGTCAGCCAGACGAAGCCCTGCCACAACAGCACCAGGCCGAAGGCGGCGAGGAACCCGCGGATCATGCCACCGCCTCCGCCAGCCGTTCCAGAAGCGCCGCCTGCGCGGCGAGCAAGGCCGGGTCGCCGGCCGGGCGCGGCGGCGCGCCGGATGGAACAGGCACCGCCACCGGCACGGCCGGGGTGCCGGAAAGAACAAAGATCTGGTCGGCCAGGCGCAGCGCCTCCAGCGGGTCATGCGTCACCAGCAGCACAGTGCGCCCGGCCAGAAGACGGGCGGAGAGGGACTGCATGCGGTGGCGCGTCGGCGCGTCCACGGCGCTGAACGGCTCGTCCATCAGCACCAGGGGCCGGTCTTCCATCAGCGTGCGGGCGAGCGCCACGCGCTGGCGCATGCCACCCGAAAGCTGCGCCGGCCGCTTTCCCGAATCCGTGGATGCCAGCCCGACCTCGGCCAGCATTGCCCGCGCGCGCGGCAAATCCGGCGCCTGGCCGCGCAGATGCGCGCCGAGGGTGATGTTGCCCAGCACGTCGCGCCAGGGCGCCAGCAGATCCTGCTGCGCCATATAGGCGACGCGCCCGGCGATCGGGGCATGGTCCTCGGCCTGCACCGACCCGCCTTCCGGCACCGGCAGGAGCCCCGCCACCAGGCGCAGCAGCGTCGATTTGCCGGACCCGGATGGCCCAAGCAGCGCCGTGGTCCGCCCGCCCGGCACCAGCAGGTCGAGCGCGCCCAGCACGGCCTGCCCCCCAAGCGAGAGGCCATGCGGCAAGGCAATACGGAATCCGGGAGACTCAAGGCCGAGCACGACACCGTTCCCTTCGCCAGCATGACCTGGATCAGGTTCGTGGGGTCGCGGGGACTACCCCGCCTCTCAGCCCCCTATGGGCTCCCCCCGATGACGCGATCTGTATGCGGTGCGCGGCGGCGTGTGGCAAGACCCCTGGCAGGCACCCGGATTCGTCCCCCGCTCCCGCTTGTGTAGCCTGCGGAACATCTTTGGGTTGTGACTACAAGTATCTGATTTCAAAAGAAAATTTGACGCGTGCCGGGTGCAGGCGTAGGGAGGCGCGACGTCATTCGGACACGTTGCCATGTCACCCGTCGCCATCACCATTCTCGCCCTCGGCATGTCCGTGGATGCCTTCGCCGCAGCCCTCAGCCGGGGCGCCACCGGGCCGCGCGTGCGCATGGGCGATGCGCTGCGGACCGGGGCGGTATTCGGCGCGATGGAGACGCTGACACCGGTGCTCGGCTGGAGCATCGGCATCGTCGCCGCCGGCCAGGTCGCGGCGGTGGATCATTGGGTGGCCTTCACCCTGCTCGCGCTGGTCGGGCTGCACTGCCTCTACGCCGCGCTGCGCCGCGCGCCGGATGCGCCGCCGCGCAGCCGTTCGGTCTGGGTGCTGGTGGCGATCGCCATCGGCACCAGCATCGATGCCATGGCGGTCGGCGTTTCGCTGGCGGTTCTGGAGGTGGATATCTGGATCGTCGCGCCGGCCATTGGGCTCGCCACCTTCATCATGGCCACGGGTGGCATGATGGCCGGGCGCGTGCTCGGCAGCCGCTTCGGGCGGGGAGCGGAGGCGCTGGCGGGGCTGGCGCTGATCGCGCTCGGCACCTCCATCCTGGTCGAGCATCTGGCCGGGTAGGGCAGGCGGCCCCATCTTGGGTGGCAATGCGCCCCATCCTGATCGGCTCCGAAATCTATCGCGGCTCCACCTACGGGCCGAAGCACCCGCTGGCGATCCCTCGTGTCTCCACCATGCTGGACCTGGTCCGCGCAATGGGCTGGGTGGCGCCGGGGCAGTATCTGGACAGTCCGCGCGCCACACCGGCGCAGCTCACCCGCTTCCACACCCCGGAATACGTGGCGGCGCTGATGCAGGCGGAGGCCACCCAGGCGGTGGACCCGGGGCATCGCGAACGCCACCGAATCGGCGCGGATGGCAACCCGGTCTATCGCGAGGTCTTTTCCCGCCCTGCCACCGGCGCCGGCGGGGTGATGCTGGCGGCCCGGCTGACCCTGGAAGGCGGAGTGGTGCATGTGCCGGGCGGCGGCACGCATCACGGCCAGCCGGACCGCGCCAGCGGCTTCTGCTACCTGAATGACGCGGTACTGGGGCTGCTGACCTGGCTAGATCTCGGCCTGACCAACATCCTGTACCTCGATATCGACGCACATCACGGGGATGGGGTGGAGGCCGCCTTCGCCGATGATCCGCGCGTCTTCACCGTCTCCGTGCATGAGGAGGGGCGCTGGCCCAATACCGGGCCGGTGGAGAACCGGGCAGGGGGCCATGCCCGCAACCTGCCGGTGCCGGAGGGCTTCAACGATAGCGAGATGGATTTCCTCCAGCGCCACGCCATCCTGCCGATCCTGCGCCAGCGGCGGCCGCAGGCGGTGATGCTGCAATGCGGCGCGGATGCCATCGCGGAGGATCCGCTGTCGCGCCTGGCCTTGTCCAACGCCGCGCATCGGGCGCTGGTGCAGGCGCTGATGGGGGTGGCGCCGAGGCTGATCGTGCTGGGCGGCGGCGGCTACAACCCCTGGTCCGTGGCGCGCTGCTGGGCCGGGGTCTGGGCCACGCTGAACCGCCTGCCGATTCCGCCGCGCATCCCGGCGCCGGCCGAGGCGGTGCTGCGCGGCCTGGCCTGGACCCGCGCCGCCGGCCGCAACCCGCCGGAATCCTGGTTCACCTCGATCGCCGATGTCCCGCGCCCCGGTCTGGTACAATCCAGCCCGGTGCGGCCGGAAATCCGGGCCTTGGCCGCGCGCACGCTGGAAGGGTTGCCGGAGGCTGCTAAGGTACCCGCATGATCACACGCCGCCCCCTGCTCGCCACCCTCGGCCTGTTCGCCGCCAGCCACGCCATGGCGCAGCCCGGCGTGGACCGCCCGCAGCCGAAACTGCCGACGGAGCCGCTGGTCATCATCGGCCGCGACGGCACCCGCCACAGCTTCCAGGTCGAGATGGCGGTCAGCCCGGAGCACCAGATGTTCGGCCTGATGTTCCGCCCGACCGTCGGCGCCGATGAAGGCATGCTGTTCGACTGGGGCCAGCCGCGCGAGAGCAGCATGTGGATGCGCAACACCATCGCCTCGCTGGACATGGTGTTCATCGCAGCCGATGGCCGCATCCACCGCATCGCGGAGCGCACGGTTCCCTACAGCCTGACCCCGGTGGACAGCCGCGGCCCGGTGCGCGCCACGCTGGAGCTGCAGGCCGGCATCACGGAGAAGCTGGACATCCGCGTCGGTGACCGGGTGCTGCACCCGATCTTCGGCAATGTGCCGTGACTCTTGCCCTGCGGCGCCCCGGCCCGTAGGTATCCGCCATTCGGGGTGTGGCGCAGCCTGGTAGCGCGCCTGTTTTGGGTACAGGAGGTCCTCGGTTCGATTCCGGGCACCCCGATCCTTACCCCACGTGACCGGACGGCGCTCGATGCCGCCGTGGCCGGCGGGGCGCGAAGGGCGGGCAGGTGCCATCGACCTGGCCGGGGTCCAGGCCGCCGAGAATGCCTGCTACGCCCGTGCGGATTACCTTGAGCGGCGCAATGCCAGGCGTGAAAAGCGGGAGCCTCGCTTCACGGGCTGAATCTCATGCCGTGGCGCCTGTCCTCGGCCCGCCCGCCTCATGATCCATCGACAGCGAGGGCCGGGGCTGGCGACCTTCCCCGTCCGCTAAGATCGACCCGTGCGCCCAACTGCCGCGCTCGCGCCTTGCGCCAAGCCAGGCCCGCCAAGGCGAGGTCACCCACCGCCATACCCTGCACAACGGCCAGGACGTTATCCCCCCGTCGCAGACGACCTGGCTTGAGCCCCGCCGCAACCTCCCCGATATCGGCATCCAGCCGCGCCGCGATGCCGGCCGCGGTCTGCGTGCCGCCGGCGATCCAGCCCGCGACGCTGCCGGTGGTGAGGGCGAAGGCCATTTCGTCCACAACGAATCGATCGGCCCAGGCCAGGACATCGGCCGCGATCTCGGTATCGCCGAGGCCGACCACCGTGGCACCCGGGGCCAGATCCGCCGCATGCAGCACCGGCGCCGTGGCGCTGGTGATGGTCAGCACCAGCGCCGCCCCGGCGCAGGCCTCCCGCACGTTGGCGGCCGGGCGCAGCGTGAAGGGCAGGCCGGGCTGGGCGGCGGCGCAGAACTGCTCCACCGCCGCGAAACGGCGCGAGGCGACCGCCACCTGCCGCAGCCCGGGCAGCGCGACGGCCAGGGCCGGCAGCACATGCCGGGCGATCCGCCCGCTGCCGATCAGCGCGGCGGTGGTGATGCTGGCCGGTGCCAGCAGCCGCGCCGCCAGCGCGCCGGTGGCGGCGGTGCGCAGGCAGTGCAGCCCGAAGGCTTCCACAATCGCCAGCGGCCGGCCGCCATCCGGGTCGGCCAGCCAGAACCAGTCGCGGGTCGACTCGCCCCCCGCCGCCTCCTGCCTGTCTGCCACCAGGCGAAAGCCGGCGATGCCCGCCTGGCCGAGCACGGCACCCTTGACCTTGAAGGTGGTGGCGCCGCTGGGCAGCTTCATCGCCGCGGGGTTGGAGAGCACCTGGCGCGTCCGGCCGTATTCCTGCCAGGCCGAATCGATGGCCTCCAGCGCCTCCGCCGGGCTCACCAGCCCCTCCGCCTCGCCCTCGCGCAGGATCAGGAAGGTGTCGTCATGCGGCATGGATCAGTGGCCCTGTCGTGCCGGCCGATGGTGCGTCGCGCGATGCGCCGCGGCAAGCCGGGTGCCTTGCCCCCCTGGCAGTCCGGCGCGAAGCTGGGCCGCCAATGACCGCGACCGGATGGATGCCATGACCCTGCTGCTCTCGGCCTATGATTGCGAGGGTCCAGGCGATGCGCGCGACCTGTCGCGCCTGCTCGCGGCATTGCCGCGCGGCCGCCTGCGCCGCATCGCCGTGCTGGGCAAGACAGAGGGCACGGCAACGCTGAACGACTTTTCGCGCGAGGTGGCGATCGGCGCGGCGCGGGCGGCGATTGCGGAGCAACTTGGCGCGGCGGCGCTGGGGCAGGCGACACTGGTGTTCTCCACCGGCTGCGAGGGCGTCATCACCCCCTTCGGCTACCTGCTGGCGGATCTGGCGGAAGATGCGCCGCGCGATGCCGCAGGGCCGCCACGCCTGGCATTGGGGGTCTCGGCCAGCCCGGCGATCCCGCTGGCGGACCGGGGCGGCCGCGCCCATGCGTTGGCGGTGGCCTCGGCGGTGCGGGCGGCGATGGCGGATGCCGGCGCGACGGCGGACCAGGTGGCGCTGGTTTTCGTCAAAAGCCCGGTGCTGCCGCGCCGGCACCTGGCGGACCTGCCGCCCGAGATCGGTGCGCGGGCCGGTTCCACCGCGATCGCGCGCGCGGTCGCGGCGCTCGGCGCCGGCATCGCGCTGGGGGAGGTGGCGGAGGATCGCGTCGTGGATGCCGCGATCGGACGCGACGTCACCCTGCACAGCCGGCGCGTCATGGCGGTCTCGGGCACGGAGCTTTCGCACAACGAGGTCATCCTGCTGGCCAATGTGCCCGGCGCCGGCGGCGAGCTGCGGCTCGACAGCGAACCGATGGCCGATATCCTCGATGCCGCCGCGCTGCTGCGGCTCGCCCGACGCGCCGGCCTGACGCCCGATGCCGATGGCCTGTTCACCGGAAGTGCGCCGGAAGCCCTGTTCGTGAAGGTAGGGGTGCGGCCGGGCGGCATGGTGCGCGGGCGGCGCACCACGGTGTTCGAGAGTGAGTTCGACGCCGACAAGCACCTTCGCCCTGCGGCCTCCGGCGTGGTGGGCGCATTGTTCGGCACCACGCGCAGCTTCATCAGCGGTGGGGCGGAACAGCAGGCGGTCGTCGGCGGCGGGCTCGCGGCGATGGTGGTGCGGGTTCCGGACTAGCCCCGGCCCAGCACCGCGCCGAGGCAGGAGCCCTGCTGCGTACCGCCACGCATGACGCAGACGCCGCGCAGCCAGGTCTCGACCGGCCAGCCGGTGACGGCCCAGCCATCGAAGGGCGTGCGGCCAGCGCGGCTGAGCTGGTCCGCATTGCGGATCACGTCGCCGCGGGACGGATCAACCAGCACGAAGTCGGCATCCGCGCCCGCTGCCAGCTGGCCCTTGCGCGGCCACAGCCCGAAGCGCCGGGCCGGTGCCTCGCAGCACAGTCGTATCAGGTCACTCCAGCCGATGCGGCCCGCGGCCACGGCATCCAGCATCAGCGGCAGCAGCGTCTGCACGCCGGGAAAGCCGCCGGGCGCGGCCCATATATCCGTCAGGCCGGGCAGCTTTTCCGCCAGGGCGTGTGGCGCGTGGTCGGTGGCCACCATGTCCAGCGTGCCGTCGCGCAAAGCGTCCCACAGTGCGGCGCGGTCCGCGTCCTGGCGCAGCGGCGGCAGGATCTTGGCGAAGGGGCCCTGGCGACGGATCTCCGTCTCATCCAGCAGCAGGTAGTGCGGCATGGTCTCGGCGGTGACATCGAGGCCCCGCTCACGCGCCTGGCGCAGCAGGGCCAGGCTGTCGCGGCAGGTGATCTGGCGGAGATGCAGCGCGGCGCCGGCGGCCAGCGCAAGGGCCCGCTGAATGCCGCGCGCCTCGCTCGCCGGCGGGCGGGAGTGGAAGAAATCAAGCGGGTCGCTGGCTGGCCGCGGCCGCAGCGTGAGCAGCCGCGCCTCCGCCGCCGCGATCACCGCATCATCGGCAGGGTTGATGCCGAGGACGATCCCGCTCGAACGGCACGCCTGGGCGATCGCGGCCAGCGCCGCATCGTCGCGTGGCATGAGCGCCGGAGGCATGTCGCCCAGGAACACCTCGATGGACACGGCGCCCGCGGCGGCCAGCGCGGCGATCGGGCCACCTTCCACCGCCAGACCCTGCAGCCCCACATCCCCATGCAGCCGGCCGGCCGCGGCGGCGCGTTTGGCGGCCAGATCCGCCGCACTCCGGGTCGGCGGCAGGTCGGTCGGCATCACCAGCGCCGTGGTCACGCCGCCGGCCGCCGCCGCGGCGGTGCCGCTGCCGAAATCCTCCTTGTGGGTCAGGCCGGGGTCGCGGAAATGCACATGTGCATCGACCAGCCCCGGCAGCACCAGCAGCCCTGCCGCGGAGACCACTTGGCGTGCCGTGGCGGCTTCCCCGGGGCGCAGCAGGGCCGCGATGCGCCCTTCCCGCAGACCGAGATCGGCCTCGACAAGGCCCGTGGCGGTCGCGATCCGGCCGCCTGAGATCAGCGTGTCAAGCATCGGCCACGGAGAGGGGCTGGCACCGCCTGGCCGAGCAGCGCGGCGGCATTGGCGTTCACATGCGCGACCAACAGGCGTTCCGCACGCCGCGCGTCGCCATCACGCAGCGCATCCACGATCACCTCATGCTCATGCCCCAGCGCTTCCGGATCGCGCTCGGTGGCAGCGAAGCCGTGCAGCAGCGGGCGCAGCATCAGGCGAAGCCGGCGTGCCTCCGCCGCGGCGCGCGGCCGGGTCGCCAGGGCGCAGAGCCGGTCGTGGAACGCCTCGTGGCGCTCCACCCACCGCGCCGGATCGGCGATGGCGCGCCGCATCGCCTGGCAATCGGCCTCCAGATCCTCGATATCGGCGGGTGTCGCCGCGCGCGCGGCATGGCGGGCGCAGAGGCCTTCGAGCAGCGCGCGCATCTCGAAGATCTCGGTGAGTGCGGCGGCGTCGTGCCGCGTGACGATGGCGCCGCGATTGGCGCGCAGTGTGACCAGGCCCTCGGCATCGAGCTGGTGCAGCGCCTCCCGCACCGGCATCCGGCTGAGGCCGAGCCGGGTGGCCACCGCCTCCGGCCGGATGCGTTCGCCGGGCGCGAGGCGACCGGAGAGGATTTCGTCCCGGAGATGGGCGAGGCAGAGCGACTGCGCGGATTCACTCGGCATGTTTCGGCAAGGGTCCTGAGCAGGTGCATGGGCGCCCAATCCGCTTGACGCAGGGCGGCGCGCCGATTGTAGTGGATTCCTGGATCCAGATAGCGAGGCCGCCGGCCCTGATGCAAGACCGTCCACACCACGAAGGACAACCGGCGCCGCAGTTCGGCCCGGCAGGACGCATCGGCCTCGTGGTTCCCGCCAACAACTCGGTCATCGAGCCGGAATTCTGGTCCGTGCTGCCGCCCGGGGTCGCCTTGTTCGCCACCCGCATCCTGGCCCGCGGCGACCTGACCCCGGATGCGGTGCGGCGGATGGAAGGGGAGATGGACCGCGCGGTGGCGGAGCTCGCCGCGACCGGCGTCGATGTCATCCTGCTGGCCGACATGGTCACCAGCTTCATCATGGAGCCGGGCTGGAATCGCCACCGCACCACCGCCGTCGCCGCCGCCACCGGCACGCCCTGCGCCTCCGCCTGGAGCGCCATGGCGGATGCGCTGGCGGCGCTGGGCGTGCGGCGGATCGCGCTCGGCACGCCCGGCCGAGGGGCTGGAACTGGCCGGCCATGCCACGCTGGATATCCTGGCGATGCGCGACGTGCCGGAAGTGCGGCCAGACCGCCTGGCCGCCTTCGTGCAAACCCTGCCACGCGCCGAGGCGGTGGTGCTGCTGGCGACCGACCTGCCGAGCTTCGCCAGCATCGCGGCGCTGGAGGCGGCTCTCGGCGTGCCCGTCATCACCTCCAACACCGCGCTGCTGTGGCGTGCGCTGCGGCTGGCGGGCAATGCGGCACGCATCCCCTCCCTCGGCCGCCTGCTGGACCGGCATTGATGCAGTTGCTGTCGGAGGCGGCGCTGCGAGCGGTGCTGACGCCAGCGCTGGCGGTGGAGAGCAGCGCACGCGCCTTCATCGCGCTATCCTCCGGCGCCATGTCGGTGCCGGTGCGGTCGGAGATCCAGCGGCCGGATAACCAGGGCATCGTCTTCGCCATGCCGGGCTTCCTCGCGGGCGAGGTCTTCGGGCTGAAGCTAATCGCGACCCGCGGCGCCGCCAGCACGGCGATGGTGCTGCTGTTCGACGCGCAGAGCCTGGCGCCGCTCGGCCTGCTTTCGGCCGACGCGCTGACCGATTGGCGCACCGGCGGCGGCATCGCCGCGGCGACGCGGCTGCTGGCAAGGCCCGACGCCGCGGTGCATGTGGTGATCGGCGCCGGTCGCCTGGCCGGCCCCTGTGCCCGCACGGTGGCGGCGGTGCGGCCGATCACGCGCACGATCATCCTGGGCCGCGACCCGGCGCGTGCGGAGGCGCTGGCCGCAAGCCTGCGCGCCGAAGGTCTCGCCGTGGAGGTCGCGACGAACCGCGCGGTGGTGGTGGAGGCCGATATCGTCACCGCCGTCACCAATGCCGAGACGCCGGTGTTCCCCGGCGCGGCGCTGCGGCCGGGCACCCATGTCAATCTCGGCGGCGCCTTCCGGCCCGATACGCGGGAGGCGGATGATGCGCTGGCCGCGCGCGGCCTGTTCTGGTGCGACAGCCTCTCCGCCTGCCTGTCCCGTGCCGGAGACCTGGTGCTGCCGCTGGCCTCCGGCGCGCTGGATCGCGCGCGGGTGGTGGGGGAGATCGGCGCGGCGCTGGCCGGTACGCTGCGCGGGCGGCGGGACGCTGACGAGATCACCGTGTTCAAGTCGCTCGGCAATGCCGCGCAGGATATCTGCCTGGCGGCGGATGCGCTGGCCCTGCCCGGCATCACCGCGCCGCATTTCGACCCGAAGGGAGACCCCATTGGCCAGTGAGAGCGCGGATCTGTCCGCCGAGATCGTGGAACAGGTGGCCGGCGCCGGCGTGAAGCTGGTGGCCAGCCTGCCGGATGGCTGGATCGCAGACCTGATCGGGCGTTTCGACGGCGATGCCCGTTTCCGGCATGTGCCGGTGAATCGCGAGGAAAGCGCCATCGGCCTGTGCTCCGGCGCCTTCTTCTCCGGCACCCCGGCGCTGGCGGTGATGGGGGCGAGCGGCTTCCTGACCTGCATCTACGCCATCACCAAGATCAACTACACCTACCAGATCCCGCTACCGATCATCATCACGCTGCGCGGCGATGTCGGCGACAAGGCCAAGTACCACGTCTCCAACGGGCTTTATCTGCGGCCGATCCTGGCTGCCATGGCGATGCCCTTCATCGAGGTGCACGGCCGTGAAGACCTGCCGGAAATCGGGCGCGCCATCCGTCATTCGCGCACCATCGCGCGGCCGGTCGTGATCGGCCTGCCGCGCAGCGTGCTGAAGGGGGCCGACTGATGAGCATGACCATGGAAGCGGCGTTCCGGGCACTGATCGCGGCGCGGCGGGACGAGATCATCGTGCTTTCGGCGGGCAATTCGAGCGAGATGTGGTGGGGGCTGACGCAGGACCGCGACAGCGTGTTCTACCTGGAGGCCAGCATGTCGCTCGCGCCGATGTTCGGCGCCGGCATCGCGATGGGCGTGCCCCAGCGCGATGTCTGGGTGCTGAATGGCGATGGCGCGCTGGTGATGAATCCGGGGACGCTGATGGTGGAACGGCAAATGGACCTGCCCAACCTGAAGCACTTCGTCGTGTCCAACCGCGCCTACGGCTCCACCTTCGATGCCAGCTTGCCGAATGCGGCGCGCAACGACTACCCGGCGATGGCGCGTGCGCTGGGCGTGGCGCGCACCGCGCAGTTCGAGACGGTGCAGGATCTGGTGGCCGGGCTGGATACGGTGCGCGCACCCGGCCATGGGCTGTTCGTCCTGGAGGTGGAGGCGCTGGGCCGCAAGATTCCGGCCCCGCCGATCGACGGGCCGGAGATGAAGTTCCGCTTCGGCCGCTGGCTGGAAGCGGAAACCGGCGTCAGGATCTTCGGCTGATCGCACGCCAGACGCTTTCGGGCGTCAGCGGCATGTCGAGATGGGTCACGCCGAGCGGCCGCAGCGCATCCAGCGCCGCGGCCAGCACGGCGGGCGGGGCGGCGACGGGGCCGGCCTCGCCGACACTTTTCGTGCCGATCGGGTTCAGCCCGGTGGCTTCCCCGACCAGGCCGATGGACAGCTCAGGCAGGTCGTCGGCGCGCAGCACGCGGTAGTCCATCAGCGAGGCGGTCAGCAGCTGGCCCGACTGGTCGTGATGGGTCGTCTCCCCCAATGCCTGGCCGATGCCCAGCGCCACGCCGCCCTGCAACTGGCCGCGCACGATGCCAGGGCTGACGGCGCGGCCGACATCGTGCAGCGCCTCGTAGCGCGTCAGCGCCAGCGTGCCGGTCTCGGGGTCCACCTCCACCTCCGCCACATGCATCCCGGCGGGGTAGGTGTAGTCGCGCGGCGCAAAGTTTGCCGTGGCATCCAGCGCACCATCCGCGGTGGCGGCGATCTGGCGGAAGGTGATGCGGCGGTCGGTGCCGGCCACAACGAAATCGGCACCGTCGCGCTGGATATCCGCCGGTGCCGCTTCCAGACGTTCGGCAGCCGTCGCCTGGGCGCGCCGCGCCACCTCCACCGCCGCCAGATGCAGCGCGGCGCCGCCCACCGTCAGCGACCGGCAGGCGCCGGTACCGTTGCCGGTGGCGATGGCGTCCGTGTCGCCCTGCACCACATCGACCTGGTGGGCCGGCACATGCAGCACCTCCGCCACCAGCCTTGCATAGGTGGTGGCGTGGCCCTGGCCGGAGGATTGCGTGCCGATCAGCACGCGCGGCCGGCCATCGGGCGCCACCTCCAGCCGCGCTTCCTCGGCAAAGCCGAAGCCGCAGGCCTCGATGCAGGCTGCCAGGCCCCGGCCGAGCAGGCGGCCGCGCGCAGCGGCTTCGCTACGCCGCGTAGCGAAGCTGGCATCCTCCGCCAGCGCGTCATGCATCGCCGGCAGGTCGAGCGATTCGTAGGTGGCGTGGCCGACGGTGCGCGCCGGCATCTCCGCCGGGCCAATCAGGTTGCGGCGGCGCAGCTCAGCGGGTGCGAGGCCGAGTTGCGCGGCGGCGGCATCCATCAGCCGCTCCACCACATACAGCACCTCCGGCTGGCCGGCGCCCCGAAAACTGCAGGTGGGCACGGCATGGCTGTGGATGCCGTGGACCACCATATGCGCGGCCGGCACGCGGTAGCAGCCGGCGATGATCTTCAACCCGTGCAGCGGCGGCACCACGCCGCGCGGCGCGAGATAGGCGCCGAGCCCCGCCAGGCTGTGCAGCCGCAGCGCCAGGATGCGCCCGCCTGCATCCAGCGCCAGCGCCGCCCGGTTCACCTGGTCCCGGCCCTGGATGTCGGCCAGGAAGGCCTCGCTGCGATCAGCCGCCCAGCGCACCGGCACGCCGAGGCGGGAGGCGGCCCAAAGCGTCACCACCTGCTCCGGATACAGCACGTTCTTCACGCCGAAGCCGCCGCCGATCTGCCCGACCTGCACGCGCAGCCGCGCGCGCGGCCAGCCGAGCACGGCATCGCACAGCGTATCGCGCAGCGGATGCGGCTTGCCCGCTGGCGTCCACAGGGTGAAGCGCCCCTCCGGCATCGGCAGGGCCAGCGCGCCGCGCGGCTCCAGCGGGACGCCGGCCATGCGGGGATTGAGGAGTTCCAGCGCCACCACATGCGCGGCGGCGGCGAAACCCGATTCCGTGGCCGCCGCATCGCCCATTTCAATGGTGAAGGCGCGGTTGCCGGGGCGGTCCGGCCAGACCAGCGGCGCATCCGGCGCGGCGGCCTCGGCGGTGGTGGCGGCGGCGGGCAAATCCTCCCACTGCACCTCCACCGCCTCCGCCCCGTCCCGCGCCGCCTGCGGCGTGCGGGCCAGCACGGCAGCCACGGCCTCGCCCACGAAGCGCACCGCATCGGCCGGCATGGCGGGTTGTGGCATGGCGGCGCGGGGGTCGCCGATCGGCCATTCCGCGGGGCTGCCGGGCGGGCGGACCTCCCAGGGGATGCCCTTCACGCCATCGGCCAGCAGGTCGGCGCCGGTCAGCACCGCCACCACGCCGGGCACGGCGCGCGCCGCGGACGTGTCGATGCCGAGGATGCGGGCATGGGCGTGCGGGGATCGGTGGAAGACGAGGTGCAGCGTGCCCTCCGGCACCGCCGCATCGGCGAAGAAGCGCCCCGTGCCGGTGAGCAGGGGAACGTCTTCCAACCTCGCGCCGCTCATGCCGGGTCCGCGCGCAGGCCGGTGGGTGAACAGGTCGGGCAGCGCCCGGCATAGCGCCACAGCGGCACGGGTTCGGCCCAGGCGCGGCGATTGGCCTCCTGCACCATCGGGAATATCGGCGCGAGGCGCTCGCGCACCGCCTTGGCATCGGCTTGCAAGGCGGGCAGCAGCGCCGCCGCCTCATCGGCCAGCGCCGTCATGTCGAAGGCGGTCAGCCGGCCCTCATCGACCACGATACGACCATCCACCAGCACGGTGCGGACAGCGCGGCCCGATTCGGCAAAGACCATTTGCCGGACAGGATTGTTCATCGGCACGAAGCAGGGATCGGTGAGGTCCAGCAGCACGATATCCGCCTTCATCCCCGGCCGCAGCGCGCCCACCTTGCCGGCCAGGCCCAGCGCCGCGGCGCCGCCCTCCGTCGCCGCGGCCAGCGCATCGGCGGCCTCCGGCGGGTCCTCATCCGGGTCATCGGAGACCGCGGGCAGCGCGCAAAACGCCTTCATCACCTGGAACAGATTCTGGGAATCCGAGCAGGAGCAGTTATCGGCGCCGAGTGCCAGCCGCGCGCCCGCGCGCCGCAGTGCCTTGATCGGCGCGATGCCGCTGCGGGTCTTCAGGTTGCCGACCGGGTTCAGCACGATGTGCGTGCCGGCTTCCGCGATGCGCGCGATCTCCTCGGCCTCCAGCCAGACGCAATGCGCCAGCGCCAGGCGAGGGCCGAGCAGCCCGGCGTCGGCCAATTGCGTGACCAGCGACCCGCCCGGTGCCGCATGGCGCGCGCCCACCACGGTGGCGCGGCTTTCGTACAGATGGGTGAAGACCGGAATATCCAGCCGCGCCGAAACCTCCCCGATCCGCGCCAGCGTCGCCGGCCGCACCCGTTCCGGCGCGGAAGGGCCGAGGGCGAAGGTGACCAGCCCGGCATCGTCGCGTCGCGCCACGATGGCGGCCTCGATCCGGGCCAGCGGGTCGGCGCCGCGCGGGAACAGGGACACGCCACCGGAAAGCCGCCAGCGCTCCGCCTCCGGCACGCAATCGGCCAGATGCGGGATGCTCTCGGTCGGCGGCACTTCGGAGAAATGCGGCGCATAGACCACGCGCAGCCCGACCTGGCGGTAGCAGTCCAGCACGAGGTCCAGGTCGTCTTCGTCGAAGGGGTGCAGGCGGTTCATATCCTGCACGGTGGTGATGCCGCCCAGCAGGCATTCGGCGGCGCCCAGCAGCGTCCGCAGCCGCAGTTCCGCACGCGGGCGACGCGGATAGCTCGGCGGCAGGGCCAGCAGATTCCACTGTTCCAGCGGCAGCGGCTCGAACATGCCCTTCAGCAGCACGTCATGCGAATGGTAATGCGCGTTCACCAAGCCCGGAATCGCCAGCCGGCGCCGTGCATCGATGACGCGATCAGGCGGCGGCAGCCCCTGCCGCGCCGGGTGCGCGGGATCACCAAGGCCCGGGCCGATGGCCAGGATCCGGTCGTCCCGCACCAGGATATCCGCGCGCGTGGCATCCGCCAGCAAAGCACCCTCGATCAGCAGCACCGGCATCAGGCCTTCTTTCGCATCAGGTCGCCCAGCAACGTCCAGCCCAGCAGAAGCACCGCGGCGCCCAGCAGCAGCGCGGTGCCGGGCCGGGTCAGCATGGCGAAGATGTCGCCGCCCGCGATGGTCAGCCCCTGGTGGAACGAGGTCTCCGCCAGCGTGCCGAGCACCAGCCCGATGACCAGCGGCACCACCGGATAGCCGTAGCGCCGTGCGAAGTAGCCGAAGATGCCGAAGCCGACCGCGAGATACACATCGAACAGCCGCTGGTCCTGCGCATAGACGCCGGCGAAGCTGATCACCAGGAACACCGGCGCGAGAATTTCCGCCCGCACCAGCGTGACCTTGGCGAACAGGTTGGTCATCAGCAGGCCCATCGCGGCGAACATCACCGCGCCGAACATCAGCCCCACGAAGAAGCCCCAGATCAGCTCCGGCTGGCTGGTGAACAGCATGGTGCCCGGCCGCAACCCATGGATGGTCAGCGCCACCAGCAGCAGGGCAGAGGTGGCACCGCCCGGGATGCCGAGGGTCAGCGCCGGCACCAGGCTGGCGCAGACCGCGCTGTTGTTCGCGGCCTCCGGCGCGATGACGCCTTCCGGCGCGCCCTGCCCGAAGCGTTCCGGCGTGCGGGAGGAACGCTTCTCCACCGCATAGGCCAGGAAGCTGGCGGCCACCGCGCCGACGCCGGGCGTGACGCCGATGACGATGCCGAGCCCGGTGGAGCGCAGCAGCGCGACCGGATAGCGGAAGGTATCGACCACGCCCGCCATTACGCTGCCCGTCAGCTCGCCGATCTTGGAAACGCGTTCCCGCGTCACGATCCAGCCGATGATCTCGGAGACGGCGAAAAGCCCGACGGTGACCGGCACCAGCCCGATGCCCGATTGCAGTTCCAGCACGCCGAAGGCGAAGCGCGCCTCTCCCATCACGCTGTCCACGCCGATGAAGGATACGCAGAGGCCCAGCGCCGCCATCATGATGCCCTTCAGCGGCGCGTCGCGGCTCAGCACCGCCACCACCGCAAGGCCGAGCATGGCGAGGGCGAAGAACTCCGCCGGGCTGAACGCCTTGGCGATTTCCAGCAAGGGCTGGGTCAGCGCCATCACCACCACCATGCCCGCAAGCGCGCCGAACAGGCTGGCGCCGATCGACAGGCCGATGGCGACCCGGGCCTGACCCTGGCGCGACATCGGATAGCCATCGAAGCAGGTGGCGGCGGAGGTGCTTTCCCCTGGCACGTTCAGCAGGATGGAGGTGAAGGACCCGCTGCAATTGGCCGCCGCCGAGATCGAGGCCAGCATCAGCAGCGCCGAAAGCGGGTCCATGTTGAAGGTGAAGGGAATCAGCAGCGCCATGGCGGTGATCGGGCCGAGGCCCGGGATCACGCCCACCCACATGCCGCCCAAAGTGCCGAGCAGCATGAACAGCAGGTGTTCCCATTGCAGCACCGCGGACAGGCCAAGCAGAACATTGTCGATCATTGCGGGCTCAATCCGTCAGACGCGCGTCTTGAATGCGCTCCATCACCAGCCCCTGTGGCAGGCGCATTTCGAATATGCCGACGAAGACGATCTGGGATGCCAGCAGCGTCAGCACGACCATGCCGAGGATCACCGGCTTGCGGCGGTAGCCAAGCAGCCAAGGCAGCCCGGCAAGCACGACGCCCGAAGCCACGAAGAAGCCGAGCAGCCAGAGCAGCAGCGCATAGATGGTGGGCACGCCAAGCGACAGCCCGGCGGCCCAGCGTGCATCCAGCCCGGTTACCTCCAGCGGATCCTCCCCGGCGCGGCTGCCGCGCAGCACCTGCACCAGGTTGACCAGCGCGACCAGCGCGCCGACGCTGCCGACCACCGCCGGGAACAGCCCGGACAGGCCGCGTGCGCGCAAGCCGGTGACGGCCACATAAACCAGGACCAGCAGCAGCGATGCCGCGAAGCCCAGCGCCGGCCAGCGCGTACGGTCCATCATCCGGCTCAGACCCGCAGCTCATCCTTGAAAGCCTGCACCAGCGCGGCCTCGGCGGCCAGGATCTCGGTGATGCGCTCTGGCTCCATCAGTACGGGGAATTCGCCCTGCCGGTTCATGCGTTCGACCAATTGCGGGTCGCGGAAGGCTTCGCGGAAGGCGGTGGTCAGCGCCGCGCGCCGATCCGCCGCAACCTCTGCGCGGGCCGAGCAGAAGAAAAGTTGGGCTACGAGCTGCACGTTCAGGTTCTGCTCGGCAACCGTCGGGTGGTCCGGCAGGGCGCGCGCGCGCTCCGGCTCGAACACGCCGATGATGTGCAGGTTATCGAGCGCGCGGCTGCCCGAGGCCGGCCCGCCGATCGAGGCATCGACATGCCCGCCGATCACCTGGGCATAGGCCGCCGAGCTGCCGTTGAAATGCGCGATGTCGAAGGGCACGCCGAGGTCCCGCCGCATCGCCAGCAATTGCAGGTGATGCGCGCCGCCGCGGCCGATGGAGGCGACGACGACGCGCCGCTTGCGGCATTCCGCCACGAAATCCGGCATGCTGCGGATCGGGCTGTCCTTCTTCACGTTGAGCTGGCCGCCGCCGGACTGCCAGCCATAGATCGGCGCGAAGGTTGCCGCGGTGTAGGGCACCTCGAACAGCGCGGTGTCCACCGATACGGCGGGGGCGACCTCCGTCATGATGGTGTGCCCGTCGGCCCGGTTGGAGGCGAGCTTCGATCGCGCGACGCGGCCGCCGGCGCCGGTGGCGTATTCGAGCTGCGACTTGAAGCCGCGCGCTTCCAGGAAAGGCTGGATGGTGCGGGTGGTGACGTCGATGGACCCGCCCGGGGATTGATAGACCAGCCAGGTCAGGTCCCGCTGCGGGAAGCGGCCCTGACCGAGGGCCGGGGTTGCGAGCGCCGCGGCGGCGATCCCGGCCAGGCCGCGGCGGGTGAAGGCGTGGGTCATCCTATGTGTTCCTTGTTGATGGAGAAGCATTGCAAACCGTCGGCACTCAGATCCGCGAAGGGTCGAGCGTCGCCGCGGCGAACATCTCAGCCGGGTCCATGTCCCGCGCGACCAGCCCCTGTTCGCGCGCCCAGCGCACCATGGCCCGCAGCTCCGGCAGGTTGGGCGCGAAGCCGTAGCGCCAGTAGTCGGCGCCCATCACCGCCTCCGCCCGCGCCAGGTCGTCCGGCAGCCAGGGCAGGCTGGTGAACAGCGTGCCGACCTGCCGCAATTCATGCATGGCGATGGCGCGTGATTGCTCGAAGGCCTTCAGCACGCTGGCGGCGAGCCAGGGGTGGCGCTCGACCAGGCTGCGGCGGATGCCGATCAGGTGCATGATCGGGAACAGCCGGGTCTCACGGAACCAGGCTTCCTCGGCGGTGCGGAAATCCGGGAACAGGCGCGCGATGTTGGGCGTGCCGTCCAGGAAGCAGCTCGGCGCGCGGGCGGTGATCAGCGCATCCAGCTCACCCGCCGCCAGCATGCCCGACAGCGTGCGATCCGCCGGGATGGGTTGCAGGTCGATCCCCGGCGGCAGGGTGATGGGGGTGCGTTCGGTGCGGCCGGGCTGTTCCTGCCCGCCATTGCGCCACTGCACCTCCTCCGTCCGCACGCCATAGGCATCGGACAGGATGCCGCGCGCCCAGAGGCAGACGGTCATCTGGTATTCCGGCAGACCGATGCAGCGGCCGCGCAGGTCGGCGGGCGAGGCGATGCCGCGGTCGGTTCTCACATAGATCGAGGAATGGCGGAAAACGCGCGAGACGAAGGCAGGGATGCCGACGTAATGGGCATCGCCGCGCGCGGTGGTCAGCAGGTGGCTGCTGCTGGACAGCTCCGTGATGTCGAAATCCTGGCTACGGAAGGCGCGGGCGAAGCATTCCTCCGGCTCCAGCGGGAAGACCTGCAGGTCGACGCCCTCGATCGCCACACGGCCATCCATCAGGGCGCGCACCCGGTCATAGCCGCCACAGGCGAGGGTGAGGCTGAGCCTGGGCATCGCGGGCGAACTCCTATGCGGTACGCGGACCCTGGACCGGGGGCGGCGCTGCATTACAAACTGGATCCAGTGATCCCGTAAAGTGTTTGCAAATCCCGTGCCGAAGGAGCCTCCTCCCGATGCCCGACCCCCGGCTGCCCGAAACCCCGAAAAGCCTGCTGATCGAGGGTGCCGCGGTCTACGACCATGATGGCGACACGGACCGCCCCGGCACCGCCGACATCCTGATCCTCGGCAACCGCATCGCCGCCGTCGCACCCGGCCTGGCGCGGCAGGCGCGGGCGGACGAGACGCATCCCTGGCGACCGGCGGTGCTGGCGGCGGAGCGGATCGACGGGAGCAGCCGCCTGGCGCTGCCCGGCTTCCTCAACGCGCATTACCACTCCCACGACACGCTGCTGAAAGGCGCCTTCGAGGCGCTGCCGCTGGAGCTGTGGGGGCTGTACGCGCTGCCGCCTTCCTACCCTCGCCGGTCACGGGCGGAGCTGGTGGCGCGGACGCTGATCGGCGCGGTGGAATGCCTGCTTTCCGGCATCACCACGGTGCAGGACATGGACCGCATCCATCCCTATGACGAGGCGGACATGGCGGCGGTGCTGGAGGCCTATGACCAGGTCGGCATCCGCTGCATCTTCGCCCCCCACTTCACCGAGCGCAGCCTGCTGGACGCCACGCCATTCTGGCAGGAGGTCATTCCCCCCGACCAGCAGTGGCGCATCTCCGGACCGGCCGGGCCGCTGTTCCCACCCGGCGAGGACATCGTCGCGCGCCTGGTCGCCGCCATCGCGCCGCATCGCGGGCGCCATCCACGGATCACCTTCGGCCTCGGCCCTTCCGCACCGGAGCGGCTGGAGCGGGCGACACTCGAGCGCCTCGGCCAGGCGAGCCGGGACCATTCACTGCCGGTCTATATCCATGTCAATGAAAGCCGCGCCATGGCGGTTCATGGCCTGCAGCACCTGGCGGAGCATGGCGGCTCTCAGGTGCGCTACCTCGAGGCGTGCGGCCTGCTTGGGCCGCGCACCAGCCTGGCGCATTCGGTCTGGCTGACGGATGCCGAGATCGCGTTGATCGCGGAGACCGGTACCAGCGTCGCGCTGAACCCCGTGGGCAACCTGAAGACGCGCAGCGGCGTCGCGCCGTTCCGCGCCCTGCTGGAGTCGGGCGTGAACATCGGGCTTGGCTGCGACAATTGCTCGTGCTCCGACGCGCAGAACATGTTCCAGGCGATGAAGATGTTCTGCGCCTTGTCCGGCATCGAGGACCCGATGCCGGGGCGCCCGCTGGCCGTGGATGCGCTTCGCGCCGCCTGCACCGGGGCGGCGCGGCCGGCCGGGCTCGAAGGCCAGATCGGCCATCTGCGGCCCGGGATGCTGGCAGACCTGCTGCTGGTGGACCTGGATGATCCATCCTTCGTGCCGCTGAACAGCGCGGCCCGGCAGGTGGTTTTCACGGAATCCGGGCGCGGCGTTCGGGACGTGATCGTCGATGGGCGCGTGGTCGTGCGGCATGGTGTGCCGACAACGCTCGACATGGCAGCGCTTGCACGGAACGTGCACGAGTTGGCGAAGGAACTGCGCCGTGACGCCGCAGAGGTTGCCGGTAGGCTGGATCCAATCCGCGGCGATCTGCTTGAAGCTGTGCGACGGTCCTGGGAAGTACCGATGCCGGTTTCACGCTTCCTGGGCCACCCCGCGACACAACTTCGCAGCCGGCTTCCAGGGGCCTAGGTTCCTTGGACCCCCAGATGTCTGCTGGCCCTGCCTGACCCGATGTCTCTCGTTGAAGCGGGGCAATTCAGCTCAGGCCTGCTGCGCGGTAGCGGAGAGTTGTCGGACATCTTCGTCGAGCACATCCTCCACGGCATCCGCGAAAGCGGCGGCGAGCCGCGACAGGGGGTGGTGCACCTGGGTCATCAGCGTCACCGGCAAGCGCAACACGGGTCGGAAGGGGCGCCATCCCAGCCCTGCGAGGCCGATATGGCGAATGAAGCTGTCCACCACGGCCACGCCGCCACCCTGGAGTACGTGGCCTGCGGCCACCACGCTCATCGTCACCTGCAGCATGATCTCCCGCTTCAGCCCGGCACCCTCGAAGGCCTGGTCCAGCATGATGCCGAAATAGGTTTCCGACCCGAAGGAAATCAGTGGATACGGCGCAAGGTCTGCCGGCGCGACGCCGGGAAGTGCCAGCAAGGGGTGGCCCAGCGGCGCGATGCAGATCATCTCCGGTGCAACGAGGCTGCGGACGGCAAGGCCCGGCAACTGCACCGGGGACAGCGCCAGGCCGAAATCCACCTCGCCGGCGATCACCGCCTCCGCCACGTTGCGCGCGGGCAGGAGGTGAGACGATAGCCGCACGCCAGGGTGGGTGCGGCCGAACCGCGCTGCTGCCATCGGCAACAGGGCCGTGGCGCAGGTGGAGGAGGCGGCGACGCGCACCAACCCGGCGCCGCCGGTCCGAACCTCCCCGGTTAGCCGCTGGAAAGCGGCCAGTTCGCGGATGATCCGGTCGGCATCCGGCAGCAGGCGCTCGGCTTCCGGCGTCGGGTACAGGCGCCCCTTGATCGGGCGCAGCAGCTTGAAGCCCAGCCGGCGCTCCGCCAGTTGCAGTGCCTTGCTGACCGCTGGTTGCGAGATGCCGAGGAAGCTGGCGGCACCGGTGACCGTGCCGCTGCGCATCACCGCGTGGAAGATCTCGAGCTGCCGCGCATTCACCGTTCGCACCCCCGCCAATCCATAACCAGTGGTTATGCCCTTGTGGCGCCTTCTCGGTCGACCCCGGCGCGCCGGCCGCCATACTGCGGAACGAAGACAGCAGGCGGAGCAGGGTTCGGATGGGTCACCGTGTGGGCGTCGATATCGGCGGCACCTTCATCGATTTCTGCCTGTGGGACGAGACGACGGAGGTGCTGCACAGCCTCAAGGTCCTCACCACGCCGGAAACGCCGGGCGCGGAGCTGCTGCGCGGGCTGGACCTGCTGGAGGAACGCCACGGGGTGCGCCCACAGGACATCACCGGCTTCGTGCATGGCACCACGGTCGGCATCAATACCGTCATCCAGCGCAAGGGCGCCAAGCTCGCGCTGATCACCACGGAACGCTTCGAGGACGTGATCGAGCTGGCCCGGCTGCGGATGCCGGAGGCCTATAGCCTGTTCTCCCGCCGCGGCGCGCCGCTGGTGCCGCGCGACCGCATCTTCGGCATCCGCGAGCGCATCCTGGCTGATGGCAGCGTCGAGGCACCGCTGGATGTGGCGAGCCTGGAGGCCGCCGTGGCCAAGGCGCAGGCGAAGGGCGTGGAGGGCATCATCGTCTCCCTGCTCAACGCCTATCGGAACCCGGCGCATGAGGAACAGGCGGTGGCGCTGGTGCGGGAACTGGCGCCGGAGCTTTTCGTGTTCCGCTCCAGCGAGGTCTGGCCGGTGATCCGCGAATATGAGCGCACCACCACGGCGCTGATCAACGGCTATGTCCATCCGCGCATCCGCGACTACCTGGAACGGCTGATCGAGGGATTGCGCGGGCGTGGCGTGACAGCGCAGCCGCTGGTGACGAAATCGAATGGCGGCATCATGGCGGCCGAGCTCGGCAAGACCGCCTGCGTCGGCATGGTGCTGTCGGGCACCGCCTCCGGCGTCATGGGCGCCGCCTGGGTGGCGCGGGAGGCGGGGGAGCCCAATGTCATCACCCTCGATATCGGCGGCACCAGCGCGGATGTGGCGCTGATCATCGAGGGCCAGCCGCAATTCGGCCTGGGCGAGAAGATCGGCGACCTGCCACTGTATATCCCGAGCGTCGCGGTGTCCTCGATCGGGGATGGCGGTGGCTCCGTCGCCTGGGTGGATGGCTTCGGCGTGCTGAAGGTGGGGCCGGAAAGCGCGGGGTCCACGCCGGGGCCGGCCTGCTACGGGCGCGGCGGCTCGCGGCCCACCATCACGGACGCCTTCGCCGTCTGCGGATTCCTCGGCCAGCATGATCTGGCCTATGGCGCCTTCCGGCCGGATGCGGCGCTGGCCCGGAAGGCCATCGCCACGCTGGCGGAGCCGATGGGCCTCGGCGTGGAGCAGACGGCGGAGGCGATCATCCGCATCGCGCTGTCCGGCATGTTCGCCGAGGTAAACAAGATGGTCGCGCGCTACGGCATCGACCCACGCGACTTCGCGCTGCTGACCTTCGGCGGCGCCGGGCCGATGCTGGGCTGCTTCCTGGCGCGCGAACTGGGCATGGCGCGCGTGCTGATCCCCGCGCGGCCAGGCGTGGTCAGTGCGCTGGGCGGGCTGGTGGCGGATGTGAAGAACGACTTCATCCGCACGCTGTTCGTCGATGTCGATCCGGCGGCCGCGCCCGCCCTGACGCGGGAGACCACGGCGCTGGAGGCGCAAGGCCTGGCCTGGCTGCGCGACGAGCAGCATTTTGCCGGCGAGGCGCGGCCAAGCTGGTTCGCCGATATGCGCTACCGCGGCCAGTCCTTCGAGATCGAGGTGCGGCTCGATCCCGCCTGGATTGCCGCTGTCGACATGGCCGCGATCGCCGAGGCGTTCCACGCCGCGCATGAAGCCATTTACGATTTCTGCGACCGTGCCGCGCCGGTGCAGATCGTCAACCTGCGCCTGGTGATGGAAGGCGCCACCGCGGCGCCTCGGCTGCGGCACTTGCCGGCGGCCGGGGAGGGGGCGCCGCCGGTGGAACAGGTGCTGCGCGTCTTTTTCGACGGCACCTGGCACGACGTGAATCTGTATCGGCGCGCACAGCTTCTCGCAGGCCACGTTTTCGCCGGCCCCTGCGTGGTGGCGCAGGACGATACGACCAGCTGCATCCCGCCGGGCTTCATGGCGCGCGTGGACGCGACCGGCAACATCCTTCTGACCGCGGCGGAGTGATCCACATGGACATGGCCCCCCTGTACAAGCCCGCCATCGACAAGGTCACGCTGGAGATCCTGGCGAACCACACCCGCGCGGCGGCCGAGAACATGGCCTATACGCTGTACCGCACGGCGCATTCGACCTTCGTCAAGGAAACGGAGGATTTCACCGTGCAGATCCTGGACGCCGCCGGCCGCACCACCGCCGTGCCGCTGGACCTCGGCGCCACCTGGTATCCGGGTCTCGACTACGGCGCCGCCATTGCCATGGTGGGCGACTATGAGCCTGGCGACATCGGTTTCACCAACGACCCCTATTCCGGCTACCTCTCCACCCATGCGCCCGACCTGCATATGTGGAAGCCGATCTTCCATGAGGGGGAGCTGCTGTGCTTCGCCTCCGGCCATATCCACAACACCGATATGGGCGGTGCCGTGCCGGCCAGCCTGTCGCGCGCGCTGACCGAGATTCATCAGGAAGGCATCCGCTTCCGCCCCTCCAAGCTCTACCGCGCCGGCGTGCTGAACACGGAGCTGGTGGATGTGATGATGACCAATGTCCGAAAGCCGGAACAGAATCTCGGTGACCTCAAGGCCTTCGTCGGCGCGCTCAACACCGGCGAGCGCAAGCTGCGCGAGATGATCGCGAAGTTCGGCCCGGACACGCTGCGCACCGGCTTCGGCGCGCTGCAGGACTATGCCGAGCACCAGGCGCGCGACATCCTGCGCAGCATCCCGGATGGCGAGTACTTCTTCGCCGACTTCGCCGATGAGGACGGACCGGATGGCCACCCGGCGCGCCTCGCCGTCACGCTGCGCATCGCGGGCGATTCCGCGGTGCTGGATTTCACCGGCAGCGATCCGCAGTTGACCTCCTCGCTCAACGTGCCGACGGGCGGCAATCCGCGGCATACGCTGATGCTGGTGGGCGTCTTCTACGTGCTCTACACGCTGAATCCCGGCCTGCTGCTGAACCATGGGCTGACGCGGCCCTTCACCTGCATCCTGCCGGAAGGCACGATGGTGAACCCCAGCTTCCCCGCCGCCGTCGGCATGCGCAGCCTGAGCTGCGCCAGGCTGCGCAGCCTGCTGTTCGGCGCCTTCGGCCTGGCCATGCCGGAACGCATGCCGGCCGCACCCGCTGGTTCGTCCTCCATCGTCAATGTCATGACGCATGATGACAGGACAGGGGAGGCGCTGATCGCTGCGGTGAACCCCGTGGTCGGCGGCGGCGGTGGCATGCCGCATGGCGATGGCACGGATGGCTCCGGCGCCGATGCCGCCTATCTCAAGAACACGCCGATCGAGATCACCGAGGCCGAGGTGCCGATCCGCTTTCGCTGCTACGGCCTGGCCTCCGGCACCGGCGGCGCCGGGCGCTGGCGCGGCGGGCTGGCGACGCAGATGGAGTTCCAGGTTTTTACGCCGAACACCCGCATCACGGCGCGCAACCGTGATCGCTGCCGCTTCCAGGCCTGGGGCATCCTGGGCGGCAAGGCCGGCCGCGCCTCGGAGATGCTGCTCAACCCCGGGCAGCCTGACGAGAAGCTGCTGAACAACATCGATACCTTCACCGCCGGCCCCGGCGACATCATCCGCATCACCTCCCCCGGCGGCGGCGGCCGCGGCGACCCGCTGGAGCGGGAGCCGGAGCGTGTGCTGCGCGACGTGGTCTGCGCCTATATCACGGCGGCCGCGGCGGAGGCCGATTACGGCGTGGTCATCCGTGACGAGACGATCGACCTCCCCGCCACGGAGGCCCTGCGCGCCAGCCGCCGCCCGAATGCCCCGCATCCGCATTTCCACTTCGGCGCGGAACGTGAGGCCTTCGAGCGCATCTGGTCCCGCGACGCCTATGACGCGATGACCGTGATCCTCGCCGCGCTGCCGATCCATTGGCGCCACTTCGTCAAGCGCCGGCTGATGCAGGCGGTGACGGCGGAAGGCAGTGGCGGGGCGGAGGTGCGCGCGGCGTGGCAGGCGCTGGCCGCCAGCCTGCCGCAGCTTCGCCACCACGCGGCATGACGGCGATGCCGATCTTCACCGAGGACTTCCGCACCACCCCCTGGTGGTGGGACGGCTTCGCCCCGCCCGAGGACCCGCCGGCGGAACTTCCCGCCAGCGTCGATGTGCTGATCGTCGGCGGCGGCTATGCCGGCATCAGCTGCGCGCTGACCCTGGCGGAGGGTGGCCGCCAGGCGCTGGTGCTCGATGCGGAGCGGCTCGGCTGGGGCGCCAGCACCCGCAGCGGCGGCCAGGTGACCGGCGGCGTGAATGTCGGCAAGATCCCCGGCGGCGGCAACGCGGTGGCCGGGGCCGAGGCACGGCGCGACGCCATGCTGCGCGATGCCGCCGCCGGCATGCGCCATCTGCTGGCGACCATGGAGCGCCACCAGATCCAGTGCGGCTGGCATCCCACCGGCCGCCTCACTGCGCTCTGGACGCCCGCCCACCGTGCCGGCTGGGAAGCGCGGCTCGATCACCTGAACCGCCATGCGGAGGCCGAGGCCCGCATGATGACGCGGGCGGAGCTGCGCGCGGAACTCGGCAGCGACCTGTATGCGGGCGGCGTGCTGATCGGGCGCGCCGGGCACCTGCATCCGGCGCAGCTGTTTGGTGGGTTGCTCGCGGCGGCGCGCAGGGCAGGGGCCTGGGCACAGGGCGGCGTGCGGGTCGCGGGCATCGCCCCCGCGCCCGCCGGCGCCTCCGGCCGCTGGGTGGTGCAGACCAGTCGGGGCGCGGTCCAGGCGGGCACGGTGGTGATCGCCACCAACGGCTATACCGGGCGCCTCGCCGGCGACCTGCATCGCCGCATCATCCCCGTCACCACCCACATGATCGCGACGGAGACGCTGCCCCCTGGCCTCGCGCAATCCATCCTGCCGACCAACCGCGCCGTTTCGGAAACGCGGCGCGTGGTGAACCACTACCGGCTTTCGCCGGATGGCACGCGGCTGCTATTCGGCGGCCGCGCGCGCTTCTTCCCGGCCAGCGAGCAGGCCACCGCCGCCATCCTGTATCGCCAGATGCTGGAACGCTTTCCGCAGATGCAGGGCGTGCGCATCGTCAATAGCTGGGGCGGCAAAGTCGCCGTGCCCTTCGACTACCTGCCGCATATCGGGCTGCATGATGGCATACACTACGCGCTCGGCTGCAATGGCAGCGGCGTGGTGATGATGAACTGGCTGGGCCATGGCGTCGGCCGCAAGATCCTCGCGGGCAGCGATGCGCCGATCAATGCCTTCGACATGGGGCCGATGCCGACGCATCCGCTGTACCACGGCACGCCGTGGTTCCTGCCGATCGTCGGTACCTACTACCAGATGCGCGACCGGCTCGACCGCCGCGCCACGAAACCGGCCGCGTGAGCCGGATTGGCCCAATGAGGCCGGAAACGCCGCCACGGTCCAACGGACCCCATAATGAAAGAGAGGCTTCCCGCATGCGTGACGTCATGAAGCAGCCGATGCTGCCCCGCCGTTTCCTGCTTGCCGCTCCCCTGGCCGGCCTCGCCGCACCCGCCGTCCGGGCGCAGCCAGCCTGGCCGAACCAGCCCGTCCGGATCATCGTGCCCTACGGGCCCGGCGGCGGCACCGACCTGACCATCCGCATCCTGGCGCCGAAGCTGAGCGCCTTTCTCGGCCAGCCCGTCGTCATCGAGAACCGTCCCGGCGCGGGCAGCACGCTCGGCACCGACTACGTGGCCAAGGCGCCACCGGATGGCACCACCTTCGTGCATGCCACGCTGGCCTCCACCGGCATCGCCGCGGCATTGTATCCGCGCCTGCCCTATGACCCGGTGCGCGACCTGGCCGCGGTGGCACCCACCGTCTTCGTGCCGCTGACCCTGGCGGTGACGCAGAAGGGCTGGAGCGTCTCGACCGCCGCGGAGCTGATCGAGACCCTGCGTGCCAATCCGGAGCGCTACCAATATGGCTCCAACGCCGTCGGCTCCACCGGGCATCTGGCGAATGCGAATTTCTGCACGCAGATCGGCGCGCGGGTGCTGCATGTGCCCTATCGCAGCGGGTCGCAGACCGTGGCGGCGCTGCTGGCGGGGGAGATCCAGTTCGTGCAGGACATTTACGGCCTGCTGAAGCCCTATCACGACAGCGGCCAGGTGAAATGCCTGTTCGTCACGGCGGATGAGCGCTCCTCCCTGATGCCGGAGGTGCCGACGATGCAGGAAGCCGGCGTGCCGCCCTACAAGGCCTATTCCTGGTTCGGCCTGTTCACCGCCGCCGCCACGCCGCGCCCAATCGTCGAACGCATGGCCGCGGCGGTGGAAAATGCGCTGGCCGACCCCGCCATCGCCGCCCGCTTCGTCGAGATGGGCACGCCCGCCATGCCCGGTTGGACGCCGGAGCGCTTCGGTCGCTACGTGGCGGAGGAGGTGGTGACCTGGGGCCCGCTGGTGCGGGCCTCCGGGGCCAGGGTGGAATAAGCCACGGACTGCTGGCGCGGCTCCGCCCTCTGCCGGCCACCTGCCCGCACGTGCAGGTCGGGCGCGCCGCATATCCTCTGCGCCTTGGCTGATCGCCAGGGCGCAGAGGGCTCGGGGCCAGCGTGACCCACGCAGGCTCACGCTACTGGTTAATCACGAAGCTTGATCCTTTGGCGGCGCATGGAGTTCAGCCTGGCGACGGTGCTCCTGAAGCTCTGCCGTCCCATGCCGCTGCGCATCGGCCGTGATGGAACCTTGCAGTCCAATCTGGCCGAAGCCTCCGAGGTGCTGGACGGCGAACAGGAGCTCCGCTCCGTCCCGCTCGACGGCCTGTGCTTTCACGATGGGGTGGTAGCACGAGCCGATTTGTGGCGCTTGGCGGCGCGCTGGGTTCAGGAGTTCCTCGGTTCGATTCCGGGCACCCCGATTCCAGCCCTTTCCCAATTCCGCTCCGCCGTCTTTCATGGCCCCTTGCCCCGGGGAGCGCTGCCATGACCGACCTGCTGCTGACCAACCTTCGCCTCGCCGATGGCAGCGCGCCGCGGATCGCCATCGCCGGCGGCCGCATCGCCGCCATCCTGCCGAAGGGTGCGCCGGCGCCGGCAGCGGCCGAAACCCTCGACCTGGGCGGCGCGCTGCTGCTGCCCGGCCTGGTGGATGGCCACATGCATCTGGACAAGACGCTGTTCGGCCTGCCCTGGCAGCCGCATGCGGCCGAGCCCTTCCGGCAGAGCCGCATCGACACGGACCAGCGCGTCCTGCCCAACCTGCCGCGCCCCACTGCCGACCGCGCGGGTGAGCTGATCCGCCGCTGCGTCGCCAATGGCACCGCCCATATCCGCACCCATGCCGACATCACCCCGGCCTTCGGCCTCGCCGCCCTGCACGGCGTGCTGGCAGCCAAGGCGGCCCATGCCCATGCGGTGACGGTGCAGGTTGTGGCCTTCCCGCAGGCCGGGGTGATGCGCCAGGGCGGCGCGCCGATGCTGGATTTGCTGGACGCGGCGGTGCGCGCGGGCGCTGACCTCGTCGGCGGGATCGACCCCTGCGAGGTGGATCGCAACCCCTCCGGCCAGCTCGACGGCATCTTCGGCGTGGCGGAGAAGCACGGCGTCGGCATCGACATCCATCTGCATGAGCCGGCGGAGCTTGGCCTCTACAGCCTGCAGGAAATCTGCGCGCGTACGAAGGCCGCGGGGATGCAGGGCCAGGTCACCATCAGCCACGGCTTCTGCCTCGGTGGTATTTCCGAGTCGAAGCAGAAGGCCGCCGCGGCGCTGATGGCCGAGGCGGGCGTCTCCCTCGTCACCCATGGCGGCGGCAGCGCCACCATGCCGCCGCTGATGCTGCTGCGCCGCGCCGGCGTGCGGGTGTTCTGCGGCAACGACGATGTGCGCGACACCTGGAGCCCCTATGGCAATGCGGACATGCTGGAACGCGCCGCGGTAATCGGCTGGCGGGAGGATCTGCGGACCGATCCGCTGCTGGAGGAGCTGTTCACCATGGTTTCCTCCGAAGGCGCCGCCGCACTCGGCATCGCGCAGCACGGCATCGCGGAGGGTCATGCGGCGAACCTGTTCAGCATTCCGGTGGAGAACGTGCCGGAAGCCATCGGCGGCCATCCGCCGCGCGGCCTGGTCTTCCATGCCGGGCGCCTGGTCGCCCGCGATGGCGTGTGGGTTGCCTGACGCGCCGTCCGCGCGGGGACAGCCTGACGCGCCGTCCGCGCGGGGATTGCCTGACGCGCCGTCGCGCGGGGGTGGCTTGACGCGCCGCGCCGGCCTGCGAGGCTTGGCGCATGCGCATCCATATCCAGAACCCGCACGGCGAGACGCTGTTTCCCGTCACCCCCGCCCAGGTCGAAGCCGCCCTGTCCCGCCACCCCGAAATCGGCTCGCCCGAATTCTCCTACGCCGATGACGATGCGGGCTTCGCCGCCGCGATCGGGCAGGCGGAGGTGCTGCTGACCTGGACCCGGGTGGTGAAGACCCGCTTTCCGGTCGGCGCGCTGCCAGGCGTCGCGCCGAAGCTGAAGGTCATCGCCTGCACCTCCGCCGGCCTCGACGGCCTCGCGCCCTTTGGCTGGCTGCCGCCGGAGATCACCCTGCTGAACAACCGCGGCGCCCATGCGGCCAAGGGCGGCGAATTCGCGCTGATGGCGCTGCTGATGCTGGCCAGCCATATCCCGTATTTCGGTACCCAGCAGCGCGCCGAGACCTGGTCCAAGCGCTTCGGCTCCGTGCTCGCCGGGCGCACCGTCTGCATCGTCGGCCTGGGCAGCATCGGCGGCGCCGCGGCCAAGCATGCGCGCGCCTTCGGCATGAAGGTGATCGGCGTGCGGAACAGCGCCACGCCGCATCCCGATTGCGACGAGGTCGTCACGACCGCGGCGCTGGACCAGGTCCTGCCGCGCGCCGAATTCCTGCTGCTGGCCTGCCCGCTGACGCCGGAGACCCGCGGCCTGATCGACCGCCGCCGCATCGGCCTGCTGCCGGAAGGCGCCAAGCTGGTGAACATCGCGCGCGGCGCCGTCTGGGACCAGGACGCCGTCTGCGACGCGCTGGAGGCCGGCGCGCTGGCCGGGGTGGTCACGGATGTCGCGGTGCCGGAGCCGCTGCCGCCGGGCCACCGCCTGTGGCGCACGCCGGGCATGCTGGTGGTGCCGCATGTGTCCTCGGACGACCCTGCCACCTACAACGACCACACGCTGGACATCCTGTTCCGCAACCTGCTGGCATTGCGCGCCGGCCAGCCGGCACCGAACCGCGTGGACCCCGCCCGCGGCTATTGAACTGCGTCTGACCCCAGCCTGAAGGAGCCGCCGCCATGAGCCTGACCCGCCGCACATTGCTCGCCGCCACGGCGCTGGGCGCCGCCACGCCGGCTTTGGCCCAGGCGTCCGCCTGGCCCTCCCGCCCCGTCCGGATCATCCTGCCCGCACCGGGCGGTGGCGGAACGGCGGACACGCTCGCCCGGATCTTCGCGCAGGAGCTGGAAAAGCGCATCCCGCAGCCCGTCATCATCGAGAATCGGGGCGGGGCGGCGGGCAATATCGGCGCCACGGCGGCGGCGCGGGCGGAGCCGGATGGGCACACCATCCTCTGGACCTGGGCCGGGACGCTCGCCACCAACCCGGCCATGTACCGCGACATGCCGTTCGACCCGGTGCGGGATTTCACCCCGGTGATCCTGCTCGGCAGCGTGCCGAACATCCTGACCGTGAGCAACGAATTCCCGGCCCGCGACCTGGCCGCCTTCACCGAATACGCCAAGGCCAATCCCGGCGCGATCAACCACGGCACCACCGGCAACGGGTCCTCGATGCACCTGGCGGCGGAGCTATTCGCCTCCCGCACCGGGACGCAGTTGACCCATGTGCCCTACGCCGCGCCGGCGGCCGCGACCACGGACCTGATCGCGGGCCGCATCCAGGCGATGTTCAACCTGGTGACCGGTGCCAAGCCGCTGGTCGAGGCGGGGCGGGTGCGCGCCATCGCGGTGCTGTCCGAGACCCGCGTGCCGCAACTGCCGGACGTGCCGACCGCGGCGGAGCTCGGCATGCCCGGCCTCGCCTTCGGTACCTGGTTCTGCCTGATGCTGCCGAAGGGCGCTGAGCCGGCCCTGGTCGCCCGCCTGAACACCCTGGCGAATGAGGTGCTGGCCGACCCGGTGGCACGCCAGCGGCTGGAAGCCGCCGGCATGGCCTTCGATGGCGGCGGCACGCCGGAGCGGCTGGCGGCCTATCTGGCCGAGGAGCTGGTCCGCCATGCCGAGCTGGTCCGCATCTCCGGCGCGCGGGTGAACTAAAGCACAATCCGATCACACTGAAGCAGTGTAATCGGATTTCGTGCTTTAGAAACAATAGCTTCTAGAGCACGAGATCCGTCCAACCGGACGGATCGTGCTCTAGCTTCGCGGCAGCAGCGGGTCGCCCAGCGTCAGCATCAGCCGGTTGGCATTGGCGAACATCGCGACGGAATGGATGAGGTCGAGGATCTCGAGGTCATCCAGCCCCGCCGCGCGCAGCGGCGCCAGGTGCTGCGGGGTGGTCGCGCCGGGGTCGCGGGTCAGCGCCTCGGTGAAGCCCGCGATCGCCTTGCGGCGCGGATCCGGCTCCGCCACCCAGCCCTCGTCCAACAGCCGTTGCATCGCCGGCTCGTCGTTCGTCAATTCGGAAAACCGCTTGGCGTGGACGGATGTGCAATAGACGCAGCCATTCACCATGGAGACGACGGCGGTGGACAATTCCCGGTCCGCCCGGTCCAGCCCGCCCTCGGCATACATGACGATGTTGAACAGCGCGCCACGTTCGCCGAGCGAGCCCGGGTCATGCGCCAGCGTCAGGAAATAGGTGGAACGCCGCACCGCCGGCGGGCAGGCATCCAGCGCCGCGAGCTGTTCCGGCGTGGCCGTCTCCGCCTTCACGGGGGCGAGGCGGGGGCGCCAGCCGACAGGCTTCAGGGTGAACCGGCTCATGCCGCCTTCTCCTGCATCAGGGCGCGCAGCCCGGCCAGCAGCCGGGTCTGGTAGGGCACGAAGGCGATCAACTGCGTTGCCGCCACGATGTCGCGCGCGGTCAGGCCGAGCGCCGCCAGCCCATCGATATCCGCCTTGGCGGTCGTCTCCGGCTGCATCGCCACCTTCTCGGCATAAGCCAGCAGCGCATCGAGCCGGGGGGAGGGATCGGGCGCGGGGGCGAGGCCGGCGAAATGCGCGGCCAGCGTCGCATCGCCCTCGCGTTCCGCCACGTGGCGGGCAAGGGCGGCGCGTTCCGCCAGGCTCAAGCCGCCGGGGTCGGCGGGCCGCAGCAATTCGCGATACGCACCCTCGGCATGGCGCAGGGCTTCCGGGCGCTGGCGGCGCAGCGCGCCGATGGCACTGTCTGCCCCCAGGCCGAGGAGGTCTTCGATGAGGTCAGGCAAGGCGTTGTCCCGCTGGCTATTGCACCAGGATGTTGCCCTGCCGCACCACCTCGCGCCAGCGGGCCAGTTCCGCCGTCACCAGCGCGGCATATTCCGCGGAGGGAACGGGCCGCGCCTGGGTGCCGCGCTCCGCCAGTTGCGCCTGCATCGCCGGCTCGGACAGGGCGGCGCGGATCGCGTCGCCCATGCGCTGCACCACCGCATCGGAGGCGGTGCGATGGGTGTGCAGCCCGAACCAGGCCTCCGCCGCGAAGCCCGCCAGGTTGAATTCCGCGCCGAGTTCCGCCAGCGCCGGCACATCCGGCAGCACGGCCAGCCGCGTGGCGGAGGTGACGGCAAGCGGGATGACGGTGCCGGCACGGATCTGCGGCAGCGCGGTCGGCAAATTGTCGATGAAGGTATCGACCTCGCCGCCCATCACCGCGACCATGCCGGGGCCTGCGCCGCGATAGGGCACGTGCTGGAAGCGCGCGCCGGTCTGCTGGTTGATGAGCTCGCCGGTCAGATGCGTCGAGGTACCGTTGCCGGCGGAGGCGAAGGTGCGGATGCCGGGCCGCGCCTTGGCATCGCGCAGCAGCGCCCGCACATCGCCGCCGGGCACCTTGCCGGGATTGGCGACCCAGACATTGGGCACCGTCACCATCAGTGTCAGCGCCTTGAAATCATCCTCGGGATTGTAGGTGAGGTTGCGGTACAGCGCGGGCGCGATGCCGTGGGAGGCGATCTGCGAGACGAACATCGCGTGGTCGTCACCCTCCCGCGCGAAACGGCCGGCGGAGGTGGTGCTGCCGGCGCCGGGCTGGTTCTCCACAACCACGGTGCGGCCCAGCTTGTCGCGCAGCGCCATCGCCACCAGGCGTGCCACCACATCCGTCGTGCCGCCAGGCGGGAAGGGCACGATCATCCGCAGGTCGCGGCTCGGCCAGGATTGTGCCAGCGCCGGTGCGGCCAGGGCAGCGGTGCCAGCGGCGCCGGCAGCGAGCAGGATGCGGCGCCCGAGCAGGGCGGTGCGGTGGTTCATTGTCCCAGTGTCTCCCGTGTTGATTGTCACGACCTTCGCCCGGACGCGCCGCGCTGTCGAGGCTTCCGGCTGGCTCGTGGTGCCGGTAGCCTGCGCGCCGCATGCCGGGAGACGCACCATGAACGACCTGCCCCACACCCACCCGCCGCACGATGCCGGCGGCCGCTTCGATGGCCCCGTGCAGCGCGCGGAACATGAGGCGGCGCATTGGGAGAAGGAGGCGGATGCGATCCGCATGCTGCTGTCGGATGCCAAGCGTCGCCTGTTCACCACGGATGAAAGCCGCCGCGTGCAGGAACAGCTCGATGCCGAGACCTACTGGGCGATGCCGTATTACGAACGCTGGATCCTCGCCTTCTCAAGCCTGCTGATCGAGAAGGGTATCGTGACCGAAGCCGAGGTGCTGGCGGAGGAACAGCGGCTGCGCGACGCGGGGCTGGACGTGGTGGAGGACCACCACAACCAGCACGACGACGACGGCCATGATCATGGGCACGACCATGATCACCACCCCTACCAGGAAGATCACGACGCGGCGGAGCAACGGCTTTCCCCGCTGCGCCTGCGCGGCGTCGCCATGCGGAACCTGCTGCTGGCGAAGGGCGTGCTGACGGCAGCCGAGATCCGGGAGGAGATCGCGCGGATGGATGCCCGCAGCCCGTATAACGGCACCGCCATCGTCGTCCGCGCCTGGACCGATGCGGCCTATGCGCAGCGCCTGGCGGAGGATGCCGTGGCCGCGGCGGCGGAGCTGGGCCTGGATGCGGCGGGCACGAAACTCGCCGCGCTGTTCAACACGGACAGCCGGCACCACCTGGTCGTCTGCACGCTGTGTTCCTGCTACCCGCGCAGCATCCTCGGCCGCCCGCCCGCCTGGTACAAGAGCCGCGCCTATCGCGCCCGCGCGGTACGCGACCCGCGCGGGATCCTGGCCGAATTCGGCACCACCCTGCCGCCGGGGGTGGAATTGCGCGTGCACGACAGCAATGCTGAGCTGCGCTACCTGGTGGTGCCGAAGCGCCCCGCCGGCACCGAAGGCTGGGACGCGGATCGGCTGGCCGCCTTGGTGACGCGCGACGGCATGATCGGCGTCACGCAAATCTAGATCACATTTCCCAAGCCGTCAGGCGAAGCCGCCTGACTTGAAAATGCTCGGGTCCAGAACGCACTTTCCAAGTCAGGCGAAGCCACCTGACTTGAAAATGCTTGGTTCCAGAACGCATTTTCCGAGGCGTCAGGCAAAGCCGCCTGACTTGAAAATGCTTGGTTCCAGAACGCATTTGCCGAGGCGTCAGGCAAAGCCCCCTGGCTTGAAAATGCTTGGCTACTCGGCCGCCCGCGGCACGGCGAAGCGGGATTCCAACTCGCGCTCGACATAGTCCAGGCTTTCGACATCGGCGAACTTCATGTCCAGGTCGAACAGGTTCGCCCGATGCGCGCTCGGGCTGCGGTCGCCGCAGGCCTGTTCCACCAGCACGGTGCGGAAATTATGGCTGAAGGCGTCCATCGCGCCCGCCCGCACGCAGCCGCTGGTGGAGACGCCGCAGATGATCACGGTGTCCACCTCGTCGTAGCGCAGGAAAGCCTCCAGCGGCGTCGCGAAGAAGCAGGAGGGCTTGTTCTTCATCACCACCCGGTCCTGCTCCCGCGGCGCATAGGCCTCCGGCCATTCATCGGCGCGCGGATCGCGGCTGTACTGGTAGTCGTTCGCCGTGCCGAGCTTCAGGTTCCAGATGCCGCGATAGCTGGGATGCCTGCGGTCATCGCGGCGGCTGTAGTAGATTGGCAGGTCGAGCCGCCGGAACAGCGCGGTCAGCCGCGTCAGCGCCGCGATCAGCGCCGGGTCTTCGCGCCCGCATTGCGAATAGGCGGGATCGACGAACATGTAGGTGGTGTCGATGTTCAGCAGCGCCGGGCGGCGGCCGATGCCGATGCGGCGCGCGA